>ENA-OPMP01000572-OPMP01000572.1-human-gut-metagenome-genome-assembly--contig:-NODE-572-length-18335-cov-2.240919_pt1 | contig 18335 bp, 12 predicted proteins | sample MGYA00241527_ERZ501751 | MGnify/ENA primary metagenome ERZ501751 (study PRJEB25962, sample SAMEA2042647) | human gut metagenome | biome: human gut; feature: human-associated habitat; material: faeces... | reverse complement strand
GGCCAGCCAGACGCTGACTGATTATCTGACGGAAGACGGCAGCAACCTGTACTCCTGTATTGTCGGTATGCAGTGGGATAATGGTCCTGGCAGATACGGCCACGTCATTGCCGCCCCTGCCAGGGACTATATCGACCTGACCCTTGATCAGTTTCCAGGCTATCATAACCGGATTGTGGCAGAGCCCGTTGAGTCCGGCGGACAGCTCGCGGCAGACCTCAACAGGGAGCCTGCCATCAGTACAGCTGATGGAATAGTGGCCAGCGCATCAGATAAGGTTAATTACATTACTGAACAGAAAAATCGCCAGCCAATGGTGATCATTACAGAATGTTACAAACTGATCAGAATGACGGCAAGATTTATACCAATGTGCCAGTCATCTCAACTCTTCCAGCACCAGATATTCCCTCGCTTATTTATCATTTCAGACGTTGGCTCCTGCAGTTTGTCCAGGAACACCTTAGATCGTTTAGCTACTGACTGGAAGGTGACACTGTCCGTCCTGTCGCTATAGGGCTTGATATAAACCAGGCAGGCAAGGGATCTGGTTAACACCTTTCCTTCCATAAAGTGTTTGAAGATCCAGAGATACGTATCCACAAGCTCCAGCCCTGTACTCAGTGTCCCCGACTGGAAGACCTGCGGTTCAGCTGGTATTTCCGTTACATCCATGACCGGTGTCTGCGCAGCAGTGCCTGTCATCAGGATATTCATGGAGCCAGTCTGTATGCGCCTCTGGCGTTGAAACAAACATATGAAGTGTATTTCGGATATGACTGTACGCTCAGGAAGTACGGCAGATTCCGTCAAAAATTACCTGTAAAGACAGACTTCAGAAAAAACGGTGCTCGCCGCAGACCGGTGACCGGGCGAAGCCCGCGAACCGGCGAGGAAGCGCAATGGATCTGTAATCACAGTGAGCAGGTACGCCCTGAAGCCTTCATAATCGGTAGTGTATGCTGTTTTTCCGGAATGATTTATCCACATATCCAGAGGCCCGATCCAGTAAATAGATCCATGAATGATCAACAAAGGATCCATTAAAGATCCCCATACCGCTGCAAACCTTGTCACTCATGGGCCGGGACCACGTTCACATAAGCTGTGGCATGTTATGGATAAACTGTAACAGGTTCATGATAAGCTGTATTCAGTAATGCATATACTGAAGTAAGTTAATGACATAAACTATGGTCAGTACGTCAGACTCAGTTGTTAAATACAGACTGCAGGTTTTTCTTCAGTCAGTTGACGGGGTTCTGACACACGATTTTCTGTTTATTCTTTTACTGTCCACAGGCAGGAGGCTTTCTGGAAAACGAAAATTCAGACATCAAAAAACTGTTCGGCGAGGTGGATAAGTCGTCCGGTGAGCTGGTGACACTGACACCAAACAATAACAACACCGTACAACCTGTGGCGCTGATGCGTCTGGGCGTCTTTGTACCGACCCTTAAGTCACTGAAGAACAGTAAAAAAAATACACTGTCACGCACCGATGCCACGGAAGAACTGACGCGTCTTTCTCTGGCCCGTGCAGAAGGATTCGATAAGGTTGAGATCACCGGCCCCCGGCTGGATATGGATAACGATTTCAAGACCTGGGTGGGGATCATTCATTCCTTTGCCCGCCATAACGTGATTGGTGACAAAGTTGAACTGCCTTTTGTCGAGTTTGCAAAACTATGTGGTATACCCTCAAGCCAGTCATCACGCAGGCTGCGTGAGCGCATCAGCCCTTCCCTGAAACGCATTGCCGGTACCGTGATCTCCTTTTCCCGCACCGATGAGAAGCACACCCGGGAATACATCACCCATCTGGTACAGTCAGCCTACTACGATACTGAACGGGATATTGTTCAGTTACAGGCTGATCCCCGCCTTTTTGAACTGTACCAGTTTGACAGAAAGGTCCTTCTTCAGCTTAAGGCCATTAATGCCCTGAAGCGACGGGAGTCCGCCCAGGCACTCTACACCTTTATAGAGAGCCTGCCCCGGGATCCGGCACCGATATCGCTGGCGCGGCTGCGTGCACGCCTCAATCTGAAGTCTCCTGTATTTTCCCAGAACCAGACGGTCAGACGGGCAATGGAGCAGCTGCGCGAGATTGGATATCTTGATTACACGGAGATCCAGCGGGGGCGAACAAAACTCTTCTGCATTCACTACCGGCGTCCCCGGTTAAAAGCACCGAATGATGAGAGTAAGGAAAATCCGTTGCCACCTTCACCTGCGGAAAAAGTCAGTCCGGAGATGGCGGAGAAACTTGCCCTGCTTGAAAAACTGGGCATCACGCTGGATGACCTGGAAAAACTCTTCAAATCCCGCTGAACATAAACTGTAGTCAGTGAAGAGTGCTCCTTTACTGACTACAGCTTATATTATCAGGTGCAGTGAGTGGTCTGCTTACTGCAGTTTATATTCAGTTTCCTGCAGTGCTGCCTGTGGCTGAGCTGCCATCTGCCTGTCCCTTACGTGAGTCACCCCGTAACCTGATGCTGAGGCATTGCTCCCTTCATAAAACATGGCTTACTCACTACAGCTTATCTACCTGCTCCAGCTTATGTTATGTCTGTTCTGCTTACCACTGCTTATATAAGGAAGCGTGTATGCCGTCACTTCAGGGGAGGCAGTGTACGCAGGATCTCTGCAGCATCCCGTCCGTCGCCTGTGAAAGGCACTGCCAGCGTGGCAGCCATATCCAGCGCAAAAACTCTGGTATAAACCTCCATCGAACGTGGATCCCTGTGACCAGCCAGTGCCTGGATGACTTTCCGGGGCTGGCGGTGATAGAGCATGTGCATGATATAGCTGTGCCGGAAGGTATGTGGTGTGACCGGAATCGAAAAGTGTACCCCGTCAGCTTCGGCCCGTCTGACAGCCTGCTTCAGCCAGTTGCGCATGGTTTCGTCGGTCACGGCCCATAATGGTTCACGACGACGGGGCCGGGTGGTGATCATCCAGCTTTCCATCTGCCTGACATAGCTTATATCTGTCAGCGGAACCAGGCGCACTTCATCTTTTGGCGGGCGTCCGCGTCGCGCACGCACTTTTTCGGACAGGATCCGCACAAACGGTCTTACTCCATCCAGGTCAAATGATTCCGGCGTCAGCATCCGGGCTTCGCCAATACGCATTCCGGTATTCCAGAGGGTGGCGAACAGCATATGGTGACGCTGATCCGGCATATAGAAGAGAAGGGCACTCACTTCCGGGGCCAGCAGGTAGGCCGGTGTGGCCCCCGTGGAAGTGGCCATTCTTCTAAGGGAGAGCGCTGTTGCAAAATCCACCCCCGGCGCAATGGGTAACAGGGAAACGCGTTCTGGTGAATTCTGCAGGGGAATGACATTGTTCATGAGTTATTTTTCACGTAGCACACGCACTGTTTATGGATACAGGTATTCTGACCTGAACGCCCGGATCCTTCCACGACAATAAATCGCAGCACGCGGATCCTTTTGTTTGCTTATCACGCATTATTGCGGGTAAAACCAAATACGTAAAGGCGCGTTTTGCAGCAGGGATCCCGTCTTAAGCCAGTCGTGGCGCGGGCTGATGGCTGGTTTGCCGTTTTTGGGAGAATTGGGGTAATGCCAGGATGAATGGGATCGGAGAAAACAGAGAAAGGGAACAGAAAGGGAGAAGGTGCACCACGTGTATTCTGGCCCGGGACGTCACCGTCCCCCTGACAGTTTGACTTTACACAGGAAGGTTGCAGACTCAGCATAATGACTGATTTATATGCAATCCTGCCCATGATTAATATAAATCATAATAATGATTATGCAGAAAATCACTTTCGATAAGATGTATATAATTACTACATTTCCATATAGCATTTTCCGCATAAAATAAGAAAATATATGTAACTAAAATGTATCAAGTCTGAGATATGATATTATATTAGTGCCTTATTCATTGCCTGATATCCTCTTTCCGTAACCTGCATGTACATGAATCTTACTCATGATTGCCACTCTCTTATTTATCCTAAGTCCTGTCCCCTCTTAACTGGCGTTTCCTGCGCTCAACTGATATCAAAAGAGGGTTAGCAGGCCCTGACATCAAAGCACTGATGTTATTTAATGTCGGGAGTAATATTTTATTTAATATCAGTTAGTGTCTCCGGTACCACTTCCCTGACACGTTATATCTTCAGATTTCCCCGGAAACAGGAGGTGACGAACAACAGCCTCATCCACACATAAATTAGTGCCAGCAAGCGCCAGCGTATGCCCGTCACCGTTAATAGTCAGTAACGGAGCTGAAAATTTATCTGCCATTTTACGGGCATTTATCCAGGGAGTTGTCGGATCATATTTGTGTGCCACAAACAGTAAACCGGATGGTAAAACAGTATTCTTCAGGCGTGTCTGTTGCAGATCGCGATGAATTGGCCATAATTCACAAAATTCAGGTAAATCGGACTGTTCCCTCTCAAAATTAACGGCCGGAAATGCGTCAGCAAGGGCTTTTTTTCGCGATTTTCGTTGTTCCTGTGATAATTGTTCATCACTCTGATCAACACATAATATTACACCCAGAGCATCACTGACTTTTTCCGATGCTATGGAAGAATTAAGTGCAGTTTCAATTTCATTGCTGACAATACCCTGAGAGAACTGACGTACGGCCGTTGCAAGTGTTGGCCATGATGAGCGCCATAACAGAAGCTCTGTCGTTAATGATATGAGATCATCTGAAGATATACTTTCCCCCCTGCTGTCTGTTAAAGGAGAATTATGTAATTTTAATAAAAGCTGATGGAACTGATGTATTGCCTGATTCCTGTCTGAAGAAAGTGGACAACTTTTTGTCCTGGCACACCATGCAGCAAAACGATCAAACGTTTCCTGATAACTGTGGGCCTGCCTGAGTTTCCATGAAAAATTATCATTTAAATCATCAATATCAACGACACCGTCAAAAACTATAGATCTGATACTGGATGGAAAGCGTTCGGCATATAAGGCTGCAATCTGTGTACCGTATGAATATGCTACAGCTGTCAGTTGTTTATCTCCCAGAGCTTGTCTGATGCGTTCAATATCATATACAGCCTCATGAGATCCAATATGGCGAATGACTTCAGCTCCTGTATTATGGATACAGGCATTAATTTTCTGTAAAATTAGTTGCTTTTCACTTACATTCACCAATCTTTCTTGATTGGGTTGCTGGCAGTTTATGGCAGGAAAGGACTGACCGACACCTCGTGGATCAAAACCGATAATGTCCCATGATTCCCGAAGATTTGTGACCGGCCAGTCAAAATTGATATAAGGATTAATTCCGGGTAATCCAGGTCCGCCACTTATTATAATAATACTCCCTTTACGTTTACTTTTTGCCGGCAACTTTGTCATCGCCAGTCTGACAAGTGGTATATTTTCATCTGACACATCCTCACCTGTGTCGGTATATTTTAGCGGTACAGATAGATATCCGCATAACAACTCAGGTGAAGAGCTTTCTGTACCAAACCAGTCACTGTATGGGCTGGTCATACAGGATTGCCACTCGATCTGTCTGGCAGACACAGTTCCGCAAAGAAAAACAGAAAAGATAAAGAATACTAAAGTCCTTCTTAAAGGCTTCATTATCACACGCATTGCATCTCCTGCATTGGTAAATTATTACCCTGACCAACAGACAGAATCCCCGGCGGTATAATTCTCACCGGGGATGATGACAGTTAAAGTTGTTAAAACGTGTACTTCAGACCGGCCGTCGTAATGAAGTTGTAATTTTCAATTCCAGCCCCGTTATTATTATGCTCCGAAGTATTATCACTACGGTCGTAAAGAGATGTATCCCCTTTTTTATTTGTGAGACGACTCCATACACCCTCGATGTACACTTTTGCCTCTGGGGTAATATAGTAACCGGCATTAACTGCAACAGAATAGTAATTCTGGTTTATTACTTTGCTTCGGAATGTAGTTTGTCTTACATAATGCTCATCATTATCAGATCCCCTGACCCACCCGCTGTATTTAAATGCACCACCAAACTCAAAATTATCGTAACGGTAGTTTCCTGTCAGACCGACATAAGGAATTTTAAAATGTTGTTTATAACCAATCACTTTTATTTTATCAGGTAACGCTCCCGTTTCATTCCGGAAACCACCATTCTCACTGTAAATATAAGTTCCTCCTGTAGCATTAAAACTGTAACGGCTTTCCTGATAACCTGCCATAATAGCAAGGCGATAATCAGATTCTTTTAAAAACCAGCCTTTAACGTTCAAATCAAATTCGTTGGCATAATTAAGACGTGTATCAGGATGCCTGCTTTCATCTGTCCATGTTCCGGGAGTCCCGGAATCCATCCAGTCCTGATCAACCATATTCCCCCCCCGACTATTGAGAGTGGTCCAGCCAGCTGCACCAACAGATAACCATGGATTCAGCTCCCAGTTAACGGCGCCTTTAAGAATGGCGGCGTTACTGTATTTCCAGTCCAGTTGGCTGACTTTACGTCCACCTTCTTCAGGCTCATAAACCCGTTCTTTTGTTTTGCCACTCAGTGTACCTAAATTAATCTCTGTACTTATTTTCTCCGGGCCGAAGAAATCAGAAGCAGAAGCTTCCTGAGAACTGAATACCACAGGTGCTGCAAGCATAATTGCCAGAAGCTTAGTTTGCATAACAATGACTCCCTTCTGTCACTTCTACATATGTATATGATTCTTTTGATGTACACCGGTAAGTCAATTATCAGTACTTAATTTGTTTAGCTTTTGTTTAACCTAATAGTTTGTTTTTGTGAGGTATATCAATATATCTAAATGATATGCGGTAATGGTGTGTATGTCATCTGAACATTCTTTATGGATAGTCTGTATAGACAGAACTTAATGTTAACATGGCTATTTGTTTATATAGATAGTCATTTTTATCTTAATACATCTGGCACATTATCTATTTGATATACTGATATGGTTCTGTAATGAGGTAAGAGTTTAGCTACTAAATGGAGGGCCTGACGCAACTACAGGATATGAGGTGAAAATATCGTCCTGATATGGCATAGTGAAATATTATAGTCGCTTTCTTAACTTATCCGGGCCTGGATAAAGTCCTCAGTTTTTTCTGATGGATTGTTGGATTTTTTAAGATTTTTTTATCTTTTTACTTCAAAAAAGATCTTGTAATTATTGCAGTAAGTTGCATTGATAATGATTTTGCTATTGTATACAAAAAAACAGACCTCATAGCATAGCACTTTTAAATTTGTATATTACAATATACATAAAAGTCATGTCAATTATCACTTAAGGTTTGTTAAAAATCATATGAGCCATAAATTTTATTATGTTATCTCTTTCCTTCTCTCTCTGGCATCATCACCTTCGATAGGTGATGAAATGAATTGCCAACGTTATTTTTGTTTTGTTAATGGCATTGTTGAAATAAGGACTGCTCCCGAAGAATATCAAAACAAGCCAGTTCTGGTTGGTTCACAAAGTGACGGGCTATTAATTATTGATAATCATGCGGATATTGAGGATGGTATATTTTCCACACTTCATATTGGTAATGGATATAATGGTGCTGTTGATGTTATTAATGGTGCTGCTTTACATATGGATAATCGTTCAGGAAGCGCACCTCTTATTGTAGGTGCATTCGGTAATGATATTGCAGGAAAACTTAATATTTCTGGCAGAAACAGTATAGTATCATATAGAGATACGCCCAGCAGTTCTGGACATAACGAATCTATTTATGTCGGTTTTGGGCCTGGTGCAACAGGATGGATTAATATTTTTAATGGTGGAGTATTTGAAGTTTTAAATAGTACTAATATATATGTAGGTTCAGATACTCCTGGTGGGGGAGATGGCAGTATCGTGATTGATGGCAGCAACAGCAAGATGACCGCAGATTTTTCTGAGGCATATGTCGGGCTTTATGGTAATGGTGATATTTCCTTAAAAAATGGAGGTCAGTTATCTGCCAGTAACTTATATATAGGAGGTAATGGTAGAGCCATTGTTAATATAAGCGGTACTGATTCCAGATTAATTGCAAATATGATAACCATATCAGGAAGTTCTGGTGCGCCGGGCATTTACATAGCAGATCAAGGAATTCTTAATGTAGATAACTACATCAATATAACTACGACAAATGACACAAAAGGGAAATTATTCATCAATAGCGACATGCCTGGAACTATTGAATCTAAAGGGATTCTTTTTGGTGTTGGGAAGGCAGAGTTGATTTTTAAACATAACTCTGACAATTATGCTTTTTCATCACCTTTAATTTCTAAAAACACAGGTAATGGTATAATTAATGCAGAGAGTGGCGAGACGCATCTCACGGGAGATAATACCGATTATAGTGGTTTGTTGAATATTTTACCCACGGCAAGTATTGATATCAGTAGTCAAAAAAATATCGGCAAGTCAGTAATTGTTAATAATGGGGTGCTGCAAATAACCAGCCAGGATGACTGGACATTCAATAATAATATGACTGGTAACGGTTATCTTAATGTTCATACTGGTGGACATAATTTTGCTTTCCAGAATTCAACGAATACACAGGAATTTACAGGTACGCTGGCATTGTCTGATACACTCTTTGACTTGAGTGACGACAATACCACTGCACTAACTTCAGCACTAGTGCTTGCTGGGGTCGGGAGTGTGATAACTGCAGGTACTGGAACTCAGGTTATTAACGGATTTTCATTTGACGGTGGAGCCGTAAATTTCGGTGCCGTAACTCAGGGAGCTCAGCAAACTGAATCCCAGATTCAGGTTACTGACAATCTGTATATCAATGGAAATGGTGCTGTACGGGTTTCAACACCCACAGATGTGAATGGTATTCCACAGGTCATTAATTCTTCACTTTCATTGCTGGAACAGGATGACAGTAATGCCACCATTAAACTTGTAGATGCAAGTTCCGCAGTTGTAAAGGGGAATGGTGGAAACCTTCAACTGCAGGATGCCTCCGGGCAAGTAATATCCTCAGGTAAGCAAAGGAATATAGTTCAACAGGGAAAAAATGTTGCTAAGGGGGTATACGATTATCGTCTGACATCAGGGCCCCATAATGATGGACTGTATATAGGTTATGCTCTGACTCAGCTTGATTTGCTAGCCTCTGGTGTTGATGCACTCGTGCTTGATGCTGCAGGTACAACTGGAAATGCAGCAGACATGAGTGCCCGTATCACAGGTGCCGGAGACCTGGCTTTCAACAGTCAGAAAGGAGAAACCGTTTCTCTGTCGAATCAGGATAATGATTACACAGGAGTTACAGCTATCCGCGGTGGTAATGTCCTCATGAACAGCAACAGTGTTCTGGGACAGACCAGCGAGATTCGTCTGGCTACTGATACCCGGCTGGACATGAACGGTCATAGCCAGACTGTTGGTAAGCTTAATGGTGCTGCAGGTTCTGTACTGAACATCAATGGCGGGAATTTGACCCTGACTGATGATGGCGTATCTGCCGGTACTCTGACTGGAGGTGGCTTCCTGAATATCAGCGGCGGCGTCCTCGATATTACAGGAGGCAACCACACTTTTGCTGTCAGCACCATAATAGCAAAAGATGCAACTGTCCGAATGAACGATGTTTCCGGACTGGGTACTGGTAACATCAGTAACGCTGGGACATTATCTCTTACTCATGCCTCAGGCTTGCTAAGTAATAATCTGAGTGGTTCTGGTACAGTATCTTTGATCAATAGTGATACCCAGATTTCAGGAAATAACAGTAACTACTCAGGGCTGTTTGTAGTAGATACCAGCTCTCAGTTGACTGCCACTGGAGCGCAGAATCTTGGGATTGCTTCCGTGAGTAACCGTGGAATCTTGCAGCTGAACAACACAACAGACTGGCAACTTATAAATAATGTTACTGGAACCGGTAATGTCCGTAAAACCGGTTCCGGTTCACTGACTGTCCGAAGCAATGCTGCCTGGAGCGGACAGACAGATATTGATGACGGCTCTCTGATTCTTGGGCAATCTGATGCACCTGTCATGCTCGCCAGTAGCCTGGTCAATATTGCAAAGAACGGTAAACTTACCGGATTTGGTGGCGTAGTAGGGAACGTAACCAATAGTGGAAGCCTTGACCTGCGATCGGCGGCTCCGGGAAATATTCTGACGATTGGAGGTAACTACACCGGTAATAATGGCACGCTGCTCATTAACACAGTGCTGGATGATAGCTCTTCTGCAACCGACAAACTGGTAATTAAAGCTAGTAATGGAGAAGGACTTGGTAATAAGTTTTTATCACATATTAGAGAAGTTGATGCTGTTGTTGAAGTAGTTAGATGTTTTGATGATGAGAATATTATTCATGTTGATGGTAATGCAGCTAACGCTGAATTTATTCAGGCCGGACGTATAGCGGCCGGCGCTTATGACTATACTCTTGGACGTGGGCCGGGAAGCAACTATGGAAACTGGTATCTGAGCAGTAGTAAAAATACTCCAGAACCAAGGCCTGATCCTGAACCTACTCCGGAAAGGCATGATAACAACCTGCGTCCGGAGGCTGGCACATACACCACAAACCTCGTTGCTGCGAACACCATGTTTGTGACCCGCCTTCATGAACGTCTGGGGCAGACGCAATACGTCGATGCAATTACCGGAGAACCGAAAGCAACCAGTATGTGGATGCGCCATGAAGGAGGACATAACCGCTGGCGCGACGGTTCTGGTCAACTGAAAACTCAAAGTAATCGTTATGTGATTCAACTGGGTGGTGATATCGCACAATGGGATTGGGGTGGAACTAACCGCTGGCATCTGGGGGTTATGGCTGGTTACGGTAACAACCATAGCAGTACAGGTGCAGTACGCACCGGATACCATTCAAAAGGCAGCGTAAATGGTTACAGTACCGGGCTGTATGCTACCTGGTATGCTGATGATGAGACTCATAACGGAGCTTATCTGGATACCTGGGCTCAGTACGGCTGGTTCGATAACCATGTGAAAGGTGACGGACTGCCGGGTGAATCCTGGAAATCAAAAGGACTTACCGCCTCACTGGAAACAGGTTATGCCTGGAAAATCGGGGAATTCAGCAGCAACTATGGCAATCTGAACGAATGGTATGTTCAGCCTCAGGCCCAGCTTGTCTGGATGGGGGTTAAAGCTGATGAACTCTATGAAAGTAACGGTACTCTTATTGAAAGCACCGGAGACGGTAATGTCCATACCCGTCTGGGCGTGAAAACCTGGATTAAAAGGCTCAATAAAATGGATGATGGTAAATCACGTGAGTTCAGCCCATTTGTGGAGGTGAACTGGTTGCATAATACCCGTGATTTTGGGGTTCGTATGAACGGCGAACCGGTGTATCAGGATGGTACCCGTAATATCGGAGAGGTCAAAACTGGTGTGGAAGGTCAAATAAATCCCCATCTGAACCTGTGGGGGAATGTGAGAGTTCAAGTTGGTGATAAAGGGTATAACGACACCTCAGCCATGCTGGGTGTGAAGTATACATTCTGACTATGGTTTTCTGTAAATTCAAAATATACTTAGTTTATTTTGAGTCAAGTTTAATCATAAATTAAATGGCTGATAATTTCATACTAATTACTGACAAAACAGAATTAAGAATAACAACAAGAAGTAAATACAAATAAAATAGCATAAATATAATTATTTTTATCCATTCATGTCATCTGTAATATACATAAAGATATTAATGTGTTTAATCTGAATCAGGTGCTCTCAGAATATCAATTTATTATATATGGTAACTATCTGTTCAGTAAATAACATACTCATCTTTAAGTTGATGATGTAGTAAGAAACACCACTGCGCAACTTGTTCTGGCTATTATTGTTAACATTGTTTATGGATAGACATGCTTTGGTATTTTGAATATAAAGAAAAATAAGCAATTTCACAAACAAATTCAGATAAGTAGTCATAGCAAAAGAGAGCCCCTCTTTGGGAGTTTGCACGAAAGTTAACATTTTTTTTGTCATAAAATACATAGCATTACGATGGCGCTTGATGATTTGTGCTCAAACTGAAAAGAATATTCTGATTTTTCGTGATGTTGAGGGTATTCTGTAAAAAAAACGTTATCTATTTCCTCAGTTTTAATTTTGTTTTATTTTTACTTTATCTATTATGAAAGAATTAAAAAAGATCAATAGATATATAATGTGTTTCTTTTTGGGATCTCGCCTAGCATATGCTGAAAATATAGACAGCAACACTGTCATTAGTGATGGAAACATCTCGGGCTCATTAAATATAGGTATTAAGAATAATGCCAATGTTGATATTAATGGCACCGTAAATATTAAAGATTATTTTTCGGTAGCTACTTGCAATGGTCAATCTAGCACCTGCCCTGAAGGTGGATTAATTGCATCTGCAAATATTGATAAATCAGCAAGTGTTGGTGCAAGCGTTACTATTGTAGGTGACTCTTCAAAGGGGGAATTAAATATAGATGGTGGTAGCACTCTATATACACAGCAATTATGGGTTTCTGGGAATGATAATGACAAGACCAGTAATGTCAGTGATGACAGTAATGGTTCATTGAAAATTAACAATGGAAGCAATGTTTTTGTCGTATCATCTCAAGATGATACGCCATTTAAAACCAACCCAGTAAAATGGAACCAAAATATTATTTCACAAGGAAATAATATAACAGATGGGACGGTTTCCTCCGGGGATTTAGTCTTGGGTAAAACAGGCAATGGCATTATTGACATAGATAACAATTCAAAACTAGATGTAAAAAATGATGTGGTTGTATCTACGGGAGTAGATGGTATTCCTAATGAAAAGCCTTCTGTTATAAATATAAAAAATGGAAGTAATTTCTTGATTCATGGGGACATGAAAGGAGGCATTTCTGCTGCAGGCCAGTTAGAGTTAAATATGGACAATAGTTCAAACCTGCATGTTGATAAAAGTATTGCTGTAGGTATTGGGAGTAAATCTAATATTTCTTTAAGCGCGGCTAGTGGAAGCTCTATATCCTCAACCGGGGATTTTACTGTAGCTACAGGAAATAACTCGAATGCTAAACTAGAATTAGATGCCTCAAACCTGTCAGTGAATGGAGTCTCTACCATCGGAAGTGGCGATGGCTCCATAACTAAATTTGATATTAAGAATGGCTCTGTTGTAACAAGCATCAGTGATATGACTTTGGCTAAAGGTAAAGGTACACAGGCTAATATAAATATATCCTCTTCGGAGTTAAATACAGGCTCGCTATCAGTTGGTGAGGGGGATAATGCTGATGTCAAAATGACCGGTTCAGGAGCTTCTGTCAGCAGTAAAAAGACCTTCACTGTTGCAAAAGGTAACAATGCATCAGCGACGCTGAATTACACTGGTTCAAAGATAGATATCGGTAGTGGTTATATCGGAGAGGGTGAGTCTGCTAAGACCCAGCTGGAGCTGAATAATTCAGCACTGACTGCCAGTGGTAAGGTATTTATCGGGCAGGGAAATACAACCCAAACAAACCTGACATTAAATGATAAGTCGTCAGTAAATGTGAGCGGCGAGATGTCAGTGGCCCAGGGAAGTTCTGCTTCAGTAGATGTGACAGCCACTAATGCAGTGCTGTCTGCTGACTCTCTGTCTCTGGGGGGAGGTGAGGCTGCTAAAGTCACAATGACCGGAAACAGGGCAACGATTAGCAGCGGCAATACTTTCACGGTCGCAAAAGGTAATAACGCATCTGCAACACTGGACTACTCTGATTCAAAAATTAATATCGGTAATGGATATATCGGTGGGGGTGAAAAAGCCCAGACAGTGCTGACGTTGAAGGATTCTGCGTTAGCTGCAACCGGTGATGTAATTATGGGACAGGGGCAGGAAACTCAGACAGACCTGACGCTAAGCCCCCAGTCATCCATAAAAGTATCCGGGAATATGTCTATTGCGCAAGGTAATGCCGCTTCAGCCAAAGTGATTGTGGACAATGCAGATTTATCTGCGAACTCCATGTCGATTGGTGAAGGCGATACAGCAGCAGTGACAATGACCGGAAACGGAGCAACGATTAGCAGCGGCAATACTTTTACGGTCGCAAGAGGTAATAACGCATCTGCAACGCTGGACTACTCTGATTCAAAAATTAATATCGGTAATGGATATATCGGTGTGGGCGAAAAATCTCATACATTACTAAAACTAGACAACTCAACTTTCCATGCCGCTGGGAATATTGATATAGGTAAAGGCAGCTCCACTATAGCTAATGTTTCTGTCGGGGCTGGTAGTAACATGTCAATAAAAGGGAATGCTAGTATTGGCGTTGGAGATCAGGCTAAAGCAAAATTTTCAGTAAAAGATAGTGTGCTGAATATAGGTAGTAGCCTGGTTCTCGGACAGGGGAATAGTACCGAAGCAGAAATGTCTGTTGAGCATTCTCAGCTTTATAGTGGCGGCCTGTTGCTTGGGACGGCTAACAATGCAGTTGTTTCTATGAGCGCTAATAATTCAGAAATATCTGTTGTAGGGGATTATACAGTAGCAAAAGGTGATGGTTCAGAAGCAACGTTGATTTACAAAAACTCAGATATTAATCTTGGGAATGGTATACTAGGTGCTGGTTCCGGAGTCAAAACAGATTTATCATTGGATAACAGTAAATTTGTTGCATCTGATGGAATCATCATCGGTAAAGGTGATAATGCCATAACTAATCTTTCTATATCTGATCACTCTGTGTTTAAAGGAGAACGTATAAATATTGGTAATGGTTCATATTCAAAAAATTCTATAAGTATAACTGGAAATTCCATATTTGATTTCGGATCATCTCAGGAATCAACCATTGGTGAAGGTGATTACAGCCAGTCGTTAGTCACCATTAATGATGCATCAGTTTATGGTGATGGTTCATTAACTTTGGCAAAAGGTAATAATAGTTTTGCAGTACTTAATCTTCAGGATAATGCAGTAACTAATGCCAACAACATTTCACTTGCTACAGGACTGGGCAGTAAAGCAATCGTGAATGTTAGTAATATGAATTCCGGACAGTTCAATCCTGTATCTATGGGAGCAGGAGATGGTTATGCGGAAGTAAATTTTGATGGTGTTAATGGCTATACACTCTCAACTAATTTCATTTGTATGGATTCCGGTTCATGTGCAGACACTGTCATAAATGTAAACAGAGGGACAGTTTCTCTGTCAGGAACAAATGACTGGAAAGGGCAGATAAATGTTTATGACGGAACCCGACTGGATGCAAGGGGGAATGATGCCGTTGATGGTATACTGAATGTCAGCAAAGAAGCACAGGTTGACTTTAACGGATACTCGCAGCATATGACAGGGATAGATAATAAAGGGATGATTTATCTTTCTGACGGAAGTGCTTCATCAGATGTGTATCTGGATAAAGATTATGTTGCACATGATGGTTCCGGTGTACAGTTCGGGATTTTCGGGCAGAAAGAGGCGGATGTGATGCATGTTAAAGGTGATACATCCGGGAGTTCAGGTATAGTTGTCACGACAAACAGTAAAAATAAAATAAAGAAAGGTGGCGACATTCTTCTTGTTGAGGTTAATGGGGACTCATCAGGTAGTTTTTACCTTAACTCACTGATTAAGAATGGTAAGGAGTATAAGGTGACAGGTGACTACATTGATGTGGGGGCCTGGGAGTATGCGCTGAACAAGAAAAGGAAGAATTGGTATCTGAGTGTGGATATGCGTCCTGAGCCAGGTGCGTTTATAAACAATAGTAAAAGTATGTTAGATATGTTTGCTCTACAACGGTATGACATACCCGGGCAACATCGTTATCCTACATTGTTTGAAAACTTATATAACAATGGGATGTGGATTCAATTTAACAACAACTCAGGTAGTAATAGTGAGGTGTATGATAATCTCAAGACCAGTTATAGTTTAAATACTATGATGATTGGAGGGGATATATACAATTGGACTGATGGATATAACTATTCACATATCGGGATAATGGGCGGGATGGGGAGTGCCGCTAACAAAACAACGTCAACAAATAATAAAAGAGCTACCGGAAATGTAGACGGTTATACTCTTGGGCTTTATCATGTATTTCAACAAAATATCAGTGATGGACTAAATGAGTCAGAACGTCAGGGGCTGTGGACTTATTCGTCTATACAATACATGGATTATGATAACAGCGTCAGTTCAACAAATAATTTCAAGGCTAATTATGGTGTAAATGGTTTTCGCCTGACAGGTGAGGTTGGTTATCTAAAAAATATAGGTGGCATACAACCAAGCGATTTCTACGTTGAACCTAAGTTATACCTTTCGCATACTGAGTTGTCTGGAGGTGTAGTTGAAGATCTTCAGGGAGGGAAAATAACTTATCCGAATTCGCTAACTATTATTGAACCAGGAGTATTTTTCTCTTATCGAAAAACTCATGAATCGACTTCCAATGATGAAGCAATGTTTAAAGATTATATAAAACAATCTGTAGTCGATGCATGGTTTGGTGGGGGGTATTCATTTAAAACTGGAAATTATAGTCGTACTAACTTTGATTCAGATATGGTTGAATATAATACATCGGATAATTTCGCTCTTAAGAGTGGTGTTGAATTTGAATTTTTGAAGGATGCACGTCTTTTATTAACATCCTCATACTCAATAAATAATGATCGCAACTTGAGTTTTATTCTTGGTGGCAATTATTATTTTTAATCGTTACTGGTGAGGGTTGGCAATCGTCCAGCAAATTATTTGCAGGATGATTGCTATATTCTGTCATTGGTTTTTTGAGGTAACAATGGTAAGATATCATGGCGAATTTACATACTATGTTTATCAACAATCTGGACGTTACTTTTTTTGTAAGAAGCTAACGAAAAAGAGAGATACATCAAATTGTAATCATCTTCATATAATTCGAGAATTATCCTTCAATGAGGACGAGTTAGAATTAATAGATTTCAGCACAGACGGTTTGGACGCAAATGATAAAGAAATAATCAGGGGAATGATTGATGAGTTGAAAAAATAAATATGTAAAAAAAGAATGTTTTATCAAATGTAACATATTTTCTTTTTTGTGCATGTATCTACCATAATCAAAGTAAATATATGCTTTGTATGTTGTTGATTCGAATTAAATAATTTCCGACAGTGTATATGATCGATTATATGTTTTGGATAGGGGTTGTACTTTGGTCTACAGTAATAGTCATGTGGTTTTATGATAACAAGGCATCATGCTCTGGACTTTTTGCCTTAAGTATATTTATATTTTCAGGTGGAGTTATGATTATGTTGTTTTTAATATCTTTTTTATATGGTGTAATATCAGCGTTAGGCCTTGCGGTATGAAATTAATCATTGCGGTTGATTTATTCTCAAGTTGAACTTAAAGAAATCATGCTTATGTAAATATACTATTAAAAGACAAAAAGAAGCCATTTAACCTGGAGGAGTGATGTATAGAGTTAATCATATTATGAGAACAATAAATGAAATGAGTTCTTATACTCCGCACATGAAAGTAAACAGAATTGCTGAACGGTTGAGTAAGGTGCAAAAAATATCTTTTTGCATCTCTGTTATTTCTTTTTTTCTTCTTGCCATAATTACTTTGACATATGGGCCGTTTAATACAAAAAGTAACTTGAGTTTTATTAGCGCATTATCTCTTTATTTTATTAATGTCATTATGGGAGTTACATATTTATCAGTTCCTGTAATTAATACAATAAAGTATATATATAATTTTAAAGGGGAGGTGGTCAATGAATTAATATATGACATTGATAGTGATGAGCAACATATTGAAGCATTGTTACCTTATTCATTAGAAGAGTTGACATATGTGTCAAACTGTATACAGGTAAGAATTCCCAAAATAAAATCAAAATGTTTCTTATGGGGAGGCGGGAAAACAGCAATTATATCAATTTTATGCCTATCGTATTCGGCTATTTGTATCGTTAATGGAGGTAGCATAGATGGTATTTTTGTTGGGGAGACTGGTGATAAAATTATTGTCGCCATCATGTTTTTTATACTTTACACATCATTGATGAATATGTTTTTCAAACAAAAATTGCTATATTTACAAAATTTAAAAATGATAATAGATATGACTATAAAGATAAAAAGAAATTTCACATGACTGCTACTCTAAAATAAAACAACACATGGGAGACTGTCTATTATTATTAATAACGAGTAACATTTGTTATTGCCATTTATGGTGCTCCCGGGATCAGTTTTAACCATAAGCAAGAAAATGTTTCTTTGAACGGTTAGACATCACAAATGAGCGTCTGCCAAAAGTTGATGTAGCGCTTGCGGAAT
>ENA-OPMP01000554-OPMP01000554.1-human-gut-metagenome-genome-assembly--contig:-NODE-554-length-18703-cov-8.400633_pt1 | contig 18703 bp, 17 predicted proteins | sample MGYA00241527_ERZ501751 | MGnify/ENA primary metagenome ERZ501751 (study PRJEB25962, sample SAMEA2042647) | human gut metagenome | biome: human gut; feature: human-associated habitat; material: faeces... | reverse complement strand
TAGAGCACTTCCTTGGTAAGGAAGAGGTCCTGAGTTCAACTCTCAGTTACAGCTCACTTCTTGTTCTTTTAACAACCTATGGATCTTTTCTTTAGAAAACCTAAGGCAAGGCAGTTCTTTAGAGAACTAACTAAGGAACGGAAGAAAGCAGATTATTTAATTTATATATAAAAAATAATAAAAGCTATGGCTAAAGAGACTTTTGTGCGCACCAAACCGCACGTTAACATTGGTACGATTGGTCACGTTGACCATGGTAAGACTACTCTGACAGCTGCTATCTCTAAGGTTCTTCACGACAAGGGCTTTGGTAGCGAGGATGTAAAGTCTTTCGACCAGATTGATAATGCTCCTGAGGAGAAAGAGCGTGGTATCACCATCAACTCTGCTCACATCGAGTATGAAACAGCTAAACGTCACTACGCACACGTAGACTGCCCGGGACACGCCGACTATGTAAAGAACATGGTTACTGGTGCTGCTCAGATGGACGGTGCTATCCTTGTTGTTGCTGCAACTGACGGTCCTATGCCTCAGACACGTGAGCACGTCCTGCTCGCTCGTCAGGTGAACGTACCACGCATGGTGGTGTTCCTGAATAAGTGTGATATGGTTGAGGACGAGGAGATGCTCGAACTCGTTGAGATGGAGGTTCGCGAGATTCTCGACCAGTACGGTTATGAGGAGGATACTCCTATCGTTCGTGGTTCTGCACTCGGTGCTCTGAACGGTGTTGAGAAGTGGGTTGACAAGGTAATGGAGCTGATGGATGCTGTTGATACATGGATTCAGGAGCCTCCTCGCGATCTCGACAAACCTTTCTTGATGCCTATCGAGGACGTATTCTCAATCACAGGTCGTGGTACCGTTGCTACTGGTCGTATCGAGACTGGTCGTGTTAAGGTAGGTGACGAGGTTGAGCTGCTCGGTCTCGGCGAGGATAAGAAGTCAGTTGTTACTGGTGTTGAGATGTTCCGCAAGATTCTTGATGAGGGTGAAGCTGGCGATAACGTAGGTCTGCTCCTCCGTGGTATCGACAAGAACGAGATCAAGCGCGGTATGGTACTCTGCCATCCTGGACAGATTAAGCCTCACAAGCACTTCAAGGCTTCTATCTATGTACTGAAGAAGGAAGAGGGTGGCCGTCACACTCCGTTCGGCAACAAGTATCGTCCTCAGTTCTACCTCCGTACAATGGACTGCACCGGTGAGATCAAGCTTCCTGAGGGAGTTGAGATGGTTATGCCTGGTGACAACGTAGAGATTGAGGTTGAGCTCATCTACGCAGTAGCTCTGAACCAGGGCCTTCGTTTCGCTATCCGCGAGGGTGGTCGTACAGTAGGTTCAGGACAGATCACTGAGATCCTTGATGACTAATAAGTCGTGACCGAAAGGTCAAGCTTTTAGAACATACAAATTCCCGCACTGCTGTGTGCGGTGCGGGAATACTTACGGAATTAGCTCAGTTGGTAGAGCACTGGTCTCCAAAACCAGGTGTCGGGAGTTCGAGTCTCTCATTCCGTGCCAAAAAGAAGATAATATGTTTAAGAAGATAGTAAATTATTGCAAGACTTGTTACGACGAACTTGCGCATAAGACTACTTGGCCAACACGTGCCCAGCTTACACACAGTGCAGCGATTGTATTATCTGCTTCCCTTGTCATTGCATTGGTAGTGTTTGCTATGGACTCACTTTTCAAGTGGGTTATGAGTATGGTCTATCCCGGTTAACGTTTAAGAGAAGATGGCAACAACAACTAAAAATTGGTATGTCCTTCGCGCTGTAAGCGGTAAGGAGGCAAAGGTTAAAGAATATATCGATGCCGAACTTAAGCACAACGCGTTGCTTCAGTCACATGTTTTTCAGGTGCTTTTGCCTATGGAAAAACATGCCTCTTTGCGTAATGGTAAGCGTGTAGTGAAGGAAAAGATTTCTCTTCCTGGATACGTCTTTGTAGAGGCTAACCTCGTAGGAGACGTTGCTCACACTCTTCGATTTATGCCTAACGTGTTGGGATTTCTCGGTGGTTTAGACAACCCCTCACCTGTTCCTCAAAGCGACATCAACCGCATGCTCGGAAACGTTGAAGAAACCGAACTGCAGGATGATATCGAGATTCCTTATGTTGTTGATGAGACAGTCAAAGTTACTGACGGCCCGTTCAGCGGCTTTAGTGGTGTTATTGAGGAGGTGAATGCCGAGAAGAAGAAACTCAAGGTGATGGTTAAGATCTTCGGACGTAAAACTCCGCTAGAGCTTAGTTTTATGCAGGTTGAAAAGGAAGGCTGATAGGGTGTTACGATTCTAACAGTTCTTGCTTTTATATTAATCATTTAATTATAACAAAAAAGAAATGGCTAAAGAAGTTGCTGGATTAATCAAATTACAGATTAAAGGTGGCGCTGCGAATCCTTCTCCTCCAGTAGGACCCGCACTGGGTTCTAAGGGTATCAACATAATGGGATTCTGCAAAGAGTTCAACGCCAGAACCCAAGATAAGGCTGGAAAGATTCTTCCTGTCGTTATCACTTACTACACCGACAAGTCATTCAGCTTTGTTATCAAGACTCCTCCTGCAGCTGTGCAGCTCAAGGAGGCAGCTAAGGTAAAGAGCGGTTCTGCTCAGCCTAACCGTAAGAAGGTCGCAAGTGTAACTTGGGAGCAGGTAAAGGCTATTGCAGAGGACAAAATGAATGACCTCAACTGTTTTACAGTAGAGTCAGCCATGAGACTGATAGCCGGTACAGCTAGAAGTATGGGTATTACTGTGAAAGGGGATTTCCCTGAATAATAATTAAACTTCAATTAAGAAAATGAGTAAACTGACAAAAAATCAGAAATCAGTCGCTGATAAGGTTGAAGCAGGGAAAGCATACTCTTTGGAAGAGGCATCACAGCTGGTGAAAGACATTACCACCACTAAGTTTGATGCATCTCTCGATATCGACGTTCGCTTGGGTGTAGACCCTCGCAAGGCAAACCAGATGGTTCGTGGCGTCGTTTCTCTTCCTAACGGAACCGGTAAGGTTACCCGCGTTCTCTGTCTCTGTACACCTGATCAGGAGGCTGCTGCCAAAGAGGCAGGTGCCGACTATGTTGGTCTTGACGAGTATATCGAGAAGATCAAAGGTGGTTGGACAGATGTTGATGTTATCATCACAATGCCCTCATGCATGGGTAAGCTTGGTCCCCTCGGCCGTGTACTCGGTCCCCGTGGCCTGATGCCTAACCCCAAGAGCGGCACTGTTACTATGGACGTTGCTAAGGCAGTTAAGGAGGTTAAGCAGGGTAAGATCGACTTCAAGGTTGACAAGGCTGGAATCATCCATACCTCTATAGGTAAGGTTAGCTTCACATCGGAGCAGATTTTCCAGAACGCCAAGGAGTTCATCGCCACTGTTAATAAACTGAAGCCTGCTGCTGCTAAAGGTACATACATCAAGAGTATCTTTATTTCTAGCACTATGAGTAAGGGTATCAAGGTTGATCCTAAGACTTGTGAGTAACTCTAAAAGTTTTGTACAATGAAAAAAGAAGTAAAAGATACTATTATTGTTGAACTCGGTCAGAAACTGAAGGAGTATCCTCATTTCTATCTTGTCGACGTTCACGGACTCAATGCAGAGGCTACAAGCGACCTTCGTCGCAAGTGCTTCAAGGCTGGTATCAAGATGGTTGTTGTTAAGAACACCCTTCTTCACCAGGCTCTCGAGGCTTCTGACGTAGATTTTAAGCCCATATATGGAGCACTGAAGGGCAGCACAGCTGTGATGTTCGCTCAGACCGCTAATGTTCCTGCTAAGCTTCTGAAGGATAAGGATTACCTGAAGGCAGGTGTTCCCGCCCTCAAGGCAGCTTACGCTGAGGAGTCATTCTTCCAGGCTAACCAGCTTGAGGATTTGGTTTCTCTGAAGAGCAAGAACGAGGTTATTGCAGATATCGTTGCACTGCTCCAGTCACCCGCAAAGAACGTTATCTCTGCTTTGCAGTCAGGTGGCAACACAATTCATGGTGTTCTCAAGACTTTAGGAGAGCGTCCTGAGTAATATTTCAAACAAACATTAACAAAAAAAATAAAAAAATTAAAATAAAATGGCAGATATTAAAGCTATTGCTGAAGAGTTAGTAAATCTTACAGTAAAGGAAGTAAATGAGTTGGCAACAGTCCTGAAGGACGAGTATGGAATCGAGCCCGCTGCTGCAGCTGTAGCTGTAGCTGCTGGTCCCGCTGCTGGTGCAGCTGACGCAGCTGAGGAGAAGTCTTCATTCGACGTTGTTCTCGCTGAGGTTGGTGGCGCAAAGCTCCAGGTTGTAAAGGCTGTTAAGGAGGCTTGCGGTCTTGGTCTGAAAGAGGCTAAGGATCTCGTAGACGGTGCTCCTTCAACAATCAAGGAAGGTCTTTCTAAGGAAGAGGCTGAGAACCTGAAGAAGGCTATCGAAGAGGCTGGTGCTAAGGTAGAGCTGAAGTAATCAAGCATCTTGTAAGGAATAAAGGTTGAATTTTTTCAGCCTCTGTTCTTACTTTCATATTAATGGTTAGAATCTGCTAAGTAGGCGGGTTCTAACCTTTTTGTGTCTTTAAAACTTTTAGATTTTTCAACACCCTATTAATATCTTCTAATGGCTTCAAAAATTGTTGATAACAGAGTAAATTTTGCCAGCGTCCACAATCCGATGCCCTATCCGGATTTTCTCGACGTGCAGCTAAAGTCGTTTAGAGACTTCCTTCAGTTGGATACGCCACCTGAGGAGCGCAAGAATGACGGTTTGTATAAGGTCTTCTCTGAGAACTTCCCCATCACGGACACAAGAAACAATTTTGTTCTTGAATTCCTTGACTACTATATCGACCCGCCCCGCTACTCAATAGATGAGTGTCTGGAGCGCGGCTTGACCTATAGTGTTCCCTTGAAGGCTAAGATGAAACTTTATTGTACTGACCCCGATCACGAGGATTTCGGTACATTCATACAAGACGTCTTTCTTGGCACAATCCCTTACATGACAAGCAACGGCACGTTTGTAATCAATGGTGCCGAGCGTGTTGTTGTGTCACAGCTGCACCGTTCACCTGGTGTGTTCTTCTCACAGGGTGTCCATGCTAACGGAACCGTGCTTTATTCTGCACGAATCATTCCGTTCAAGGGCTCTTGGATCGAGTTTGCCACTGACATCAACAACGTGATGTATGCTTACATCGACCGTAAGAAGAAATTGCCCGTAACAACTCTTCTCCGTGCCATCGGCTACGACACAGATAAGGACATCCTTCAGATTTTCGACCTTGCAGAGGAGATTAAGGTCAACAAAAAAAACATGAAGGCTGCCATTGGTCGCAAGCTTGCTGCCCGAGTGCTGAAGAGTTGGAACGAAGACTTCGTAGACGAGGACACCGGTGAGGTTGTATCTATCGAGCGTAACGAGGTGATTATGGAGCGTGAGACAGAGCTCACAGAGGATAACATTGATGAAATTCTCGAGAGCGGTACCGCTTCAATACTTCTCCACAAGGATGCAGAGGATGCAAGCAAATACGCTATCATCTTCAACACCCTTCAGAAGGATCCCAGCAACTCTGAGAAAGAGGCTGTGCTTTACATCTACCGTCAGCTGCGTAACAGCGATCCTGCTGATGACGCATCAGCTCGCGAGGTGTTCCAGAACCTGTTCTTCTCAGACAAGCGTTATGATCTTGGTGAGGTTGGTCGTTACCGCATCAACCGCAAGCTCGGTCTCTCTACCGATTCTGATATCCGCGTCCTCACAAAGGACGACATCATAGAGATTATCAAGTATCTCATCCAGCTGGTCAACTCCAACGCCAATGTCGATGATATCGACCACCTCTCTAACCGTCGCGTACGCACAGTGGGTGAGCAGTTGAGCAACCAGTTCTCTATCGGTCTTGCCCGTATGAGCCGCACCATCCGTGAGCGCATGAACGTGCGCGACAACGAGGTGTTCACACCGACTGATCTTATCAACGCAAAGACCATCTCGAGCGTTATCAACTCGTTCTTCGGAACGAACCCGCTGTCTCAGTTCATGGACCAGACCAACCCGTTGGCTGAGGTCACACACAAGCGCCGTCTCTCGGCTCTTGGTCCTGGCGGTCTGTCGCGTGAGCGTGCAGGTTTCGAGGTGCGTGACGTTCACTATACCCACTACGGTCGTCTCTGTCCTATTGAGAGCCCTGAGGGTCCTAACATCGGTCTTATTTCTTCTCTTTGCGTTTACGCTACAATCAACGACCTCGGCTTCATCGAGACACCTTATCGCAAGGTAAACGACGGTGTCGTTGACCTGAAGAACGAGGATGTTGTATATCTCACAGCCGAAGAAGAGCAAGATCACATCATCGGTCAGGGTAACGCACCTCTTCGTCCCGACGGAACCTTCATCCGCGATGTCGTTAAGTGTCGTCAGGATGCCGACTTCCCTGTTGTGCCTCCCTCAGAGGTAGACCTCATGGACGTTGCTCCTCAGCAGATCGGTTCGGTTTCTGCCGGACTCATTCCTTTCCTCGAGCACGACGACGGTCACCGTGCGCTCATGGGATGTAACATGATGCGCCAGGCTGTGCCTTTGCTCCACAATGATGCTCCTATCGTAGGAACCGGTATTGAGAAACAGGTGTGTGAGGATTCTCGCACCATGATCACAGCCGAGGGTGAGGGTGTTATCGACTACGTTGACGCTACAACCATACGTATCCTCTATGATCGCACAGAGGAAGAAGAGTTTGTAAGCTTCGAGCCTGCTCTTAAGGAGTATCGCATACCCAAGTTCCGTCGCACCAACCAGAACATGACCATCGACCTGCGTCCTATCTGTAACAAGGGTCAGCGTGTCAAGGCTGGTGACATCCTTACCGAGGGTTATGCTACAGAGAACGGCGAGCTTGCTCTTGGCCGCAACCTCCTCGTGGCTTACATGCCTTGGAAGGGTTACAACTATGAGGATGCCATCGTGCTCTCAGAGCGTATTGTCCGTGACGATGTGCTCACATCAGTGCATGTTGACGAGTATTCTCTTGAGGTTCGCGAGACAAAGCGCGGCATGGAGGAGTTCACAAGCGACATCCCCAACGTTAGCGAGGAAGCAACCAAGGATCTCGACGACAACGGTATCATTCGCATCGGTGCCCGTGTTGAGCCCGGCGACATCATGATCGGTAAGATTTCACCAAAGGGTGAGAGCGATCCTTCACCTGAGGAGAAGCTCCTCCGTGCTATCTTCGGTGACAAGGCCGGTGACGTAAAGGATTCTTCATTGAAAGCCAATCCTTCACTCAGCGGTGTCGTTATCGACAAGAAGCTGTTCACACGCGCTGTCAAGACCCGTGAGTCGAAGAAACAGGACAAGATCACACTGGCCAAGATCGACGAGGAGTATGAGGCAAAGAACGACGACCTCAAGGACATTCTCGTTGACAAGCTCCTCACCCTCACCGAGGACAAGACCTCTATGGGTGTGAAAGACTACAGCGGTGCTGAGATCATCACAAAGGGCAGCAAGTTCACAGCTACACAGCTCAAGAACCTTGAGTATGACGGCATACAGTCGAACGGATGGACAGAGGACGACCATACCAACGGTCTTATCCAGAAGCTCATCATGAACTACATACGCAAGTACAAGCTCCTCGATGCTGAGCTCAAGCGTAAGAAGTTTGCCATCACCATCGGTGACGAGATGCCTTCAGGTATCCTCCAGATGGCCAAGGTTTACATCGCCAAGAAGCGTAAGATCGGTGTCGGTGACAAGCTCGCCGGTCGCCACGGTAACAAGGGTATCGTTTCGAAGATTGTACGCATGGAGGACATGCCGTTCCTCGAGGACGGACGTCCTGTAGACCTGGTGCTGAACCCGCTGGGTGTGCCTTCGCGAATGAACCTCGGTCAGATCTTCGAGGCCATCCTCGGTGCTGCCGGTCGCAAGCTCGGCGTCAAGTTTGCTACGCCTATCTTCGACGGTGCTCATCTTGAGGACCTCTCTGAGTGGACTGACAAGGCAGGTCTGCCTCACCTCTGCTCTACACACCTCTATGACGGTGAGACAGGTGAGCAGTTTGACCAGCCCGCCACCGTGGGTGTCACTTACTTCCTCAAGCTCGGTCACATGGTTGAGGACAAGATGCACGCACGTTCAATCGGTCCCTACTCGCTCATCACACAGCAGCCTCTTGGAGGTAAGGCACAGTTTGGTGGACAGCGTTTCGGAGAGATGGAGGTTTGGGCTCTTGAGGCCTTCGGCGCAAGCCATGTGCTCCAGGAGATTCTTACCATCAAGTCGGACGATACCGTCGGCCGTTCAAAGGCTTACGAGGCCATTGTCAAGGGCGATCCCATGCCTACACCTGGCATCCCCGAGTCGCTTAACGTGTTGCTCCATGAGCTTCGCGGTCTCGGTCTGAGCATCAAACTTGATTAATCCTGACACCCTAAATATTTCATATAAGATATGGCTTTCAAGAAAGATACAAAAGTAAAAAATAATTTCACGAAGATTACCATCGGTCTCGCTTCTCCCGAGGAGATTCTGGAAAATTCGTATGGCGAGGTAACCAAGCCTGAAACCATCAACTATCGTACCTACAAGCCGGAGCGTGACGGTCTGTTCTGTGAGCGCATCTTCGGTCCGACACGCGACTACGAGTGTGCCTGTGGCAAGTACAAGCGCATTCGTTACAAAGGTATCGTCTGCGACCGATGCGGTGTTGAGGTAACAGAGAAGAAAGTGCGTCGCGAGCGTAGCGGACACATCGAGCTGGTGGTGCCAGTAGCACACATCTGGTATTTCCGTTCTCTGCCCAACAAGATTGGCTACCTGCTCGGCATGCCTACAAAGAAGCTCGACGCGGTAATCTACTATGAGAAATATGTGGTTATCCAGCCGGGTGCCCTTGCAGGACGTACCGATGAGGACGGCAACGAGCTGAACGGTTCACACAAGATGGACCTCCTCACAGAAGAGGAGTACATGGACATCCTCGACAACAAGATCGGAATAAGCAACGACTATCTTGAGGACAGCGATCCTAACAAGTTCATCGCCAAGATGGGTGCAGAGGCCATTTACGACCTGCTTGCAAACATCGACCTCGACGCTCTGTCATACGAGCTGCGTGACCGTGCCAACAACGACTCGGCACAGCAGCGCAAGACAGAGGCCCTGAAGCGTCTGCAGGTTGTAGAGGCGTTCCGTGGCAGCAAGGACATGAACCGTCCTGAGTGGATGATCATGAAGATCATTCCCGTTATCCCGCCAGAGCTCCGTCCTCTCGTGCCGCTTGATGGCGGCCGTTTCGCAACTTCCGACCTCAACGACCTCTATCGTCGTGTGATCATCCGTAACAACCGTCTGAAGCGACTCGTAGAGATCAAGGCTCCTGAGGTCATTCTCCGTAACGAGAAGCGTATGCTTCAGGAGGCCGTCGACAGTCTCTTCGACAACTCACGCAAGTCGAGCGCTGTGAAGAGTGAGAGCAACCGTCCGCTGAAGTCATTGTCCGACTCTCTCAAGGGTAAGGCAGGACGTTTCCGCCAGAACCTCCTCGGTAAGCGTGTCGACTATTCTGCACGTTCGGTTATCGTCGTAGGTCCTGAGCTGAAGATGGGCGAGTGTGGTCTGCCTAAGCTCATGGCAGCCGAGCTCTACAAGCCGTTCATCATCCGCAAGCTCATCGAGCGCGGCATCGTGAAGACCGTCAAGAGCGCCAAGAAGATCGTTGACCGTCGTGAACCCGTGATCTGGGACATCCTGGAGAACGTAATGAAGGGTCACCCCGTGCTTCTGAACCGTGCTCCTACACTTCACCGTCTGGGTATCCAGGCGTTCCAGCCTAAGCTCATCGAGGGTAAGGCTATCCAGCTCCACCCGTTGGCATGTACTGCGTTCAACGCCGACTTCGACGGTGACCAGATGGCTGTTCACCTCCCGCTTAGCAACGAGGCTGTGCTTGAGGCTCAGATCCTGATGCTTCAGAGCCACAACATCCTCAACCCTGCCAATGGTGCTCCTATCACCGTGCCTTCACAGGATATGGTGCTCGGACTCTATTATATCACCAAGCTGCGTCCCGGTGCCAAGGGCACAGGTCTGACCTTCTATGGTGCTGAAGAGGCAATCATTGCCCATAACGAGGGCCAGTGTGACCTCCACGCTCCTGTAAAGGTTATCGTTACCGACCTTGTCGACGGCAAGCTGCAGCCCCGCATGGTGGAGACCTCGGTAGGCCGTGTTATCGTCAACCAGATTATCCCTGACGAGGTAGGCTTCTTCAACGACATCATCTCTAAGAAGACCCTCCGCGGCATCATCTCAAGCGTAATCAAGGCCGTAGGTATGGCTCGTGCATGCGAGTTCCTCGACGGCATCAAGAACCTTGGTTATCGCATGGCTTATGTGGCTGGTCTGTCGTTCAACCTTGACGACATCATCATCCCGCCAGAAAAGAAAGCCATCGTTGACCGTGGCCAGGACGAGGTTCGTGCCATCCAGGACAACTATAACATGGGCTTCATCACAGAGAACGAGCGTTACAACCAGGTGATCGATACCTGGACACACGTCAACAACGACCTCGCCTCTATCCTTATGAAGGAGATGACCGAGGCAGACCAGGGCTTCAACGCCGTGTTCATGATGCTCGACTCAGGTGCCCGTGGTTCTAAGGACCAGATCAAGCAGCTCTCAGGTATGCGTGGTCTTATGGCCAAGCCTATGAAGGCAGGTGCCGAGGGACACCAGATTATCGAGAACCCTATTATCTCCAACTTCAAGGAGGGTATGTCAGTGCTCGAGTACTTCATCGCTTCTCACGGTGCCCGTAAGGGTCTTGCCGATACCGCTATGAAGACCGCCGACGCCGGTTACCTCACACGTCGTCTTGTTGACGTCTCACACGATGTGATTATCACCGAGGAAGACTGTGGTACGCTCCGCGGCCTCGTATGCACCGCTCTTAAGAACGGCGATGAGGTGGTTTCATCACTCTCAGAGCGCATCCTTGGCCGTGTGTCTGTTCACGATGTTATCCATCCTTCAACAGGCGAGCTGCTCGTGGCTGCCGGCGAAGAGATTACCGACTCTATCGCCAAGGCCATCGAAGACTCTCCCATTGAGAGCGTTGAGATCCGCTCTGTGCTCACCTGCGAGAGCAAGCACGGTGTCTGCATGAAGTGTTACGGACGTAACCTCGCAACACAGCGCATGGTTCAGATGGGCGAGGCAGTAGGTGTGATTGCCGCACAGGCCATTGGTGAGCCTGGTACACAGCTTACGCTCCGTACCTTCCACGCCGGTGGTGTGGCAGGTAACGCTGCCGCCAACGCTTCTATCGTAGCAAAGAACGACTGCAAGCTCCACTTCGAGGACATCCGTGTCGTGCCGTTCATCGAGAACGACGGCGAGAAGGACATCAAGTGTGAGATGGTTGTGAGCCGTCTTACCGAGCTTCAGTTCATCGACCCGCATACCGACATCACCCTTGCAACAGTGAACGTGCCTTACGGTTCTTCACTCTATTTCAAGGAAGGCGACGAGGTCAAGAAGGGCGATCTCATTGCCAAGTGGGACCCGTTCAACGCCGTTATCGTTACCGAGTATGCAGGAACCCTGCGCTTCAACGATGTTGTTGAGGGCGTAACGTTCCGTGCTGAGACCGACGACGCCACAGGTCTTACCGAGAAGATTATCATCGACTCTAAGGACAAGTCGAAGGTGCCGACCTGCGATGTGCTTGATGCAAATGGCGAGATTATCGGTACCTACAACTTCCCTGTGGGAGGACACGTTGTTGTTGAAGACGGCCAGACCGTCAAGACAGGTACCACTCTCGTGAAGATTCCTCGTGCTGCCGGTTCGGCAGGCGATATCACCGGTGGTCTGCCACGAGTTACCGAGCTGTTCGAGGCTCGTAACCCGAGCAACCCCGCTGTTGTGTCTGAGATCGACGGTGAGGTTACCATGGGCAAGGTTAAGCGTGGCAACCGTGAGATTATCGTTACCAGCAAGACCGGTGACCAGAAGAAATATCTCGTGTCGCTGTCAAAGCAGATCCTTGTACAGGAGCACGATGCCGTGCGTGCCGGAACCCCGTTGTCTGACGGTAGCATCACCCCAGGCGACATCCTTGCCATCAAGGGTCCGACCGCCGTTCAGGAGTATATCGTGAATGAGGTTCAGGACGTGTACCGTCTGCAGGGTGTGAAGATCAACGACAAGCACTTTGAGATTATCGTTCGCCAGATGATGCGCAAGGTTCAGATCAACGAACCGGGCGATACAACATTCCTCGAGCAGGAGATTGTCGACAAGCTCGACTTTGCAGAGGAGAACGACCGCATCTGGGGCAAGAAGTATGTTGTCGATGCAGGCGACAGCGATGTGCTCAAGGTTGGTCAGATCGTGTCGGCCCGCAAGCTGCGCGACGAGAACTCAAGCTTGAAGCGTCGTGACCTCCGTCAGGTTCAGGTGCGCGACACCGTGCCCGCAACATCTACACAGATCCTTCAGGGTATCACCCGCGCCGCTCTCCAGACCAAGAGCTTCATCTCTTCTGCATCGTTCCAGGAGACAACGAAGGTGCTCAACGAGGCCGCTATCCGTGGCAAGGTAGACCGTCTGGAAGGCATGAAGGAGAACGTTATCGCCGGTCACCTCATCCCCGCCGGTACAGGTCTGCGCCAGTTTGACAAGCTCATCGTTGGTTCGCGTGAGGATTACGAGCGCATCGAGGCCAACAAGAAGAACATCCTCGACATCGACGTCAAAGACAGCAACATCTAAGGTTTTTCCCTTGATTACAACATAAGCGAGAGCCGCCGGCCCATTCAGGGTTATGCGGCTCTCGCTTTTTTCAATGATACAGCCGTTATAGAGTTTTGTATGGGTATGCTTACACGAATAGCCGTTTCACTTCTGAGAACGGTAGAGAGCATTGCTACTCCCTGTTCTGTAAAAGCATATGAGCGAACTGTTGAGTGCTTCAAACTATTGAACCGGTCGCAATTTGCGACCAGTTCAGCCATTTCCTCCTTAGTCAGTTGAAAACGGAAACGCTCAGGGAAACGTTCTATATTACGTTTACAGCCTCGTTTAATCTTTTAGTTTCCACTCCATAAAGTACAGCCAAGTTTCTGTCTATCATAATCTGCTTTTCACGAATAGACATTATTCGACTTTCTACAGGAGTGGTAACTACGACTTCATCATTTTGTAACTGGTCACAATTTGCGACCAGTTCACCTTTATCTTGATGTTCTATATTATCTGCCATATTTCTATCTTTATTTTTAAGGTCACAATTGTGACCTTAAACGTGTTGTTACTTATTATTGTATGCAAAGGTAGTGCTTTTAGCCTTTAAGCAACTATTGCACAACCCCTTTCTTTGAAAAGAACGTCAAGTCAATAATATTATTGCTGTGATTGTACTTTTATTAATCGCTTCACTCGTTGTACGGTACTTACCCCTTTACCACTCAACTTCGCCACATACCTAATGGCTATGTCGTTAATCCTACCCATACCCCCTGTTTTAGGGTGCATGGGTAGTTTTTTTGTTAAAAAAATCGTAAATTTGCAGCGAGAAATAAAAACTTGAAGAATAAACAACATAAAAATGAACTTATGAAGAAAGTCTCGTTGATAGTGATGAGCTGCATAATAGCTTGCGGACTGCTCGCCAACCACGGCATCGTGAAGGGCGGAGAAATGTCACCTAAGGTAGAGGACACGGTGTCGGATGACAAGGTAATCACTGATAGTCAATGGTTATCGAACAACTTCGACACGTTGGAAGTGGACACAGCTGGCGAAGACTTGGTGGTGAATGTGGTGGCCTACTTCTGCAAGGGCGACACCTGCGAATACTGGTATATGAGAATGAGTGGAAGGTGAACGGCAAGGACACGGTGAAGACGCTCGGCGTATCCACCCAGGTGCGCCTCGTGGTAAACGATTCCACCAGCAAGGGCTATAAGATGAGCTACACCTTCCTGGACGTAAAGGCCGATTCGGTGGGCGACAACTTCCGGGACAAGATGATGGCCATGGTAGCGGAGCGCACCGCCAAGAGCGTGATAGGCACCACCATCAACTTTGAGACCGATGAATACGGTCGCATCACCAATATTACCAATCTCTCGCAAATCAAGAAGCAGGCAAAGGCTCTCTTCAAGGCGAGCATGAAGGACATCGCCGCCATGCCCATCATGCAGGAAATGAAGAAGGCGATAGGTCTTGACTTCATGAAGATAGGCAACCAGACTAACGCCGACGAGGTGGTGGAGGGCTACCTGGAGGAGCTGAAACTGCTCTTCGCCTGCCACGGAAGCCAATATGCCGTGGGCGAGCATCACGAGCACGAGGATGCCACCAAGGATAGTTACGCCAACGACACTTATATCAATGCCAGCCTAGAGAAGAATGGCAACTACACAATCTCCTGCGAGGTGGTCAGCATGATACCAAAGGAGACCGTGAAGGAGGTGATGGGCGGACTGATGGGTGCCATCACGGAAGGAGTGAAGGGCAAGAAGACCGAGGACGGTAAGGATCATGATGGCAACATCAAGGGCTTGGACGACGAGTTTAAGAAGGAGATAGACAAAGCAGTTGACCAAGATGCCCAGACCTCGGAGTATCTCAGTGTGACCTGCTTCGAGGATGGCTGGCCTAGCAGCGTGTTGAAGCAAAATAAAACTGTGATGGCTGGCCGTGGCAAGCTGAAGCAGAAACTCATCGAGGCTTGCCGATTCGCACAGCGCGAGAAATGATGAACTATTTCGACCTGTACAGATTGAAAGTTTTCTAACTGTACGGTTGAAACGGGCTGAAAGCCTTCTACAAGGTGAAGGATGCCAACCCCTTGCGGCTCTTGCCTGGAGAATCGGCTATGCGTCACGAGACCTCGTCTATCTGTAGATAATCGCTGTTACGGACATCGTCGCGCAAAACCTTGTAAACAAGTTCCAGTCTGTAAGCCATGGCATGCACCCAGCCGTTCAGCGTGGAGGTGGGGAGTTTCAGGCCGAGGTCGGCATACTGCCTGGCCTGGCGGTATTCGGGCAGATGGTATCGGTATTTGTCTATCACTATCTGCGCGAGCATGTCGGCGCCGAAATGGTTGCCGCCGATGACCGCATGAGGGGCCTTGCCTGGTATATGCGCGGATTTGGCGAATCCTTGTCGGGTTTCATGCGCAATAAGGGACGCTTTATGATTTCAACCCATACCTTGGCCGGTTAGCGATGGAGTATGCGGGAAGCATCCTTGCCGATGATGTCGCACTCGCCTGCAGCCACACGCTCGGGTATCATGACGGTTGTGCGTTCCTCAAGTCCTGCGTAACGGTAGCTCAAGGGACGCGACGGAGTTCTCTTTGCGCGTGCCCAGCGTTTGCGGTTTTCGGCCTCTATCTCTTTGGCCATTGCCTCTATCTTGGCCGCCTTTTCGTCCATCGCCTCTTTGATATGCGAGGATTAAACGGCCTTGCTCCAAACGTTTGTAGTACATCACATTCCCTCCACGTTCCCAATGGAGCAACTTCATTGTCGTGCGAGACTCTCCCACAAATATATACACGTCACCCTTAGCCGGTTACAGATCCACTTGCCGGACCTGCCCACACATACCATTCACGCCCATGCGCATATCAGTATGATGCTGCGCCGTAACTATATGGTTGTCCTTATTCAAATGGAACATAACTTTTTTGAGGGACAAAGGAAAACAGTCTCGACGAAATGGAAAATGCGGCTGGTTTCGGATGGTTGCACCTCAGGACTTTAACCCGTTAGACAATGTTCATGCCGTGCGTACCAACAATTAGCCCCCACGCAACTCATTCGTCGCATGGGGGCTGGTTTGGTTATTGTCTATGGGCTGGGGTTTATTCTTCCCTTGCCCCCGGAGGTCGGTTATTTATATCCGTTGGTCTCGTCGATGTCTTCCCACACATCGAAACGCATTGAGCGGGCTGCACCGCCGTCACCGTTGCCCATAGTGGGCTCATTGAAGTTTAAGCGATCGTCGCTGGTGATGACGTTCGAGCCGGCGAGGATGGCATTAGCTTTTACTTCGATCAGCTCTGCTTTGGGCATAATATATTTTTGCTTCATAATCATATATATATTTAGATGTTAATTACTTTACTACTATCTTCTTGCCATTCTGGATATAGAGGCCGGGCTGCAAACCATTGAGGCTATTGCCTACATACTGGCCGTTCAGATTGTATACACGACCGTTGGCCTTGACGCCGTCAATTTCCAGGTCTTCGATACCAGTGGCTGTGCCGTCTATTACCAGCTTGATGGCTGAAGGCTGGGCGTTAGAATTGAGGACGAAAGCGGCACGGAAGCCCTTCATCTCACCCGAAGCCACCTTGAACAGCTTGTTTTCTGCGCCGATAGCAGCAACAGATTCACCCAGCTTGTCAGCAGTTGTCTTATTGTAGAAACCGGTGAACGAGATGTCATTATTTACCTTTACGGGCTTGGGCTCTGCTACGAGCGTTACTCCCTCAAATGTTTTCTCAAAAGTTTGAGCCTCTGCCACATTCTCATTCCATTTGATAATATAGGGCACACCTGCCTTAATCTCTGTTGCTGGTACAAACTGGATAGTGTTGTCCGTACACTTACTGAGGTCAATCTCGCGAATCTCAGCGCCGGCAAACGCAGTTGCAACTTTATTAGCGTCAACATCGAAAGGCAAGCAGAGAGTATTCCATGCATTATCGTGGAAGAATGTACGCTTCAGCGTAACATAGACATTCTCCTTAGCCTCAATAACATTATCAACGGTCTCATCGAGAGTATAAGGAAACTTAACGGTTACGGTAATCTTTTTTACACGGGCTTGCTTTGAAGCAGAATTTTTGAACTTAATGCTATTTACAGAGCCTTCCCATATTAATTTAATATTAGATTCTTTTTTAAACTGCCCTACTTCATTAGTCGGGGCAATTCCATTCAATGGACAAGAGGTGTCAGTCCCTTCGAATTGAATTCTTGTAATTATTCCTTGTTTTACAGAAAACGCTAAAGTCGATCCAGAATAGCAACGAAAACTTTCAGGATAATGGAATTTTACGTTTGTAGTCGTAAGAATAACACCATTTTTCGTTATGGTTTTTGTATTTTCATCTACATTTTCAATTGCGCCTGCAACAAACTCAATTGCATCAGGGTCAACCACATTCAGCGTATAAGTAGCAGTAGCGGGCTTATAAGTATCATTGCCGGCGAATTTTGCTGTAACGGTATATGTAGCTTCTACACCTTTTGCAAATGTAACAACGCCATTATTGTCAATTGACGGTCCTTCTTTCTCGGGTAAAATCGTGTAGGAAACCTGGAGTTTGTTAGGATTGTTTAACTTAGCGCCTTCAAACTTTCCTTTAGCAAAATCAACGGTGTAGGTATTATTAGCAAAAGAAATACCAGCATCCTTGCGACTATCAGTTGATTTATAAATCTTTATCTTTTGAATTCTACTAGTTCCCGTATTTTTTATAGTATATACGGTCCCTGCTTTTTGATAATCCTGCACAATATCAAAAGTACAAGTTACTGGATTTTGGCTATTTGCATTAACTGCAGTACTAACATTTTTATCATTAACATATATATTGTTAGTCACATTTGTAGGATTGTAAAGTTCAAGAACGATTTTTGTTACATCAAAATTAAATTGAGGCAGAGTTAGGTTAATTCCCTTAGAGTAACATTGTAAAAAATAATGCTTGCTATCACTAGTGAACATGATACAACTTTGTCCTTCTGGGGCTTGCATTGTAATAGTATACCCATTGTAGATATAATTATAGGTCTTACCATCTTTTTGATAAGATGTCGGAAACTTCCAAGGGTTTGACGAATTAGTAAAATCTAATGTCACTGCAAGCTCGTCACTCTGCGAATACCCCCCCATGCAAATCATTGCGAGCAGGGATAGCATGATTAATCGTAAATGTTTTGTCATAATGTTTATAGTTTTTAATTGTTAATGAATATCAGTAGTTGAATGGGTTATATATATAAATAGGTGTAAGCAGAAATGGCACTCAGCACCGCCAAGCGACACGCAACGCACCACTCGCAGCAGCAAGCGGGGCAATGGATGGGTCGTGGATGGAGCGCAAAGTAACCATTACAGCGTTAATTTTCTGCAAAAATACGGCATATTTATGACAAAAGGTCAATAAAGGTGTTAAAAAGCAAGGTCAAGTGGGTTAAATTATATTAAAACGCGGCAATACGCACAATAATCGCAGTAATCAGGACAGAAAAGGCCCATAAGTCGCTCACCAAGCCCACAAGAGAAGCCTTATCCAGAAGCCCTATCCCAGCCATCCCAAAGGGATAGTAGACTCTCTCTGCTGTGGATCGGGTTGTTAGGAGCGTAAAGCGTGGCCCATACCAGATACAACAAAAGAGCCCCCGCTACGTGCCTCTCCATGCGTCCCCCATAGAGTTCAATAGTTCAATCCACTCTAACCAAAGGAAAGAGAACTTTCTTCTTGCTGTGGATATGGTTGTAACAAAATCCCATAAACGCAAAAAAGCGTGCAACCCAATGAGCTGCACGCTTTTGCTTATAGTCTATTATGTGTTTACCTTTCGGCATTACTTCACCTCCTCAAATATAAAGTATATTGATAATCAGTTAGTTACTGTTATCAAGATACA
>ENA-OPMP01000537-OPMP01000537.1-human-gut-metagenome-genome-assembly--contig:-NODE-537-length-19026-cov-1.731643_pt1 | contig 19026 bp, 11 predicted proteins | sample MGYA00241527_ERZ501751 | MGnify/ENA primary metagenome ERZ501751 (study PRJEB25962, sample SAMEA2042647) | human gut metagenome | biome: human gut; feature: human-associated habitat; material: faeces... | reverse complement strand
CGATAATCCCCTGCGGGTACAGGCAGATCAGCACAACATCGCACTGCGGCAGCGTCTCCGCCGTCAGTTCGCCGTCAATCGCCTCCATCAAGAACGCGCGGCGCATCGTGTCCGCATTCTTGTCCGTGCCATAAACCGTGTACGGCGTGTGGAGCTTGATGGTTTTCGCGAGTGACCCGCCAATCAGTCCCAAGCCGACAATACCTACATTCTGCATGAAAAAAATCCTCCGTTCTTCTGCACTCCCGTTTCAAGGAATGCGCTGCAACGGAGGATTTCGACGTATCATGCGTTTTTTCCTGCTGATTTACGCCTGAACCGTGGCTTTCTGCTGCTTTTTCTGCTTCTTCGCCGGCTGCTCGCCAACTTTCGGGACGTGGTATTCGCACTTTTCGTCAAAGCGGACGGATTCCGGCGGCGTTTCCATATACCCAGTCAGCGACTGCGCCGTAAGCGTAATGATTATAGGAATTCATGTCGCGGGTCCAGAAATCGCCGTTTTCCATAATACCGTCCCAGTGCTCCCAGATAGTCGTTGCGCCTTTTGTGATCGGATAAAGCCAGGAAGGATAGTTTTCCCGCAGCAAAAGTGACCAGGCGAGGGAGACATAGCCGTAGTCCGAAAGTACATGGAGCAGGTAAGGCGTTCCGACAAAGCCGGTTTTTAACTGCACACCGGCGTCTGTAACGAGCTTTGCAAGCTGATCTGCTGCAGCCTGGCAGTCTTTTGCCAGGTGGAAATGGGCGGCGAGGATGCATTCGGTCTGCGTGTGGTAAACCGGCCAGGTTTCCTGGAAAGCGGCAACGATATTTTTATAGAGCGTCTCATATTCCGAAACATCTTCGCCAAGCACGTTACCGGCTTTCATGACCAGCTCCGTGGAATGCGCATAAAAAGCAGAAGCGATTAAGTCTTCGTCAGAAGAACCTTTGTAGCTGCCGGACGGTGCATCCAGACCGAGCCAGTCGCCGTAGTGTTCTCCTCCGGTCCAGAGGTTTTTGGTCGTGGTGGAGGAGGTGATATAGCCCACCCATTTTTTCATACTGTTAAACTGGCTGCGCAGAATGTTTGCATCGCCGAATGCCAGATAAAGTTCCCACGGGCAGACACAGGCTGCGTCGCCCCAGGCTGCGCTGCTCTTTTGATTTTCGAGTATGGCAGGAATGACGTGGTCTACATGACCGTCCGGATACTGGTCTGCGGCAAGATCCGAAAGCCATTTGCGGTAAAATGCTTCCGTATCGAAATTGTAGCAGGCGGTGCGGATAAACACCTGCGCATCGCCTGTCCAGCCGAGACGTTCATCGCGCTGCGGGCAGTCGGTCGGGACATCGACAAAGTTGCCTTTCTGTCCCCAGATGATATTGTCGAACAGCTTATTTAACAGCGGATTTGAACTGGAAAGAAAACCGGTGCGTTGCAGGTCGGAGCAGACGACAACTGCGGTAAAAATGTCCGGACGTACTGCATCCGCTCCGCCGGGAAAGTGATCGACACGGATATAGCGGAAGCCAAAGAAGGTCAGCTTCGGATGCCAGGTCTGGAATCCTTCTTTACAGAAATATAAAAATTTCGCTTTGGCAGCGCGATAGTTTTCTGTATAAAAGTTTCCGTGTTTGTCAAGAACTTCCGCATGGGAAAGCTCAACACAGTCGCCTGCGTGGGCGTCTAAAGAAACTTCGACATAACCGGTAATTTCCTGACCGAAATCGATGACAGTTTCCCCGGCGGGCGTAGTGAAGATCCGCGCAGGCACGATACGCTCCTGTTCGGTAATTTTTTCGCCCTGTTGGGCAATCAGCGTATCGGACGGACCGTCAAATTCCTCGATTGCAATTGGAGCAGAGGACGGATCAAATGCCGCGTCGTAGGTCTCGCCATCATAAATTTCACTGAAACGGACATTGCTTTCATATGCCGACCAGTCTGCTCCGGTCGGGAGAAGCTGCGTGTTGCCGTCTGTATAGGTAATCGTCAAAAGTGCGATCAGTCCGGCTGAAATCTGTGCTTTTTGCTGACGGTGCGCTTCATCGGGCCAGGCAAGCGGACTGCGGTACCAACCTTTTCCAACGAGGACGGAAAGTTCGTTTTCCGAAGAAAGGAGCTCGGTAACATCATAGGTCTGCACCTGCAGACGGTGGCGATAGGATGTCCAGCCGGGAGCAAGGACGAAATCGCCGATGCGTTTTCCATTTAAAGATGCTTCATAAACTCCCATTGCTGTAACAGAAAGTGTTGCGTGCGCAACAGAAGATAACGACTGATTGGGAGAAGAAAAAAGAGAAAACTGTTTGGAATAGACCGGGCAGACGTCCCCTGTTGTCTGTGCCGGACGAATCCATTTTGCGTTTGGAATCATAAACATACCCTCCTTGTTTTGGTTCGTCTTGACTTTTATGATAACAGATAGTAGCCTAAAGAAAAGCACCTGATTTTGACTGAAAATGGGGGTGAACTTGTCGTTATGTTCCGAGGGGAGATTACAGAATTCCAGTTCTATCAGAACAGGAAAGCGGAAAAACTCATTATGATGCCGTTTTGTCAGGAGGATCTTGAAATGCACGGCCATAATTTTTTTGAGCTGGCATACATCACGGGTGGGACAGCGGAGCATACGCTGGAAAACGAAGGGAAAACCATTTCTGCAGGCGATTATTTTTTTGTGGATTACGGCTGTCTCCATGGATTTCAGAACTGTAAAAATCTGACGCTGATCAACTGTCTGTTTCTGCCGGAGACGGTGGATGAAACACTGCAGGGCTGCCGGAGTTTTTCCCAGCTGTTGCAGGGCTGTCTGTTAAAATATTACCGGATGTCACTTGGGCAGGCGAAGTTTGCCAGAGTGTTTCACGACCGGGATGGACAGGTAGGGCAGCTGATGCAGGAAATGCTTCTGGAATATCAGGAGCAAAAAGTCGGATGTTATCCGCTGCTTCGGTTCAAGCTTCTGGAAATCCTGCTTCTGACGCTGCGCGGGCTGATCGAACCGGAAAACGAGCGCCCCTACAGTACGTCTGTGCAGGAGGTGCTGGAATATGTAAACGGGAACTATCAGGACAATCTGACGCTGGGAACATTCTGTGAGCAGAAGCATTACAGCGTTGCCTATATCAGCAGGCGGTTTAAGCAGGAAACCGGGGTGACGCTGCGCGAATATGTCCAGAATGTCCGCATCGAAAAAAGCTGCGAACTGTTGGAAGAAAGTGATCTGAGGGTGGTGGAGATCGCCCGCAGAGTCGGCTATGAAGACATAAAATTTTTTAATCAGATTTTTAAGCGGCGGATGCAGATATCCCCGCGGGAATACCGGAAAATCTGCATGAACCGTGCAGCAGACGGATAAAAGATATGGAGCAGAAATATCTGAAAGCAGAGGAAACCAATTCAAAACAGGAGGAAGTATGGAACCGAAGGTAAGCATTATTGTTCCTATATACAATGCACAGGAATATTTGAAACGCTGTGTGGACAGCATTTTAAGTCAGGATTACCGCGACTTTGAGCTGCTTTTGATGGATGACGGCAGTAAGGATGCATCCGGCGAAATCTGCGATGCATATGCACAGCAGGATGGCCGGGTACGTGTGGTCCATAAAGAAAATACCGGCGTGTCGGATACGAGAAATCAGGCACTGAAGCTGGCGCGGGGAACGTTTCTTCAGTTTTTGGACAGCGACGACTGGATCGTGCCGGAGGCGACAAGGCTTCTGGTGCGTTCGATGGAGGAATATAACTGCGACATGGTCATTTCCGACTTTTACCGGGTTTCCGGGGAAAGGCTGGCGCAGAAGGGCGACATCGAAGAGGACAAGGTGATGAGCCGTCAGGAGTTTGCTTCCTATATGATTGAAAATCCGGCGGATTTTTATTACGGCGTACTCTGGAACAAAATGTACCGCAGGAGCATCATCGAAGAATATCATATCCGGATGGATACCTCCATCAGCTGGTGTGAGGACTTTTTGTTTAATCTGGAATATATCCGCCATGCGGAGAGCTTTTTTGCCCTGCAGGTGCCGATTTATTATTATCTGAAGCGCCGCGGCAGCCTGGTCAGCCAGGGAGCGAGCATCACGAATACGGTGCGGATGAAGAGCAACATTTTCGAGTATTATAACGAGTTTTATAAAGACGTTTACGAGGATAAGGATTATGCCGATATCCGGCTGCAGGTCTACAGCTTTTTATGGGCTGCGGCAAAGGACGGCGGCGTACTTCCGGGAAGCAAGAAGCTGGGGGAAGAGCGCAGGCGGATTACCCGGGAAGAAGTGGAAGGAAACGGCGCAGTGATCGGGCAGTACCGGTTCCGCAGGCTGTATGAATATGAGCTGGATCTGGCGGCGCAGAAAAATATGCTGACGTTGGATGAGGCGCTTTTGCTGTGTGCCCTCGCCCAGTGCAGCGCCTGCTACAGCGCACGCAGGCTCGGGGAAATCGCCGGAGTCGGACAGCCGAGGCTGTTTCTTGCGATGCAGAAGCTGGAACGCAAAAAGCTGATCGCGCCGGAAAAGCCGGTTAAGGAAAAGAGTGCAAAGGAAAAGCCCGCCGACAGGATAGAAAGCACAGCGGAGAAAAAAGAGCGCACGGCGGACAAAAAGGAAAAAAGCAGCGAAAAGAAAGAAAAGAACCGCTTGCTCCTGACAGAGGAAGGCAGGAAGCTTTCCGGAGAGCTGCTGCGCGTGGAAAAAGACCTCTACAGCGTCTGCATGGAAGGTATTTCGGACGAGGAACAGAAGCGGATGGAAAAGCTGATGGGCAAAATTCAGGAAAACATGATTCGATTCATGGTGAAAGAAGTGCCGGAGGACGAACCGGGTTTGGAGACAGAGGAAGCGGGTGAACGGAAACAATAATCTTGCGCAGTTTACGCGTCTGGTTTATGATAAGGATAAATCATGAATTAAAGTGAGGAATATTATGAATCTGCCGTCCGCGTTTTTGACGCGCATGCAGGAAATGCTGGGAGAGGAATACGAAGCATTTCTGCAGAGCTATGAATCCGGTCATTATCAGTCGCTGCGGCTCAATCCGCGCAAAACGGACCGGGAGGAATTTATGGAAAAATCGCCGTTTCATCTGACGCCGGTTGCATGGGAGAAAAACGGTTTTTATTACAGCGAAGAGGATACACCGGGCAAGCACCCGTATCACGAGGCTGGTGTTTATTATATTCAGGAAGCGAGCGCGATGGCGCCTGTCGGATATCTGGACGTACAGCCGGGGGATTATGTGCTGGATCTGTGCGCTGCCCCCGGCGGGAAAAGCACCCAGATCGGTGCTGCGATGCAGGGAAAAGGTATTTTAGTCTGCAATGAGATCCATCCGGCGCGGGCAAAAATTCTTTCGGAAAATGTGGAGCGGATGGGACTGACCAATGCAGTTGTGACGAACGAAAGCCCGGAGCGACTGTCCGCTTATTTCCCGGAATATTTCGATAAAATTTTGGTGGACGCCCCCTGCTCCGGTGAGGGGATGTTCCGAAAGCACGAGGAAGCCTGCAGCGAATGGAGTCCCGAAAACGTGGAGCTGTGTGCAAAGCGGCAGGACAGCGTGCTGGACGAAGCTGCCGCAATGCTGAAAAAAGGCGGCAGGCTGGTATATTCGACCTGTACGTTTGCGCTGCAGGAGGATGAAGGCAGTGTTGCACGATTCCTTTTGCGGCATCCGGAATTTTCCATAAAAGAGACGCACCGTTATGACGGTATGGAGCCGGGCAGACCGGACTGGGCGGGAACCGAGCCCGTCCCGGACGGAATGGAAAAGACCATTCGTCTCTGGCCCCATAAGCTGCATGGAGAAGGACATTTTCTGGCGGTGCTTGAAAAAACAGGGGAAGTGCCGGAGGGATACCGGGCGCGCAGCCTGTATGGAATCCAGAAAGGAATTGCGCCCAAGGATTTTGCTGCATGGAAAGAATTTGAACGAGAAAGCCTGAAGAAGCAGTTTGATGGAATCTTTTTATTGTTCGGCGACCAGCTTTATCTTGCACCAAAGGACATGCCGGCTTTAAAAGGCTTAAAGGTGCTGCGTCCGGGACTGCATCTGGGCACGATGAAAAAAGGGCGGTTTGAACCGGCACATGCGCTGGCACTTTCGCTTTCGCCCAAAGATGCAGTGCATTGCTGCAACCTTTCCGGTGACAGCCAGGAGGCAAGGCAGTGGATCAACGGCATGACGCTTTCCAAAGACGGGGAAAAGGGCTGGCAGCTGGTCTGCGTAGATGGATACAGCCTCGGCTGGGGAAAGCTGGCAGGCGGGATTTTAAAAAATCATTATCCCAAAGGACTGCGCAAAACAATGTGACAGATGTGCTGTCTGTGCAACCCGCCTCAGGCGGAGCAGGACTCTGTTTTACATATGCAGGAACAAAAAAAATGGAGGAAAACATTATGAGATTTACACTGGATTACGATCAGTACGCTGCCCTGGCAAGACAGACGGCAGCAGAGGGATGTGTTCTTTTAAAAAATGAGAAAGAGGCACTTCCGATCCGAAAAGGAGAGACAGTTTCCGTGTTTGGACGGATTGCCTTTACCTATTATAAGAGCGGAACCGGATCGGGCGGTATGGTAAATGCTCCCTATGTGACAAATATCCTGGATAGCTTAAAGGAATGCAAGGATATTTCTGTCAACGAAGAGCTGGAAGCGGTTTATCAGGACTGGATCCGGGAAAATCCCTTTGATATGGGAGAAGGCTGGGCGCAGGAGCCCTGGAGCCAGAAGGAAATGCCGGTCAGCGAGGCGCTTGCACAGAAAGCGGCAGCATCCTCTGACCTTGCTGTTGTTGTGCTGGGCAGAACAGCAGGCGAGGACATGGACAACAGCGCAGAGCCGGGAAGCTATCTGCTGACAGCAGAGGAAGAGGCGCTGATCAAAACCGTTTGTAGCGCATTTAAACGGACTGCCGTTGTGTTAAACGTCGGCAATATCATCGATATGAAATGGGTGGACCGCTACCAGCCCCAGGCAGTTTTGTATGTATGGCAGGGCGGTCAGGAGGGCGGACACGCGGCGGCAGATATCCTGACCGGCGCAGTGAACCCCTGTGGTAAGCTGAGCGATACGATCGCAGCAGATATTTCGGATTATCCGTCTACGGATAATTTTGGAGATGCTGTATGCAATGTGTATGCAGAGGATATTTACGTTGGCTACCGTTATTTTGAAACCTTTGCAAAGGAAAAAGTAAGCTATCCCTTCGGCTTTGGTCTGTCTTATACGGATTTTTCCGTGGAGGTTCTGAATACAAGAACGGACGGTACGAAAGCAGAACTTACCGTTTTGGTTAAAAACATCGGAAAGACTGCCGGAAAAGAAGTCGTGCAGGTGTATGTCTGCCCGCCTCAGGGAAAGCTTGGCAAGCCTGTCCGGAATCTAAACAGCTTTTACAAGACGCAGCTGCTTACACCAGGAGAGGGGGAGGAGGTAAATCTCGTCGTTTCCCTGGAAAAAAGTGCATCCTATGATGACAGCGGCGTAACCGGGGAGAAATCCTGTTGGGTGCTGGAAGCTGGCGCCTATGGCATCTATGTCGGAACAGATGTCCGCAGCGCGAAAAAGGTTTGCGAGGTGCAGTTAGACGAGCTGTGCGTCATTTCCAGACTGGAAGAGGCGCTTGCACCGGTACAGCCATATGAGCGTCTGGTTCCGGTCGAAACGGGCAAAAAGGGCACAGACGGAGAGCCGGTTCTGGAAATTGGAAAACAGGCAGCGCCTCTGCGGAGCGTCGATCTGGCAGAAAGAATTCGGACAGAACGCCCGGAGGCAGAGGCCTGCATCGGCGATCAGGGCTGGAAGTTAGCGGATGTCTGTGATAAAAAGGTGACGCTGGAACAGTTTTTATCTCAGTTATCGGACGAAGATCTGGCATGCCTGGTCCGGGGAGAGGGCATGTGCTCTCCGAAGGCAACACCTGGCATTGCATCTGCATTCGGCGGTGTGACGGATTCCTTAAAGGCATTTGGAATCCCGGTTGCGGGCTGCTCGGATGGACCCTCCGGAATCCGTATGGACTGCGGAACCATCGCCTTTTCCCTGCCAAACGGCACACTGTTTGCCTGCACCTTTAATCCGGAGCTGGTGGAACAGCTTTATGAGATGGAAGGAATGGAGCTGCGCAAGAATCAGATTGATACGCTGCTGGGGCCTGGCATGAACATTCATCGCAATCCGTTAAACGGCAGAAACTTTGAATATTTTTCGGAAGACCCCTGTGTGGCAGGTACGATGGCTGCAGCTCAGTTAAAGGGCATGGGAAAATATGGTGTGACCGGAACGATTAAACACTTTGCGGGAAATAACCAGGAATTTAAGCGGCACGATGCAAACGGCGTTGTTTCCGAACGTGCGCTGCGCGAGATCTATTTAAAGGGCTTTGAAATCGCAGTAAAAGAAGGACATGCCTACAGCATTATGTCTACCTACGGACCGATCAACGGAATCTGGACAGCAGGCAACTACGACCTGCTGACGACGATTTTGCGGAAAGATTGGGGCTATCAGGGCGTGGTAATGACCGACTGGTGGGCGAAGATGAACGAGGAAGGCGAGGAAGGCTCCCAGAGCAATACGATTCCGATGGTGCGCGCTCAGAACGACGTTTACATGGTTGTTTCGGATTCTGCTTCGAACTCTGCAAATGACAACACGATGGAGGGCCTGGCAGATGGACGGCTCACAAGGGGACAGCTGGTTAGAAATGCAAAGAATATCTGTCATTTTCTGATGCGTTCTCCGGTGATGAACCGTTTCTGTGATCGGGAATTTGATGTATGTGAAGAAATTAACAATCCGGCAAAGGATGCGATGGCAGGAAATGTGATCGCAAGTCAGAAAGTAGAAAAAGAGACAAAGCTCGATCTGACAAAGCTGAGCACCCAGAAGGGCGTGCGCGCCGGGTATCTGCTGGACGTCTCCAAAGCAGGCAGCTATCAGATGATTTTTAAAATGCATTCCGGAGAAAATCCGTTTGCGCAGCTGCCGGTTTCCATTTTTGTCAACGGCGTCCTGCAGCAGACGACGACCTTTAACGGAACCGACAACAAGATCATAGAGCGTGCGGTAACGATAAGCTTCCCGGAAAGCGGGGAAAACCAGCTGACGCTGTTCTTTGGCGAGAGCGGGGTCCGCATGGATGAAATCCTTCTGGTGCAGGAATAAAACGGCATACAGGGGCTTTGCGTACGGACTGGAGGAAACGTGAAGAAAGAGAAACAAAAAGACAGAGAGGATAGACAGATCTGCATTGTGTTCGCGACGGCGCTTCTGGCGTGCGCGCTCCTTACCGGCTGCGGTGCTGCGAAGGAGGATAATCTTTCGCAGGGAATTGCGCTGGTGGAGCAGATGGACTATGAGGGCGCGCTGACCTGCTTCGAGGCGGCAGCCCTGAATAAAGAGGATATGCGTCAGGTTTACAGAGGGCAGGGGCTGGCTTACATGGGCATGACGGATTATGAGAATGCAGCGGCGAGCTTTGAAAAGGCGCTGGGGCAGAGCAGCCCGCGTCCGGATGCGATGGATTATGACATCAACTATTATCTGGCGACCGCCTATTATCGGAACGGACAGGTCGACAAAGCGATCCATGTTTATCAGGCAATCACGGATCTGAAGCCCGGGGAAAAGACCGCCTGGTACTTAAAAGGAACCATGGAGCTGGAGCAGGGCAGTACGGACGCTGCGAAAGCCGATTTTGACAAGGCGGTTGAGGCTGCGCCGAACGATTACGACATCCGGATTGATATTTTCTGCAGCTGCAGCAAATACGGACAGGACGATCTTGGAAAATCCTATCTGGAAAATGTTCTGGACGGCGACAGGAAGCGGATTTCGGATTTCGATCTCGGCAGAATCAGCTACTACCTGGGCGATTATGAGCAGGCCCGTACCTCTTTGGAAAAGGCGCAGGAAAACGGCGGTGCGGAAGCAGCGTCTCTGCTCGGTCAGACCTATGAGGCACTCGGTGATTACAATTATGCGGCGAGTGTCTATAACACCTACCTGCAGAACGAAACGCCGGACGCGTCTTTGTACAATCAGCTCGGGCTTTGCAAATTAAAGGGCGGCGATTATGAAGCGGCGCTTGCAGCGTTCCAGGCGGGGCTGGAAGTAGAGGGCAATACGGCGACGCAGTCGCTGATGTTCAACGAACTGGTAGCGTATGAATACCTTGGGCAGTACGACAAGGCGAAGCTTGCGATGGATCAGTACCTTGCATTGTATCCGGACGATGAAAAGGCACAGCGGGAAGCGGTATTTCTGCAGACGCGGTAGCCCCACACACGGACAGGACAGTATAGTCGCAAGGCTGCTTAGAAAGAAATGTAGGGAATGACTATGGAGAAACGTGTAAAAATCAGAAAAACGGTTTTTGGCGGCGCGATCGCCCGTATCTGCTGTCTGGCGTTGTGCCTTTGTCTCGGATTGTCGATATCGATGACGGCACAGGCAGCATCCGGGAAAAAAGTGACGCCGGTTACGATGGCAGCAGTCGTCGGGGAAGAAAAAACGGTGACGCAGCAGGCGGATAAAACCTCTGCAGCACTTGGTATTTTACCGGCCGGCGCGACGGTCAACGTATGCGGGCAGACCGGCAGCGGGAAAAGTGACATGTACCAGATTGTCTATGGAAATGCGATCGGCTATATCACACAGACAGCCTGTCAGCCGGTCTGCGTGGATGTAGCGATGACGGCAGCGCTTGCTGCACAGGCGGAAGCGGTGAAACAGCAGGTGGCACAGGTGGAAGCAGCAGCGGCGGCACTGGCAGCGCAGCAGGCAGCAATGCAGCAGGCAGCAGTACAGCAGGCGGCACTGGCTCAGGCGCAGGCTGAGCAGAAAGCCCCAATTCCGGTGGGCAGCGGCAACGTCATCTTCGTCGGGGACTCCCGCACGGGACAGATGGCGAATGCAGTCGGTGGAACGGCAGCATGGCCTGGTACGGCCTTTGTGGCATGCTTTGGAGGTGGCGTGGACTGGCTTTCCACCGCCCAGGCGAAAAAGGACGTCGACCAGTATGTGACGCCCGGCTCAGTGATTATTCTCAATTACGGCGTCAATGATTTATCACGACACAACGATTATATTACGACGATTAACCGATATGCACAGGATTGGATTTCGAAAGGTGCGACGGTGTACTTCGCCTCGGTCGGTCCGGTCGGGGAAAACGAATACGGAAAACGCAACTGGGCGGTAGAATATTTTAACAACCAGTTAAACAACCGGCTGGATGCCAGAATCGGACGACTGAATCTGTATGTGTTTCTGACGGGCAGCGGATATACCACGCAGGCAGACGGACTGCATTATGATGGTGCAACCTACGCAGCGATGTTCCGGTTTTTGATGCAGAGCATTGGAAGAATATGAAACAAAAATACGAACACATTCAGCTTCTGAGGGCGCTCGCCTGTATCGGAGTGTTTATCACCCACCTTGCACCGAGGCTGGGAGCGACGGGAAAAGCCGCGTGGCTTGCCAATCAGGGAGCGGCGGGCGTGTATCTCTTTTTTGTCCTCAGCGGCTATCTCGCCTGCTGTGACAGAAAGCTCCCGACGGCTGGAAAAAAAGAACTGCTGACCTATTATAAAAAACGTCTGGTGCGGATTCTTCCGCTGTATTATGGGGTGATCCTTTATAACATCCTGCTGCACGGGCTGATTTTAAAGGATATTCCGGCAGACCCGCAGGGCCTGTACTGGCTTCGGTATTTTTTCCTGACAAACAGCGTGATCCCTGCGCCGAATGATTTTTGGGGAAACCTGAGCGCAACGTGGACGATCAGCCTGTTTATGGCATTTTATCTGCTTGTGCCGGTCTTTGTGCGCCTGATCCGCGGCTGTACGAGCGCGTTTTTCTGCTATGTACTGGCATTGATTCTGCGGTATTTGTGGGTAAAAACCGGATACGGTGATTACATGATGATTTTTTACTACCTGCATTATTTTCTGCTCGGTATGCTGGTCTGGGAGATCCATCAGGCGGGAAGGCGTATCGGCGCGCAGCGGCTTGTCTATATCGGCATGATTGCGGCAGCAGGTGCGGGTTTGGCCCTTGGCAGGGCGCAGACGGATTCGTTTATTTGGTGGTCGTGGTGCTTTGGCATGTTACTGCTTGCAGGCAGCGGCTTTCGGTTCTGCAGGAAAGGAATCGGCGGTCGGATTTCGGACGCTGTGCTGTGGACGGATCGGTATTCGTATGAGATTTATCTGGTGCATGCTGTAATTTTAGAAGGGCTCGGTATGGTGCGGGTACAGATCGGACTGCCGAACGCAGCGTTTCTGATTCTGGCGCTGCTTCTGACCGGTGCAGGTGCGGTACTTTCCAAAAAACTGATCGAAGAACCCGTCGCCGGACTTGTTGCCCGAAGCAGAATGTGGTACCATAGCAGAAGCTTGGAAAACTGACGCAAGCCAGGAAAACAAAAAGGAGAAAAAGATATGATTGACCAGTTAATTGCAAATATCAAAAAGACAAATGCTCCAATCGTTGTCGGACTGGACCCGATGATGAAATTTATTCCGGAGCAGATTCAGAAAGCTGCTTTTGCGGAATACGGCGAGACGTTAAAGGGCGCTGCAGAAGCGATCTGGCAGTACAATAAGGGCATCGTGGATGCAGTAGCGGATCTGATTCCGGCAGTAAAGCCGCAGATCGCCATGTACGAGCAGTTCGGTATCGAGGGACTGAAGGCATATAAGAAGACAGTAGACTACTGCAAAGAGAAAGGTCTGGTTGTCATCGGCGATGTAAAACGCGGCGATATCGGTTCCACTTCTGAGGCTTATGCGGTTGCCCATCTCGGAAAAGTAGTAGTGGGAGAAAAGAGCTATGCACCCTTTGACGAGGATTTTGCAACGGTGAATCCGTATCTGGGTTCCGACGGTATCAATCCGTTCATAAAGGTCTGCAAAGAAGAAAATAAGGGCATTTTTGTGCTGGTAAAAACTTCCAACCCCAGCAGTGGTGAGTTCCAGGATCGTCTGGTGGACGGCAGACCGTTGTATGAAATCGTCGGTGAAAAGGTTGCCGAATGGGGCAGCGAGTGCATGGGCAGCGAATATAGCAATGTTGGTGCGGTTGTTGGCGCAACCTATCCTGAAATGGGCAAGGCGCTGCGCAAGGTGATGCCGAAGTCCTACATTCTCGTGCCCGGCTACGGCGCACAGGGCGGCAAGGGCGCTGATCTGGTGCACTTTTTCAATGAAGACGGACTTGGCGCGATTGTCAACTCTTCCCGCGGCATCATTGCAGCATATCAGCAGGAAAAATATGCACAGTTTGGTGCGGCTAACTATGCGGACGCATCCAGACAGGCGGTTATCGATATGAGAGAAGATATCGCACAGGCACTGCAGGGACGTAAATAAATCGCAGCTGTTGCATTCGGCGGGCGGGAACGGTTGTCCGGAATGTCAATCAGAATATAGAAAAAATCGGGCGGAAGCTGTCAGGTGTCTGGCGCTTCCGCCTTTTTTATGTATCGAAAATTGTTACCGTTCACCTGCGCCATTCGCAATACAATAGAATGTACGCTCCGCGAACATCCTATTGTAACGCGTCTTCGACGCTCTCCGCTGCTTCACAGATTTGTTATCATACGATAACAAACGCTTCGCGGGGATGGACAAGTCAAAAAAAACGCAATATAATAAATGAAATGTAATATATTGCAGCGAGGAAAAAAGAATGAATCAGGAAGTCAGCATAACAAAAGAACAGGTTCAGGAAGAAATGAAATATTTCCGCAGGCTTTTTCCGATTGTGAGGCTCCTGGACGGGGAAAGGCTGCTGCGAAGAAACGATGGCATGGAAGCAGAACCGGTGGAGATCGATGCACCAGAAATCTGCCATTGTTATGATCTGTGGAAATACTCGGCTCCCTGTAAGCATTGCATTGCACTGGAGGCAGTCAGAAGCAGAAAAGAAAAGTGCAAGCTGGAGATTGTGGGGAATGACATCTATCAGGTGATCGCAAGATATCTGGAAATGAATGGAAAGCCTTACGTGATGGAGCTGGTACATCGTCTGGATGAGGATGCACTGACGGATCTGGAGGAAAAACAATATCTGATTGAACAGCTGACGGGCTATAACGAGAAGCTCTATCAAGATGTGCTGACAGGTGTATTCAACCGCCGTTATTATGAAGAAAAGATCAAAAATATGTGGGGACCTGTGGGCATTGCGATGATGGATCTGGATAATTTTAAATATTATAACGATTCCTACGGACACAATGTGGGGGATCTTGCACTCAATAGTGCTGCAAAAGTGATCTTATCCAATATCCGAAAATCAGATTTTCTGATCCGCTATGGCGGGGACGAATTTTTGCTGGTACTGCCCGGGATCCGGAAGGACGCCTTTGACAAAAAACTCAACCAGATCCAAAAACAGCTTCATCAGACCACTTTGGACGGCTATCCGGGTATCTCCCTTTCTGTGAGCATCGGAGGAGTAACGACGGTGGAAGAGACTGTGGGGACCGCTTTGGAGCGTGCGGATCGGCTGATGTATCAGGCAAAGAAGCACAGAAATCAGGTTGTGACAGAAAGCAGTACGGAGGAAATCCGTCAGAAGGTCGGAGAAAGGCTGGAACGCGACTCCGGCAGAGAGCTTGTCCTCATTGTGGATGATGCCAAGATCAACCGGGAGATTCTCTTCGAAATGCTGAAGGATAGGTTTGACATTATAGAAGCATCCAGCGGCGAAGAGTGTCTGGAGCTGCTGCATAAATACGGGACAGAAATATCTATCGTTTTACTGGATTTCATCATGTCGGGAATGGACGGACTCGGTGTTTTGAAGGTGATGAATAAAGAACATCTCATCGAAGATATTCCGGTCATCATGATTTCCAGCGAAGACTCGGAACTACATATCCGTCAGGCATACGAAATGGGCGTATCAGACTATATCAGCAGACCCTTTGATACAAGTGTTGTTCTCCAACGTGTATATAATACCATCAAGCTGTATGCAAAGCAGCGCAAGCTGATCGACCTGGTTGCAGGCCAGATGCAGGAAAAAGAGAAAAACAACCAAATTATGGTCAATATCCTGAGTCATATCGTAGAATGCCGAAACGGAGAGAGCGGACAGCATGTCCGGAATATCGGAATACTGACGAAGATTCTTTTGAAAAAGCTGATGCAGAAAACGGATCGATACCAGATGACATGGGGAGACTTAAACCGGATCGCACTGGCGTCGGCACTTCATGATATCGGCAAAAGCGGCATTGAGGAAGCCATCTTAAATAAGCCCGAAAAACTGACGCAGGAAGAATATGAAAAAATGAAAAAGCATACCGTGATCGGGTGGTCGATGCTGCAAGATCTGAAACAGTATCAGGAGGAACCGCTGGTACGTATTGCAGAACAGATCTGTCGCTGGCATCACGAGCGCTATGACGGAAAAGGTTATCCGGACGGCTTAAAGGGGGACGAGATCCCGATTTCAGCACAGGTGGTTTCCCTTGCAGATGTATATGATGCATTGACCAACGAGCGTGTATACAAAAAGGCGATTCCACATGAAAAGGCGATTGAAATGATCGTCACAGGAGAGTGCGGACAGTTCAATCCGTTGCTGATAGAATGTCTGCTGGAGATAAAAGAAGATATCCCGATTCAGCTGATGAATGCTGAGCACAGAAATAGCTGGACACCTCTGGGGGGGGGTAACACCCTCGTGGCGGGTTTGAAGACAGAAGGATAGAGGATAAGGGAAAAGGAGAGGAAAAGATGACAGTCAGAGAATGCTATGAAAAAATCGGATCTGATTTTGACAAAGTACTGGGACGCCTGGGCAGCGAAGCGCTGGTAAAACGGTTTGCAGTTAAATTTCTGGAAGACAAGAGCTTTGAGGAGCTGACGGAATCCCTGAAAGAAAAGGACGGAGAGGACGCATTCCGCGCCGCACACACCTTAAAGGGTATCTGCGCCAATCTTGGGCTGGACAGATTATACGAAGTAGACTGCGAGCTGACCGAAAAGCTGCGCGGACGTCAGACCGAGGGCAGCGAGGAGTTATATCAGAAGGTGGCAGAAGCGTACGAAGCCACAGTAACCGTGCTAAAGGAGCTGGAAAATTTCTGAAAATCTTTACAGATAGTGAAGATTGATCTAAACTAATAGGGAAAAATCTAAAAGAGCGGGGAACAGAGGAAGAAATATGCGTCTCAGGGGAAAAGGCGCAGCAGAATCAGACGATACACTGCAGTTGGGCACTGCATGTTAAGATTCTGTTAAGAAAGAGTGAGAACGATATCACAAAGGAGACATTCTTCTTCAGAAAAATACAAATGAAAGGGAAGACACAGATGAAAATAGCGATGATAGGACATAAAGATTTCCCTTCTCGTTCCGGAGGCGTAGAGGTGGTAGTTTATGAGCTTTCGACCAGACTTGCTGCCAGAGGACATGAGGTAACCGTGTACAACAGAGGCAGGCAAAAGGGGCATAATGCTTATCTGGAACAGAACGTCAGGGTCAAGCGGATTTTTACATTTAAAAAGCAGATTTTGAATGCGATGGTCTATTCTTTTCTGGCGACATTTGATACAATATTTCATGATTTTGATGTCATTCATTATCATGCGATCGGACCCTCCGTTCCATTGTTTCTTGCAAAGCTGTTTGGCAAGCATACGGTATGCACGGTGCATGGACTGAACTGGAGAAGTGATAAGTGGGGTGGTTTCGCTTCCTTCTATCTCCGTCTGGGAGAAAAAGTTGCCGCCCGTTTTGCTGATGAAGTAATCGTTCTTTCCGAAGAGGAGAAACAATATTTTCTGCAGAAGTATAATCGGGACTCTATTCTGATCCATAATGCAGTGGAACGGATCACACCGGTTCCCTGTAATGTCATCCGGGAAAAATATGGACTGGAAAAAGATAGCTATATTCTGTATGTCGGACGGATCTCTCCGGAAAAAGGACCGCAGGATTTGCTGGAAGCGTATCAGAAGCTCCGGCTGCAGGAACGCCTGGTATTGGCTGGCCCGATCCCGGAAACGGAATTTGGAAAAGAAATGCTCCACAAAATCGATGCAGACCCGAGGGTGATCCGTACCGGCCTGGTGCAGGGACAAGAGCTCGCTGAGCTGTTTTCCAACTGCAGGCTATTTGTCCTTCCGAGTCATACCGAGGGACTTTCCCTTGCCCTTCTGGAGGCAATGTCCTGTGGCGGAAGATGTTTGGTCAGTGATATTCCGGCAAATACGGTGATTACCAAACAATACGGGGCAGAGTTTGAGGCAGAGAATAGTGATTCGCTGGCGGCTGCGCTTTCGAAGGAATTGACAACTCCAAAAGACGAAGAGTTGCTGAAGCAGGAAATGGAATATGTCAAAGAAAATTTTGATTATGATGCAGTGATCGAATGGCATGAAGATGTTTACAAATGTGCTCTGAACAGAAAAAATGAGAAGCGTTGGGAGCAAAATTGCTGATGAAGAAACAGGATGTGCAAATTTCAATAATTGTACCAATTTATAAGGTGGAAAAGTATCTTGTCCGGTGTGTAGAGTCACTGATTGCGCAGGATTTTCTGTCGTTGGAAATTATTCTTATAGATGACGGCAGCCCTGACCGGTGCGGAGAAATTTGTGACAATTATGCAAAAAAAGATGCACGGATTATCGCTTACCATAAACCGAACGGCGGCCTGTCGGATGCCCGCAACTACGGACTGGAGCGGGCGCATGGGGAATATGTCTTATTTGTAGACAGCGATGACTATCTGGAGCCCCAGGCCTGTGCCAACCTATGGAAGGAAGCAAGGGCAGGCTTTGCAGATATAATTATCTCCAAAATGGCACTGGAGAAGCCCTCTGAAGGGATGGCACGGTTTGAAAAGGTGGCGGAGGATCGTTTTCAGTATCATCGTATCTATAGCGGCCCGGCATATCTGATGGGATGTCTGGAGGGTGGTGCACTTCGGGTAGAGGTTATCCGAACCATGTTTCGGCGAGATTTTCTTGTCAGAAATGACCTGTATTTTGAGTACGGTATTTTACATGAAGATGAAGAATTTACACCGAGAGCATTGTTAAAAGCGGAACGGGTTGTGTTGACAGATTATGTCTATTATCATTATGATAATTCCAGAAGTGATTCTATTATGAATTCCATGGCCTTAAACGCAAAAAAAAATGCGGACAGGGTGAAGATCTACGATGAACTGAGAAAGCTTTATAAAACAGTAAAGCCCCGGAAGCTGCGCAGGCTTCTGGAAGATGATTTGTCCTGGAAATATATTGATTGCTATTGTGCCAGTGAACCAAAAAGCAGAAAAAAGCTTGGCGTAAAGAGACTTGTCGTTTTAAAATGTGCCTATAAAGCCAGACGCAGAGCAAAGGCTCTTGTCTTTGCACTTGCGCCGAATCACTATGCAAACCGGATGCGGGAACAGGCGCTGGTACGCAAGGTACATCAGAGAAGAAGCAGCAGTAAAGCTTTGCCCATAGAGAGAGAACCTGCAAAAAACATAAAACATACGGAAAAGAAAGCAGGAAAAAGCAGATTAAAAAAAGGAATGAAGTTTCTGGCGAAGTTTCTTTTTTTGATCCTGCTTGTAGCAGGCGGACTTGCCAAAAATATTTACGATAACCGGACGAATTATACGGCGGAATTTTATCAGGTCAGCTCCCGAAAGCTGACACACAGTATTCGGGTAGCTTTTCTGACAGATGTGCATTTGCGGGAATACGGAATGGATAACGGCGATCTTGTAGAGGATATAGAAAATCTTTCACCGGACCTGATCCTGCTTGGCGGAGACCTTGTAAATGATACTGTGGATTCTTATGACAATATGATCTCCCTCTGCAGCCAGCTGACAGAGATCGCACCGGTATGCGGTGTGCTGGGCAACCATGAGGATGTGAAGATTTATCATCAGGGAGATGAGGAACTGGTAAAACGCTTCGAAGATGCAGGCGTGAAAATCCTGCGGAACGAGGAAACGTCCTATTCCCTGTATGACAATACGGTCAGTGTGATCGGTATAGAAGGA
>ENA-OPMP01000500-OPMP01000500.1-human-gut-metagenome-genome-assembly--contig:-NODE-500-length-19587-cov-16.341491_pt1 | contig 19587 bp, 22 predicted proteins | sample MGYA00241527_ERZ501751 | MGnify/ENA primary metagenome ERZ501751 (study PRJEB25962, sample SAMEA2042647) | human gut metagenome | biome: human gut; feature: human-associated habitat; material: faeces... | reverse complement strand
CTCCAAACTCACTCAAAATACAAAGATAAACGCTATCTTTGTGCACGTCAAGACCACATACTGATTTCATAGGCTTGCATATTTGGGGGTTAAATTCTTCCCAAAAATAAATATAATTTGTGACTTAGAGTTGTTTCTATGTGACTAATCTTCTGTGCCTGTGATTCCAGAGAACCAAGCATTACCACTAAAATTATTAGAATCTTCTTCATTATAAGCGTTGCTGTTTTATTATAGGGTCTGAGCAATACTCTCGTCGTTTACATGCCTTGCAATGCTTTCCCATCCATACTTCATCGAACCGGTTCATTGCTTGTTCGACAATTTCTGTGTCATCTGTAAGGATGCCAGCTTCAAAGTTTCTTTTATTATCCGTCTTCATACCGATACCTGCACCAGTAAGGTTTGCACTACCGATATATACTTCTTTTCCGTCAAAGACAAGCATCTTGAAATGAACACGAGGACAGAGAACTCGCTCCAAGCGGTCGTATAGAACAGGGTACTTGTCAAAGTCCTCCCGAAAGTTTGGACCTGGTTCTTTGGCATGTACAAGTCTTACCTCCACGCCACACCGAATAAGTTGGGCAATGAGAGCCAGAAACGGCTTCTTTTCTTTACCCACCTCCACATAGAGGTCTTTGATGTCAGCAGTACCAATCCAAAGCATGTGCTTCACGGATTGCACCCGTGAAAGCACTTCTTTGTAATGGTCAGTGTTGGAGATGAATTTCATAGAACCTAATTATCCAAATATGCTTGCATTTCCGAATCATCATCAGGGTCTATTTCCTGAGCAAATTGGATGGCAATTATTACTGCTACCATTAAGTAAGCAGGTAGCCATGAATCATAATCATTTGTCCTTGCATTATTCTCGTCAAGATAATGAAGAATTTTCATATTGATTAATCCTATCTTACCTACTACATTGGTAAGCTTCAATTGGATATACTCAGGAAGGTCCGGCTCATGGTAATCAAAAGCCTCTTTAAGATTAAATTGAGTATCAACTTCATCTCCCATTAGTAACTTGTATAAAGCTTCAGTAACTTTGTCAAATACGTACTGAAATATGGTTCCACATTCATAATCTGTGGGGATATTACCATCGGCAACTTGTTCCAGTTGATGAGAGAGTTTGTTAATGATTTTCTCTGTCTCCATCGAGAATCCCATTATTTGCTCTTTTGTCAACTTGTTAATACGATGACGGGTCAGGAAACCAGTTTCCAGATTCTGAGCATCTACAAAAGCCATCATCACAAATGGAGAAAGGCCTTGCGCTATTTCTTGTTTGTTCATACTAATTTTCTTTTGCAAATGATTCTAATAGAATTTTAAACATTTTGGCTTGATGACTATTCTTTATGTCCACTTTCCAGCCTGAAGGAGACTTCTCCGCATCAAGATACATCAGATACATTTTGATACTTTGTAGTGAATGATTGTGAGCTTGATCCATGATTCTAGCAAATTTGACTGTCACAGGATCGTCGCTTTGTTGAGAGTTGAAGCTTTGCGAAATCATTGCAAGATTGCCAAATGAGTGTATGTCCTCATCATCCCATTCGTCATTGTTTTCTTGATGTTGGGGATGAAGATGCTCAATGGATCTGTTTGCCCTAAACACATACTCGTCAATAATTTGTTTCTCTTCTTCTGTCAATCCCAATTCTTCCTTTCGCTCCCACAAATAGTAGTCCAATCTCCAGAACCAATATCTGTCTATTCCTTTGTCATAAGTCATTTCGCTTACGTCAGTTGGAAGAGTGTGAAGAGAGTTGTCAATCAATTTTATCCACAGCAACAAGTGGTTTGTATCTCGTACTTGTTCCTTATGAAGTCTTTCCAAAGTAGGTTTCAGCCAGTTATAAAATGGTGTTTGAGATACATACAACATAGACTGGTATTGCTTCAAGGCTTCTGCTGATGTCCCTTCCTTGAAAACGATGTCATACTTGTTTGCGTTCTCGTCACCTTCTTTGTAAACAATATAATAGTCAAACAACAAGCGATAGAATAGAAGTTGATTGTAAAAGTCTTGCTTGTCAGGAATTGGATGTGAATCGTATATCTTCAACAACTCATTTCGATAGAACGAATAGGAGCCTGCAAGATTCAAGTGCAAGTCGATGACCATCATTAAAAACTCAGGAAATGTGATAAAACTCCGTTCTCCAGTTTCGGTAAACGACTGTTTGAAGTCCTGTTGCTTGGCTTCAATGCTACCAATCTCATTGTTGTCTTCTGAGTCATATGAACTCTCGCACAGTTCAAATGCTTCTTCATATTTGTGGTTTCTACACAATCCAATGGCATGTTTGTACTTGGAACGATAATCTTCCTCCAGTTCCTTTTCGTATCGTTTTATTATAGGACAATTTAGGTCACAAACAGCATTCCAGATTCGTGTAAGATGCTCTTTATTGTCCTCACCTTGCATTAGACGTACTTTCAAAATCTCATGTTGTTCCAAGCCTTTGCCCCCTGCATTCATGGCTTCAAAGTATTTGTTAAGTGAAGCAGGGTTGTTTGCGTATGATGCAGGCAACTCAGAAAAAAAGAAAGACATTCTACAATAAACACTCTTAGCAAAAGCTTCTCGCTGATATTCGGTAGAGAATTGGGAAACCATGAAATCTGATATTACTTGTTTCCCTTCCTCCATTTTCCTATTAGGATCAATCACCTCTGCCTGACCATTTATCACAGCAGCAAGGTATTCATTATCTTTTGTTCTTGAAATGAATCTCAGCCTCTTTCCATCGTCTAAGAAGTTAATCCATTCTTTATAATAATGTCGCAAGACAATGGCTACAAGTGTCATTACCGTAAATCTTTGTTGGCCATCAATTAAATCATAATGATTGCCAGACTTGATACATGACAGCATTCCCAAATAATAAGGAGTACCATCATCATGGGACGGCTCAAAGTGGTTCTTTAGATCGTAAAGCAATCCTGTGACCTGTTCTTCTCCCCAGGAGAATAAACGCTGATAGAGAGGAATGGAAAAATACAATTTTTCCTCCACAATCTTTTCTGGTGTATATCTATAGGTATTCATTGTTGTACTTATCAATTATTGTCAAGTCTGTAAAATCATCGTATAGGTCGGAGAACATATCCTGTAAACGCTGATAGAATCTCATGCCTATCCCCTGTTCTTCAACGTCTCTGCCATTTTTCTTTATTGTGGAAACACATTCGGCCAGAAAGAATGTGGGGGAAGAAGCTTGATCTATCATCATCACGATTTCAGAATCTTTTGCGTATTCTCTTATCTTATAAGCCAATGCGCGGGTAGCTTCATATCTGTGTTGAGCAATATACCCAGAAATACAGAACAAAGCCTCCGTCAGATACTGCTCACCGAATTTCAAATAATATCCAAATAACAATGTTTCAATAACATCTGCATATTTCCAATGCGATTCCCATTTTAGGTGATTACGCAAGGCTCTAACTTGACGTGTCCCTGAGAACTGTTTAAATCTATTCACAAAGTGTTCAGTATATGCAAAGAAGTGAGAACCACCTTGGATTTTCTCGTAAAAATCAAACTTCTCGCCAAAGGGAGGTATCTCTGGGAGTATAAGGGCAGAAGAAAATTCTTCCTTAACACAGAAGCGTTCATCTGGGTTGAAGTTCTTTTTCCTCATCCATTTCCTTAGTCGGAACAAATGTGCAGCAAGAGTTTTTTCCAAAGAAAGATAATCATTTTCAATCAGATCATTCCACCTGCTTGCCAAATGTTCTGCTTGCTTTTCAATAAAAATATAGCGTAGATGGTGTGCTTTTAACAAGTCATAGTCAGATAGCGGTACTCCCTTAGAATTTTCATTGGAAAAGAAGGTGTAAGCCAGATCCAAGCGACTTTCTTTAAGAATCAGTACAGTAAAAATGAGTTGGTTAATAATTCTACTACATAGAGTTTCATCATACGACCTTGATATCAAATGTTTAATTAACCATCTGCTGTTTGCCACATGCTTCTTGGAGTTTTCTGAAAGGAACTTCTGGGTTAGCAATGGCATATTTCCCTGATAGTTCAATTCTCGGACAATTAGGGTTAAAGTAACCAATCTTTGTTGCCCATCAATAACTGCATAATTGCCATTTGGGTCTTTTTGTAGAATGATAGTACCTAGATGGTATTCGCCATCATGGGGAATCTCCTTCAAACTATCCCAAAGAGCCTTAACCTGCTTATCTTCCCAGCAATAGTTTCTTTGATAATCTGGAATGACAAGATCATTGCCAAATAGTTTGCCCAAAGAACATGTAGCCAGGCATACTTCATCATCATTTAGCCCTTCCTCGGAGAAAACTGTATCTCCCTTATATGGTTCCACACTAGGATTGACAGCTGTCCGACGAATTATCTTTTCAATAATTGGATCAAAAATTCCCATTATTTCAATAAAAGCATTCATAAGCTGTTCCCAATTATCTATAGCAGCGTCTATTCTGCAACGGCATTGATTCCTTCCTTGCCAACCCAACCAATGTAATTTCGGGTTTCTGGATGTTTGGAATCTCAGTTCCTTTGCAAAATACTTATAATCAGCACTTTGGTATTTTCCTTCAAGATGTAGTTCAACAGCGCCACCTATATACTCATAATGGAGATCCTTGTCATCTTTTAAGACAGTGGTGACATAAAGATACCTACTGGACTGCCATGTACGATATTCATGGTAGGCATATACATATCTTTCAGGAAAGCAATCTTTAATGAACTTTTCTAAATGTTGGTCAATCCATGCCATAGCATTACTATTTTAATTGATTCTTCTTATTTCAAAGGATTTCTCTTGCTATCCAGGCACAAGCTTCTGCATCTGCAAGTGCATGATGGTGATTCTCTAACTGATAACCACATTCTGCTGCCACCGTATGCAACTGATGATTCTCCAAGCCTGGGAAACAACGACGTGATGCACATAGCGTATCGAAAAAGGCATAGTCGGGATAGTCCATCTGATAAACACGGAATACAGCTTTCAAACAACCTTCATCAAAAGGCTTGTTGTGAGCCACAAGGGGCAATCCTTCTATTAATGGCTCAATCTGTGCCCAAACTTTCGGGAATACTGGTGCATCCTCAGTATCTTCTTGACAAAGGCCATGGACCTGTGAACACCAGTAATTATAATAGTTCGGCTCTGGCTGGATAAGAGAATAGAATGAATCCACAATCTCACCATCACGCACTATAACCACTCCTACAGAGCAAACGCTGCTGCGCTCATTGTTAGCCGTTTCAAAATCTATAGCTGCATAATCTTTCATATTTTAGTCTTTTAGAATGGATATCGGATTCTCAGGTAGTGAATCCAATTCTGGAATTCTTTGGTTTTTGGGAAATACTGATCAAGTAAATCAATAAGAGATTCTATCGTTATATATCCAAATGTTGAGCGCCCTTCATCTGTGAGGAATCTTTCGTACGCAGGCAGGACCTCGACAAAATGCGGATTTCCTTTAGGATAGAGAGTTATACTATGGAACTTTTCTACCTTGTCTTTTCCAATATTCTTATTTCCTACCATACTTGCCCCAAGTATATGGTTCCTCCATATTTGACGGAACTCATCCCTGCAGAGGTCAGTTTCTCTAATGGGCTGATTTGTTATCTCTGGAATAAACCAGCCACATGATTTTGTTACCTGGGCATATTTTGACTGCTCATTTTCCATTACTTCACGACGTTCTTTTACTCCGAAGGGATATCCTTCTTCGGTATATTTCACTTCAATGCCGATACCACAAGTTTTACCATTATGCAAATATTCTATATATGCATCGAATGAGGTGTTGTCGTTCAGACATTCAGTTTTGTCTGGTGCCCATTCAATTCGGATGTCTGTCACCTCATCAATCTCATCAACACCAAGAATCTTGTTGAAAACAAGCGTTGTGGCATTGTTATCTTGCTTTATGGGAATAAACACGTTCCAAGGTATATGTTCACTACGCAACATATTGGCAAACAAGCCGTCATGCTGCTTAGCAGTAAGCCGATGATAACGTTCTTTTATCCCTTCAAGAATTTCTTGCCGGAATTCTTCGCAGAAATTGAGTCCAGCGTTAGCATCATCTGGCATAAGGAAAGCTCCATATTTCCCATATTTATCATCTGGATCAAAAGGAACTTTCAGAAAGTTTGTTCTGAAGTCAGATTGATGAGTACGTGCACTTCTTTTAAAAGGCTTGTCACCCTTATAAATCATAGGTTCTGTAGTGTTCATATTTATCCTCATTTTTTCTTAATTCTTAATATTCTTGGACTTGCTTGTGATTTTTGATAGTGCTGGGAATTTATATCTTCATACTCATGTTTATAGCACCATATACTATTGTCTGGGCCATGTTGTATCGAGAACGGCTTTCCATTTTGAGCAGCAAGCACCTGTAGAATGCCGGCCTCAAAACGGGACAGGAATACAACTTTATCATCGCAAATCCATTCGCCATTATCATTACGAATCAGGTGCCAAGTATTATCTTTATCCTTAGTTTCCATCAGGCATATTCAAATATGGGTACGTTTATAATAACTTCTTCCGATTCGTTGCCATCATCAGTTGTAGGCACAGACAGACGAAACTCCTCATTTCGCATATTGTCATCAACAAGCAATGTCAACGGAAAGATATTGCTATCATCGTTTAACATAGGATAACCACTCTCATCAAATTCTGTCATGAAGGCAGAATCGATACCATAAACATAGACTTTCTTGCTTGCCTTGTCCATTATATGGTTGACATATGGGTCTTCTATTGGGTCAAAAGAGTTACCTTTCGTCAAGTCCATACCATATATAAGGAAAGGGGCAGCATTATTGGAACGAGCAAGAAGTGCCATCGTCTGTGAATTTGCATATAGGTTATATGCATACTCAGTGGAATGACGGTTGTGAAAGTCTATTTCACATTCTTTGATATAATCACGGAATGTTTTGCCATCCAAATACCTTCTACCATCTTGATTGAAGTCGGAAGGTTTGTAAAAGTAGGTCTCAATTATCTCTTTTTCCATAAACGACAACCAATATTATTTGTCCTCCTTGTATTTGTTCCACATTCTCTTTATCTTCCCCGCAATCTCCTTACGGAGCCAGATAGGTTCGAGCACTTCCATATCCTCGCCGCTCCAAAGCAATTCCTGCTGGAAGTCAAACTCAGGACGGAGATTAAAGGTGAAGATGCTGTATTCCTCGTTGCGTTTTATCTCCTCCTGCGACTCATGCATCTTCAAGTCACGGATATAGTTGGCTTGTCCAGCAGATACTTTTAACTTAACAGGTTGGATTTTGACAGACTGTTCGGCTATGATACCAAAACAACCAGCAAAGAAATCCTCTGCCGTCCAATCCTTTGGCATTTCAAATGTCTCGTCTGTTGCATGAAGATATTTAATTCGATCAAGGGAATAGATACGTGGCCCTTTATCATAATAGTAGGAATAAGTGCTACGAGCCACCATGTACCAACGCTGCCGGAATAGTTTTACACAATACGGCTGAACATCGAAGTTGTTCTCCTCGTCCTTCCAATAACTGTGATAGGTCATGTTTAGCACACGATTTTCCTTCATAGCTTCGATGATGGGCTGAAGGTAATCCTGCCCCGATGGAACATACTCCAAGATGATACGATCTTTGATGCTCTGGCTATTCGCCAATGCATTGCTGACACAGAATGTATTGTAGAGCCAGGAGCGGAGGCCATTTTTACTGATGTCTTCTTCGTTCTCTATGTAATAGCGGTACTCCCCTCGGTTCTCATTGATTATGCTGATACCGAACATATCCCAGATGACATAACGCCAATTGTCAAAGGTACGTTTGGGAATGTCCACACCTCTGCTGATGTCATCACGAAGCCAGAGTTCATTCAGTTCTTTGAATGAAATCTTCCGGCTGCGATAGATAGTCTCTATCACCCAGACATATTTGCTTATTAGGCTTTGCCCTCTATCGTTATTAATCATTTTAAATTGTTTTTCTGCAAAATTATACAGGGGTGCGCCAAACTGTGGCAGAGGTTGGAGAAAAAGTAGATTTTGTTAAAAATTCATCTACATTCAACCTTTAGGGACATCTAAAGCTCGGAATTGTTCTTGAAGGTTCGTTATCTTTTCCATCAACTCTCCGAAAGTCAGAGGTTGCCCATAAATGAAGCTCTCCTTCATTTCGTTATAGTCAGCTTCGTAAGAGGACATCAGTTCGTCACTTGGTACAATCTGAATAGTGGCAGGTAGCTCCTTGTCGTAATCCACATAACCAACATGATAGAACTTGCGACGATGCTCCACAATCTCATGATAGAGCACCAAATCATTAAGAGCTATTTCTGCGTATGGGGTTTGCATCAGTTTCTCCAAGTCGTAGAAGTGACGTGTCATTCTATGCGTTCTCGGTTCGTCCTTCTGGAACTCTTCACACAAGAGGAAAGCTTTTTCCAAGAAAGTCCTGGCGGGACTGACAGTGCGGATTGTCTGGACAAGGTCGGAATCCACATCTTCTTCTTTGAATGTCTGTTCTATAAGTGATGAAATTCTTCTCATCTCGTAAGGCTCGGACATTGACAACACGCTAATCTCTACTTTAACCGTTGGTATTGCGTATGCGGCTTGGCTATCGTAGAGTGAGGGGTACTGAACGTAAAGCACAGAAGGGTCTTTGTCATGTGGAACCTTTTGGGGCTCACCATTTTCATTGGATATGTCATTGTCTGTGAGAACTGTTACTTCAAGCCCCATTTCGACAAGTTTCGCCGATAACTCGTCTTTGAACTCGACATACAGGAAGTCCTGTCCTTTCTCTCGAAGATTATGTATTTGCGTATTACTGGTGCAGCTTGCACAAGAGAGATGCTTGACGTTCAGAAAATAGTCACGGCTCAATGCTAAATCAATATCTTCACTGAATCGGTTGATGATATCCCAGCCTTTACTGAGACTCGTACCTCCTTTGAATAACAGATATTCTGATACACTGGAGTGAAAAAGGGCATACAACACTGCCGTTACCCACCAGTCCTTCTCGGCAGCAGCTTCATCAATTTGCCGTGCCTCGACCACACCTTGTATCATCGCCTTTCGCTCGTCGAGCGAGAAATCAATCCATTTACTCATTTTATTCCTTTCTTTATAACTTGTCGCATCCATACAGGAGCCAACAACAAATCATATTCTATGGTGTCAGTCTCAGGAGTTTCCGAGAACAGTTGTCTAATCCTCGCTTCAACATCCTGAGTGATGTTATGCTCACCAATGCTGCGTAATGCTTGTACCAATTCTGGCATCAAACGTCCGCGGAATGCAAAGTTCTTAGGTGCCCCATGCTTCAGAGTCACTGTTCGATTCCCTAATTTCATTTTTCGCCCAGACCCAGTAGTCAGAAAAATAGTGTTCATGGGTACTTGCGTTGAGAATCCTAAGCGATTAGCAGCAGTGGCTCCCGTAGGTATAACTTTTGCCTTATCTCGTTTGGAAATCTTTTTCACTAATTCGTAAGCCGAAGGATAAAGGATGCCAAAACGTGTTTTACGTGCCTTGACATACACACCTTTGGCTATTCGTGTAATCAATCCTTCTTTCTCAAAGATGGCGAGCAGTTTTGTGACGTACTCGACATCATATTGGGGAAAAGAAGAAACAAAGAATATCTCGCCAAACTTACTGCGAGTAATCCTTTTTCTAATCTGTTGTACTACTGCATTCTCCATCGATTTTGTATATAAATTATGGTCGGAATGATAATAAATATTTCCGACCGCAAAGATACAAAATTTCTTTTATACAGCAATACTTTAAGTGTTGAAATTAAGTTTCATTGGCAAATTATAGCGTTTTTCTTGCTGTATAGATGGCATTCCTATATAAATAATGTGTCGCTTTTTACATTAGGGGCAATATTGCCAGAAAAGACGACTTCAAGAATAAAATACCATGACTTAATCAATTTATTGCACACTTGCGGGCCATTTGGGGTTCAAAAAAGTTAAAAACGTTAAATGTTCGTCTTTTCCCCAATCTTTAGAATCTAGGCAATCACTTTTCTATCGTTTAAAGTACAAGTAATTGATATAATGCGATTTACAAATACCAAATGTAACAGCGTTTATTTTCTTCTCAAGAACAATGTCTTTATATTCATAGTTCTCCGATTTTATCTTTACGCGCTGCCCGTCTATGCCGTGTCTGTTTATTTTAACCATTGCGGGCAGTTCTACATTTTCATAGGTCTGCTTTTCTGTCACAATTGTCACGGGCTCATCAACATCTCCATCAATGTAAATCTTGTTGGCGCTTCCCGAAAGAATGGTTGCGCATGATGTTAAGTTCATTGTTGCTATGCAACTCATTGCGGCAAACATCAAGTTCCTTGTTTTTATCATACCTTTTTCGTTTTTTAAGTTAATGTTTCAATTTTTTTCATTGTATCGCTTTCCTCTCTAATCCTACAGCCCTTCCCAACGCCTTGTCTCTTCAACAGTATTTAATCTTTCAAGCATCCTATTGGAACCACATAAACGCCGTCTTTTCTGCGATAAGCATAATTGCCTGTTCCCGTGAGCACCATCATGAATGAAGGGCCGTTCATCTTTTCCGTGTTTATCTTGCTTGCAAGCGTAATAAGGTTTTCCGCGCCCAACCTTCTATTAAAACCACACCCTTGCTTGCAAGTTTTTTTGCAAGCATTTTGTCCGCAATTCTATGTCTGTATTCCATTTGCTTAAATTGTTGATTCTCAACTGCAAAGATACAAATATTTTTTGTATTTCCTCAGTTGGCCGATTTCCGCTTCCTCAGTTGGCCGATTTCCGTTTCCTCAGTTGGCCGAAATAAGTATGGCTGTTGGGGAAGCTAAGTAAGGTAGATAGGAGGGCTAAACATGGCAGATAGGAGGGCTAAGTGGGGTTGTTGTGAAAAGAATGACGGTTAAAAGGAAAAGAAAAACTGTCGAAAGGGAAAGAAAAACTGTCAAAAGAAATAATGTAAGACAGGAAAGAAAAATGCTTCTATGTTATTCTCTGAAACATCTCTTTAATCTTCTTGATTTAAAAGAGAGTGGGGGAGAAATAACATTGAAGCATCTTTGTGTTCTATAGCGCTTGGTCGCGATGCGTTTGGTTCATTTCACGCCAGCCTTCAAACCGCGGATCACGGCAGAGGTGAAGCCTGCGTGCTCCATCTCGTTGAGACCGCGGATGGTGAGACCGCCAGGAGTGCACACCTTGTCAATCTCGGCTTCCGGGTGGTTGCCGTTGGCTTGCAACAGGTCAACGGCACCCTTCAAGGTCTGTAGCACGATGTCCTTCGCCACGTCGGCTTTGAAGCCAAGCTCCACGCCTCCCTCGGCGGCGGCACGCACATAACGCATGGCGTAGGCAATGCCACATGAGGCTAAGGTCATGCCAGCACCAAGCAGACGCTCCTCGGTCACCATGGTCTGTCCCACGTTGTCGAACAGCTCTTTTATGGTGGCTGTGGTGTCGGCGGTGGCGTTCACGGGCACGACGAACGACATTGACGAGAGTACGGCGATGGCTGTGTTGGGAATGACGATAAAGGTCTGAGGCGTGTTGACAGCCGAGAGCTCGTCGTCCTTCTTCAACCATGCTGTAAACTGGCTTCCGCTGATGCCTGCCGCCACGGTGATGACGGTCTGGCGAGTGTAGTTGAGCACAGGCTTAAGCTCGTTCACCACCTGTTCCACAAGCCACGGCTTCACGGCAATGATCACGATGTCGGCACCGTCGGCTGCCGTCTTGTTGTCGGTCGTGACGCTGGCACCTTGCAACGCAAAATGTTCGAGCTTCTTGGCCGTTGGGTTTGCCACACTGATGTCGGCGGGCTTCACGGCTCCCGACTTTATAAATCCGTCGGCCATGGCTCCTCCCATGGCACCGGCGCCTATGATTGCTATTTTCATGTCTCGCTATTTTTTAAATTTCTGCCAGCACCTTTGCCAGCTTCTCCACAAACGCGTCGGCCATCTCCTTGGTTGTGCAGAGGGGCGGCAACAAACGCAAGATGTTGGTTGAGGCGCAACCCGTGAAGCAATGCTCCTCGGTGATGAGGCGCGAGCGCACCTCTTTGTGTGGAATGTCGAGGTCAATGCCCACCATAAGTCCGCGTCCGCGCACATCGGTTATGTGGCTCTGTGTCTGTTGCAGCTCCTTCAGTCGGGCAATGAGATGTTCGCCCACCTCGTGTGCGTTCTCCACAAGGTTCTCTTTCTCCATGACGTCGAGTACAGCGAGAGCCGCCGTGCAAGCCATGTGGTTGCCGCCAAACGTGGTGCCGAGCTGGCCGTAGACGGGCTTGATGTGAGGCGCAATGAGCACGGCAGCCATGGGGAAGCCGTTGCCGATGCCCTTTGCCACGGTTATGATGTCGGGACGGATGCCGAGCCACTGGTGTGCGAAGAACTTGCCCGAGCGGCCGTAGCCACATTGTATCTCGTCGGTGATGAGCAGCGTGCCGTTGCGCTTGCAGGCTGCCTGAAGACCCTGTGCAAACTCGGCGGTGGCCATGCGTATGCCGCCCACGCCCTGTATGCACTCAAGAATCACGGCTGCCACGTCGCCCTTGTCAAGCTCCTTCTCCCACGCCTCAAGGTCGTTGAGGGGCAGGTAGGTAACATGTCCGCAGTCGTTGATGGGCGCTATGATCTTCGGGTTGTTTGTCACCTCCACCGCCAGCGATGTGCGACCGTGGAACGCCTTCTCGGCCGACAGCACGCGCGTGCGGCTGGTCTGGAACGAGGCGAGCTTCAGCGCGTTCTCGTTGGCCTCGGCACCCGAGTTGATGAGGAACAGCTGATAGTCGTCGTAGCCGCACGCCTTGCCTAAGCGGTGTGCCAGCTCTACCTGTAGCTTGTTAATAACTGAGTTAGAGTAGAAGCCCAAGGTGTTGAGCTGCTTGGTCATCATCTTTACATAGTGGGGGTGGCAATGCCCGATGCTGATCACGGCGTGACCGCCATAGAAGTCGAGATACTCTTGTCCGTTGTCATCCCAGATGTGACAACCCTGACCCTTCACAATGTTTATGTTAAATAGGGGATATACGTCGAATAGTTGCATAGTTAAATAAAAAATAAAGCCCCACCCCCTCGCCGCTGTCGCGGCTCACCCCTCCCCTTATGGAGGGGAGTGAGATGCTAAGGCTGATTAAGACCCCACCCCGTACTGTTGGAGAGCAGTAGGATGCTAAGGCCATCTCTATTTGTTTTTTAAGGAATAACTTTTAAAGTCCTTGCCCCCGCAATGCATTATACTCCCTCTATCGCTCGAGCTTTTTTTCGCTTGCCAGAGCAAAAAGGGGAGGACCCACTGCGCTTCTCTTATCAAGGCGTACCGCACCAGCAATGCATTTTACTCCCCTCCATCGCTCAAGCTTTGGTCGCTTGTCAGAGTAAGAAGGGGAGGACCTGTTGCGCTTCTTTTATCAAGGCGTACCGCACCAGCAATGCATTTTACTCCCCTCCATCGCTCGACCTTTGGTCGCTTGCCAAAGCAAGAAGGGGAGGACCTGTTGCGCTTCTTTTATCAAGGCGTACAGCACCCGCAATGCATTTTACTCACCTCCATTGCTCGACCTTTGGTCGCTTGCTAAAGCAAGAAGGGGAGGACCTGTTGCGCTTCTCTTATCAAGGCGTATTGCACCCGCAATGCATTTTACTCCCCTCCATAAGGGGAGGGGAGAGCCGCGATAGCGGCGAGGGGGTGGGGCTCTTTTTTAGAAAGCACTTCCCTTCAACCTCAGTCCCATCGTCTCATCCACACCAAACATGATGTTCATGTTCTGCACCGCCTGTCCGACGGCGCCTTTCAGGAGGTTGTCGATGGTAGAGGTTATGAGCAGCTTGTTGCCAAACTTGTCGCAATGGATGAGCGCCTTGTTGGTGTTCACCACCTGCTTCATGTCGATGGCGTTGTCCACATAGTGGGTGAAGACGGCGTCCTTGTAAAAGTCCTTATATGCCTCCACGATCTGCTCTATCGGCATGTCCGTCTTTACGACCTCTGTGGCGAAGATGCCGCGGGCGAAGTCGCCGCGATAGGGAATGAAATCGATCTCGGCATCAAGCTCACCCTGCACCTGCTTCAGACTCTGGCAGATCTCAGGCACATGTTGGTGGCGGAACGCCTTATATATGCTCATGTTGTTGTTGCGCCAAGAGAAATGTGTCGTTGCGCCAGGTTTCTGGCCTGCTCCCGTGCTGCCCGTTATGGCGTTCACGGCGATGTCGCCCGTCACGATGCCAAGCTTTGCTGCTGGCAGAAGACCGAGCTGAATGCATGTTGCGAAACATCCGGGGTTGGCCACATGTTGTGCGGCGGCAATGCGCTCGCGGTTTATCTCGGGCAGACCATACACAAAGTCGTTGTCGGGAGCCGCTAAGCGGAAGTCTTGTGCGAGGTCTATAATCTTCACGTTTGAAGGTATGGTATGCTCGCGCAGGAACTGCTCGCTCTTGCCGTGGCCGAAGCAGAAGAACACCACGTCGACCTGGTCGAAAGGCATCTCGTTGGTGAACCGCAGGTCGGTGTCGCCATACAGGCCCTCATGCACGTCGGACACAAGATTGCCCGCGTTGCTCTCGCTGTTTGCAAACACAATCTCTGCCTCAGGGTGGTTAAGCAGCAGTCGTATCAGTTCGCCGCCAGTATAACCGGCCGCTCCTAAAATTCCAATTTTTATCATATCACATTGTTTTCGCGTGGAACAATTATCCAGAACGCAAGATAAGGAATGAGGCCTATGCCATAGAAAAATGCGGCGATAAACCAAATGATGCGCACGATAATGGGGTCAATGTCGAAATATTGTGCTATTCCACCGCACACCCCGCCAATCTTCTTGTCGGTGTCTGACAAATAAAACTTTTTCATTAAGACATTCTCTTCACTCTTCGTTCTTCACTTAAATTTATCTTTCCTCCTCAGGATGCATGCCGTAGTAGACGCGCAGCGGGGTAGAAGAAACCTTGATGAAGCCCTTGGCATCGTCGGCAGTCCAGCCGTGCTGCATCTCGCCATACTCGCCAAGCTTGCTCTTCGTAAGGTCGTCGGCAGAGTCGACACCAACGGTCTGGAACGAGTAGGGACGGAGCTTCAGGATGGCGGTGCCGTTGACGTGGCGCTGTGAAGAGGTGAGCATGGCCTCGATGTCGGGCATCACAGGCTCCAGATACTGGCTCTCGTGCAGGAACATGCCGTACCAGTTGGCCACCTGGTCTTTCCAATACTGCTGCCACTTGCTCAGCGTGCTCTTCTCCAACAGGCGGTGTGCCTCGATGATAAGCTTCGGTGCTGCTGCCTCGAAGCCCACACGGCCTTTGATGCCGATGATGGTGTCGCCAACGTTGCAGTCGCGGCCAATGGCGTAAGAAGCGCCAATCTCCTCAATCTTCTGTATGGCGGCAATCTTGTCGTCAAACTTCTCGCCGTTAACAGCCACAATCTCGCCCTTCTCAAACGTGATCTTAAGCTCTGCCTCCTCATCCTTGGCGGTGACGTGCTTGAGATAAGCTTCCTCGGGCAGACCCTGGGTGGGGTCGAGAATCTCGCCACCGCAGATGCTGGTGCCCCAGATGCCCACGTTGTAAGAATATTTCAGTTTGGTAAAGTCGGCAAAGAAACCGTGCTCGTTCAGGTAGTCGACCTCCTCTTTACGAGAGAGGGCCTTGTCGCGTGTGAGGGTTATGATCTCTATGCCGGGAGCCATCACCAGGAATGTCATGTCGAAACGTATCTGGTCGTTGCCGGCACCCGTTGAACCGTGGGCAATGGCGTCGGCACCAATCTCTTTGGCGTAGCGGGCAATGGCGATGGCCTGGAAAATGCGCTCCGACGATACCGAGATGGGGTAGCAGTTGTTGCGCAGCACATTGCCGAAAATCATATACTTGAGCGACTTCTCATAATACTCGTGTGTAACGTCGAGCGTCACATATTCTTTCGCGCCAAGCTTATAGGCGTTCTCCTCGTTGGTCTTCAGCTGTTCGGGGCTGAAACCACCTGTGTTGGCGCATGCAGCGTAAACGTCGTAGCCGTCGTTCTTCAGTTTCATCACAGTGTAGGAGGTGTCGAGGCCTCCTGAAAATGCCACCACTACTTTCTTCTTTGCCATATCTTTATGATTTTTTGTTACAAGCACATGTTTGCAGACTTCTTGTCCTTCTTTTCTCTAAACCTTTATGCCGTCTGCTTCAACGATGGTTTGTCTACTTGTTGTTAATGTCTTTTTTGTCAATCTTGTTTATTCTGTCGAGCACCTCCTGCGGCAGTTTTGCGGGCAGGTGCTCCTCGGGGTCATAGAGCATGCCGGTGCAGATGCAATATTTGCGGCCCGTGCGCTTCAGCACGTCAACGTTGATGCAACCCTCGCAACCGCGCCAGAACGCTTCGTCGTCGGTGAGGTCGGCAAAGGTCACAGGCTTGTAACCCAGCTGCGTGTTCATGGCCATAACGGCTGCACCGCTCGTCAAACTGAAAATCTTGGCATGGGGCCAGCGCGTGCGGGCAAGGGTGAACGTCATGTCCTTGATGCGCTTCGCAAGACCCAGACCACGGAAGTCGGGGTGTACAATAAGACCCGACGTGGTGACATACTTCTTGTTGCCCCAGGTCTCGATGTAGCTGAAGCCGGCAAACTTGTCGCCGCTCAAGGCTATCACCGCCTTGGCTTCCTTCATCTTGGTTGTCAGATATTCGTGGGTGCGCTTGGCTATGCCTGTGCCGCGCACTTTTGCTGCGTCTTCGATGGTTTTCAGAATAAAGTCGACGTACTTTTCGTGAGAGGCGTCTGCCACCATCACTTTAATTTCTTCCATTGTTCTTCCTTTATCTTTTTTCTGTTTTTCCTATCCTTGTGTGGGTGCGTTGGCATGAGGAACGTTTATCCCTCGCCAATGATGTCGTTGAGCTCCTCAAACAGCTGCTCTTCGTCCACGCCCTCTTTCACAACCATGAAAATGGTGTCGTCGCCGGCAATGGTGCCGAGGATGCTGTCAATGTTGGCGTTGTCTATGTTATAGGCTATCGCGCTCGCATAGCCTGGGCGGGTCTTTATAACCGCCATGTTGCCTGATATGTTAAGCGACATAAAGCCGGGGGTCTGCAACATCTCCATGGCCTTCTTTGGGGTGGGCACGCGGCGGTACATCGTCTCGTTGGGCAGCACATATATGTATTTGCCGTTCATGCTTGCCGCCTTTGCCACCTTCAGCTGCTTCATGTCCCTGCTCAGCGTGGCCTGGGTCAGTTCAAATCCCTCTTTCTGCAAAGCCTGCAACACCTCGTCTTGGCTGCACAGGTCTTGGCTCGATATGAGCATCTTCAATGCTTCTATTCTACTGTTCTTTGTCTTCATCCGATGTATATTTATACGTTTCGATGGTGCAAAAATATCGCTTTTTGTATAAATAACCAAAAAAACGAGGCTAAAAATGCATAAAATTTCATTTATAGCATGTTTTAGACCTCGTTTTTGTATATTTATACATTTTGCATTTCTTACCACCTTTCCTCATGGCTGTTTCTCTGAAACGACCCTATGCCGAGTCATGGAGAATAATCGCCCTAAAAGAGGTGCGATGCCAATGACGCTCTCGTGAAAAGCAAATGCTCATGTACTTTCAGCTTTTGTTTCTCGCCTTTTTCTTCTTGTTTTCGTATCAAGCTTTTGTTTCTTGCTTTTGTGTTCAGCTTCTGTTCCTGTCTTCGCGTGTCAGGCTTTCATCGCCTTTTGTCAAGGCGCTGCCTGTTAGTCGTTGTTTCTTCCGAAGATGCGCAGCAGATAGAGGAACAGGTTTATGAAATCGAGATATAGCGAGAGGGCACCCATGAGCGCGAGCTTCTGTGCCTGTTCGCCGCCGTCGGGACACATGGCAAGCATGTGCTTGATCTTCTGTGCGTCGTAGGCGGTCAGACCGATGAACACAGCAACACCGATGTAACTGATGATGAGGTCCATGCCGCTGCTTCCTATGAAGAGGTTAACGACCGTGGCGATGATGATGCCTATCAGACCCATAAACGCCAGCTTGCCCAGAGAGGTGAGGTCGCTCTTCGTGGTGTAGCCAACAAACGCCATCGTGCCGAACGTTCCAGCGGTTATCAGGAACACCTTCGTGATGATGGCTTCTGAGTAGAGCACAAAGATCGATGCCAGCGTCATGCCGTTCAAGGCAGAGTAGAGCGTGAACATGAGCGTTGCTGTGGTCAAGGCCATGCGGTCTATGCGGCCGCTGATATACATAACCAACGCTACCTCTGCGATAATCAATCCGAAGAACGTCAACTTGCTGCTGTAAATAAGCGACAGCAGGGCAGGAGAGTGGGCCACGCCATAGGCTGCAACAGCCGTAATGACCAGCGCCATTGCCATCCACACATACACCTTACGCATGAGCGCAGGGAAAGCGAGCGAAGAGTATCCGTCACGCTCGTCTATCATTTTGTACAATTCGTCTTTTTCCATTTTCTTTTTCCTTTTATTTTTTAAATTGTTTTTATCCTTTGTTTTACCTGTTTATTTCATTTCCGTTCTTTACAAACCGGTTTTCTCTCATTTCCTTCTAAACCGGTTTTCTCATTTTTCTTTCTAACCCGGTTTTCTCATTTTTCTTTCTATACCGATCTTTCTTATTTTTTCTTTCTAACCCGGTTTTCTTATCTCCTTTCTAACCCGGTTTTTCTTATCTCCTTTCTAATCCGGTTTTTCTTATCTCCTTTCTAACCCGGTTTTCTCATTTTCCTTTCTAAACCGGTTTCCTCATTTTTCTTTCTGAGCCGGTTTCGTCTCTTTGTTAGTTCGCAATGAGTCTTACTTTTTGCAAACTTACATATATTTCATTTAATTCGCAAATCATTTTAGAATTATTTATTATTTTCCTCTTTCTATAAGCTTTCCACATTGTTAATATGTCCTTCCCTCCATCTTATTTATATAGGCATGAGAATGTTTGGTTCCTAAATAATCTTTTCATCTCGTCAATCCTCCCTCGCATTAAAAAATCCGTGAGAGTGAGATCCGTGTGCGACCCTTTCGACCAGTTCCGTGAGCCAGTGCTGTCCATAACGATTCGTTAAATTCGTGCGAGAATTATATTCCTCAAGCATCAAGATTCGTTTAATTCGTTTAATTCGTGTTCAAAAAAATAAAATTCGTGTTCAAAAACAAAAATAAGTGTTCGTAAAAGATAAAGTTAGTGTTCAAAAAGACAAGATCCGTGTTCCATGCACCGCGTCACCTGCCATACATGTAATCTGTGTGTATGTGCACGCACACACCTACGCGCCCGCATGCGTATATTTATAAGGTAGATTAAGAGTTTTACCCGCATTAACTGCAAACAAGTGTTAAAAAGATATGTTTTTAAGCAACTTTTTTGCGAAAAGATTTGGTGCGTAAGCCAAAAAGCTATACCTTTGCATCCGCTTTCGAGAACGAACGACACTTGAAGCTAACGCCGATAGAGAGTGTTCGAGAAGGGAGCAATAAAGAAAGAGTTCTTTGAAAAAGATTTACATAAAACAGAGAAGTAGTACAAGA
>ENA-OPMP01000499-OPMP01000499.1-human-gut-metagenome-genome-assembly--contig:-NODE-499-length-19590-cov-2.150601_pt1 | contig 19590 bp, 20 predicted proteins | sample MGYA00241527_ERZ501751 | MGnify/ENA primary metagenome ERZ501751 (study PRJEB25962, sample SAMEA2042647) | human gut metagenome | biome: human gut; feature: human-associated habitat; material: faeces... | reverse complement strand
TACAGCCGACCTTGCCGGCTACAAAACCATAGATTTACAAGGACGTTATATCATGCCCGGACTCATCAACATGCATGTGCATCTTGCCGGAAATGGAAAGCCGCAGAAAAAACAGCGCGACAATGAAAAACTCGTAAAGAAGATAATGCGTTCTTCCCTGACACGTGCCATCGCTTACAAGATGGTTTCCGGCTTTGCGAAGGATGAACTGTTAAGTGGTGTCACGACGATCCGGACGGTCGGCGGACTCGGAAGCTTCGACACCCGCCTGCGGGATGAGATCGCTGCCGGAACAAAGGTTGGTCCGCGTATCCTTGCCGCCAACGAGGGCATCTCGGTTCCGGGTGGACACATGGCAGGTTCGGTTGCGATTGCCGCTGCCTGCATCCCGGAAGCACTTGCGCATCTCGAACAGTCAAAGAAGGAAAAGGTTGATTTAGTGAAGCTCATGATTACCGGCGGTGTGTTAGACGCCAAAGAAAAGGGTGTCCCGGGCGAGCTGAAGATGTCGCCGGATATGGTGCGTGCCGTCTGCGACAAAGCACATGCCGACGGCTATATCGTTTCCGCCCATGTGGAATCTCCGGAGGGTGTCCGCGTGGCTCTGGAAAATGGTGTCGACTCGATCGAGCACGGTGCGAAGATGGATGATGCGATGATCGAATTATTCAAGGAACGCGGTGCATTCCTCTGCACAACGATCTCACCGGCTCTGCCATATGCGCTCTTCGACCGCTCTATCACAAATGCGACCGAAGTCGAGCAATATAACGGCAATGTCGTATTCGAAGGAATCGTGGATTGCTCCAAGAAGGCACTGGCAAACGATATTCCGGTTGTACTTGGCAATGATGTCGGCTGCCCATGGATCACGCAGTACGATTTCTGGCGTGAGCTTTATTACTTTCACAAATACGCAGGTGCCTCGAATGCATTTGCACTTTATACGGCAACCGCGCGAAGCGCCGAGCTTGCCGGAATCGGCGATATCACGGGATCGATTGAAAAGGGGAAAGCAGCCGATCTGATTGTCACTGCGAAGAATCCTTTAGATGATCTGCGTGCACTCCGCAACGTAGATATGGTGGTTGCCAGAGGCACGATCATCGACCATCCGAAGATTAAAAAGAAAAAACAGGTGGAAGCAGAACTGGATAAATTCCTGTAAAATACTTCTACAACAGTCCTGCAAATAACCGCATGAATAATTGTCCCAGACGCAGATACGCACTGCGTCCGGAACAATATTTTTCTGTCACTTCCCTGCTCTCCTGCATCGTTTTCTCCAGATCATGCCGGATAGATAATACAGCAGGATTGTCAACTATGAAACAGCCGTTCTCAAAATGATGATACAGGCTCCTGTAATCCAGATTGATTGTTCCGCAGGTTGCCATACAATCATCTGCCACACTCATTTTCGCATGGCAAAATCCCGGTGTCCACTCATAGATCCGCACTCCATGCTTAACCAATCCATGATAAAACGAACGCGTAACGTTGTAAATCAGCTTCTTATCCGGAATTCCCGGCGTGACAATCCGTACATCCACGCCCCTCTTTGCTGCCAGACATAATGCATGTGTCATCTCATCCGTGATAATGAGATAAGGTGTGATAAACCAGCAGTATTTCTCTGCTTTATTTATGATACTGATATAGACTTCCTCTCCAACCTGTTCATCATCGGTTGGAATATCTGCATACGGCTGCACGAAGCCAGCCTGTCTTGCCCGGTAGCCGGACGGTGTAAGGTATTTCTCAACATCCACATCATCCGCATCCTTGTCACTCACGGCGTTCCACATCTCCAGAAACGTCACGGTCAGGGATTTTACCGCATCTCCTTCCAAACGAATACCTGTATCCTTCCACATACCGTATGGCTGGGTCATATTAAAATACTCATTTGCGAGATTATACCCTCCGGTAAATCCTACCTTACCGTCAATCACCGTAATCTTACGATGATCCCGGTTATTTAAAAACATATTTAATCCAGGGGTAAATGGATTAAACACTCTGCACCGGATACCGACTTTTTCCATCTTTTTAATAAAATCTGTATTGATAAATCCAATTGACCCCATATCATCATAGAATACGCGGACTTCCACTCCCGCCTTTACGCGGTCTTCCAATACTTCCTGTACCATATGCCACGCTTCCGCATCCTCGATTGCATGATATTCCATAAAGATAAAATGTTCTGCCTTCGCCAGATCTGCAAGCTGCGCATGAAGCCCCTTGATTGCTTCATCATAATATGTGATATCTGTATTCCGGTACACCGGATAGCTTGAATTTCTCTGTATATACGTGGAGATACTTCCGGCTTTGGGGAGTTGCAAACGTAATCTTTCCAGATTATCTCTGTTAGCCGGAATCAATGGGAAAAGGCGGCTGTCGATTTTCTCATACCGTTTGCGCATCTTCCGTGTGCCACCATTTAAACCAATCAGCAGATATAACGCAACACCCATGATCGGGAATATCAGTATCAGAATAATCCACGGCATCTTCATGGATGAGGTCTGATCTGACGCATATAATGCCAATACAAGGATTGTTCCAAGCAAACGTGTCAGAAGATTTACAATCTCTGCATATTCGTTCAGTCTTGTTATCATGGAGACTATAAATATAACTTCAAGCAAAATACACACGGCACAAAAACATAACCGTTTAATCCCGTTTTTTGTTTTGGCTTTCCCTTCTAACGTATTTTTCTGCATAATAATTTCCTCTCATAAATTCCTGGCAAATGCATTAATATCCAAGTGTATCGTTTACTAAAATCACATGAATTCTTCCCTCATGACGTGAGAACCTTGTAATCAGGAACTGACAGCAGAGTGTATCCGGAGACTTACAATCCGAACATCTGCCTGTGACCTTGCACGGTGTCTTCACATCAAACCGCTGGGCGTTCACCGGAGCTGCCACATTTCTGGCACGCTTCATCGCCTCATCAAGATCGGAACAGACCTTGTTCATTCCCACGATAAATAACACCCGCTTCGGTCCCTGTGCGATACAGGACACACGGTTGGAATTTCCATCGATATTTACGATGATGCCATCGTTCGTCATCGCATTGGCGCTCGATAAGAATACATCTGCATCATATGCTGCCAGCAATCCCTCACGCGGCGTCATCTGCGAACGATCTATGTAATTATAATTTCCTGCCTGCAAGGCATCCACCAGACCAATCTCGTGTGCGCTCTGACAACCACCCATCGCAACGGAGCTGCCCTCGCCGATTATCTCCAGTGCCAGCTTCAAAGCTTCTCCCTTATCTGCTGCATAGTAACCGGTCATGTTCCGGGATTCCAATCCTTTGATAACGGTCTGTGCCAGAACCTCATTTCTTTTTTTCATATTCTCGTTCATGCTATTTCCTCCATTCTCTATACGTGTCTTCTATTTTAGCACAATTTTACACATATAGAATCATGCATACCACCAAATTTCCACGAAAATGCATATAAGACACATACAAAATCGATTATAATATATGGCTGCTTTCCGGAATTGTCAACCGCATATTGTCCTATATTCATTTTTCATTTATAATGATTTCGCTATGTTAGACGATCAGCCGATATTGGCTTTGAATACAGAAACGGAGAATTAAAATCACACATGTTAACGCCGGATTATTATAACAAATTTACCTGTATTGCGGACAAATGTCCGATCACCTGTTGTAAAGAGTGGAAAATCGCAGTCGATGCAGACACAAACCGCCGCTGGAAGAAGCTTCTTCCGCCGGATAACGTACCGGAGTGCCGTAAGAATTTAAGTGCCTACACAACGAAGAAAGACGGGCAGCACGTAATCGGATTAGACGCGATGCATCGCTGTCCTTTCTTAGATGACGCCAAGCTGTGCCGCTTGGTGTCTGCCTACGGAGATTCTGTGCTCTCAGAAACGTGTGCAACCTTCCCGCGGGAATATCATACCTTTCACAACCACAAGGAAGGGATGCTCATGCCATGCTGTCCGGCAGTGATTGATCTGTGGAGAGATACGCTGCTGGATTTCCCACAGGTGTCTGATCCGGACGCACTCTTTTTGATCCGCGCTTCGATCATGGATCTGATTCAGGATACGAATATTTCTATCGAAGAAGCTTTATTAGAAAGCTTTTATATTCTATCTGAACTGGCAAAAAACGCTCCGATTACCATAGCAAAGGTAACTGAATATTTCTCACTTTCTTCGCTGTCAGAGCTTCGTGCAGCTATCCACGACGTAGAACTTCCGGCTGCGGACACATGGATGGAATGCAATGAGCTGTTACAGGATCTATCTGTAAATTATATCGGGGAAGGCTTGTACGCGCCGTACTTGAATCCACTGATTACGCTCGCAGAACAATTCACTGTACCAGACGATGAGAGACTTATCGATTTTAATAAGCAATTACATACCTACGATATTCTGTTTCGGAACTATGTGGCAAACGAAATATTCTCCGACCTGCTTATGCCGGAGGATACGATCGACGATATGTTGTTACATCTCGAATGGATTGCCATGGAATATGCATCCATCCGGCAGAGCCTTTTTCTTCTCTGCTCTGCCGAAGGAGCAAATCATCTTTCTTACGAAACCGTCCGTGACTATATCGTAATCCTGTCGCGCATGACCGGTTATGAAGATGCGGATATCCGCGAATATCTGGAAAATAGTTTTGCATCCCCGATCTGGGATTGGGGATATTTTGCGCTGGTGGTTGGGAAATAATTACTTTTTCTCATCCAACAGCACAACGCCCTGTGCCGGATTTTCTTTGATAGCTCCAACGACTGGATGTGGCACATACATCTCTTCCAGGTAAGCCACGTCCTCTGCGGAAAGCTTCACATCGAGCGCACCTGCTGCATCATCCAAGTATGCAGTCTTCGTTACTCCGACGATTGGTGCTGTCACGCCCTTTGCCCACTGCCATGCAAGAGCAATCTGTGACATCTTGCAATCGTGTTTTTCTGAGAGCTCATGCACTCTGGCAACCACCTTCATATCCTGTTCTTCCATCCGGTCATACTTTCCATGTGCAACACGGTCGGTCTGACTCCGCAGAGAATCTGTATTCCACACAGGTCTTGACAGATGCCCGGCAGCAAGCGGACTGTACGGCATCAGCGCAACATTCATCTGCTTACAGATTGGAATCAACTCGCGCTCATCCTCCCGGTAAAGAAGATTGTAATGATTCTCCATCGTAGCAAACGGTGTCAGTCCCCGCTCTTTTGCGGCAAGCTGCATATTATAAAACTGATATCCATACATCGCAGATGCACCGATTGCACGCACCTTTCCAGCCTTTACAAGACCATCCAGTGCTTCCATCGTCTCCTCGATCGGAGTATCAAAATCAAACCGGTGAATGATATACAAATCCAGATAGTCGGTTCCAAGCCTTTTTAGGGAACCGTCGATTTCCCGCTCAATCGCTGCCTTTGACAGTCTACCCTCATTGAAATACACCTTCGATGCGATCACAACCTTATCACGTGCCACATTCTTTTTCAGTGCCTGTCCCAGATATTCTTCACTGGTTCCTGCGGAATAACAGTTTGCAGTATCAAAGAAATTGATACCAAGCTTCAACGCATGCTTGATCACCTTCTCGCTTTCCTGCGCATCCAGTGTCCAGTCATGCATTGTACCTGCTTTTCCGAAGCTCATGCATCCGATGCAAAGCTTCGATACTTCAATATCGGTATTTCCAAGTTTTGCGTACTCCATGTATAAACCCTCCTGCAATCCCAAATGTTTTTATTTCAACTTACCATATTCCTCATCTGTTACCGGCTCGCACCACTCATTGGATGTCTCCTCGCCCGGTACTTCCACTGCCAGATGGCTGAACCAGCTATCCGGTGCAGCGCCATGCCAATGCTTAACCTCTGCCGGAATGTTGATGCAGTCGCCCGGTTTCAGCTCGATGGCTTCTTTGCCCTCTTCCTGATAATATCCACGTCCGGCTACGCATACAAGAATCTGTCCGCCACCGCTCTTTGCATGATGGATATGCCAGTTGTTCCTGCAGCCCGGCTCAAATGTGACATTGAAGATTCCAACCTGACTGGTGGATACCGGTGCCAGATAACTCTGTCCGATAAAATACTGTGCAAATGCATCGTTTGGCTGTCCGATTGGAAATACCATTTTCTTTGCATGCGCACGCATCGCCGGATCTTCATAAGGCAGGTCGCCTTCATCCACATCCCAGACTTCCTTTGCCAGATTGAATACGGCCCATCCATTTGGCCATCCGGCATAAAATGCTACATGGGTGATGATCGCAGCGATTTCCTTCTGTGTCACACCATGTGCTTTCGCATTCTGTAAATGAAATTTCAGAGAAGAATCCGTGATCCCCTGTGCCATAAGTGCGACTACGGTAATGATGCTTCGTGTCTTGACATCAATATCCTCGTTGTTCCAGTTCTCTCCAAATAATACATCATCGTTAAAATGTGCAAACTGCGGAGCAAATTTTCCGAGTGCATTTCTGCCTGCTGTCTGTGTAATCTTTGCCATGTTCTTACCCCTCTCCTAAAATTCTTTTACCAGTTCTTCGATTTCCTTCTTATTTACATGATTGAGCAGCTTGCCCTCGACAAACTGTGCACCCGGTGCGGATGGCTGCAATTCCTTTATGGTATTTCCAAATCCGCTTCCGCCGGATGTTGCGAACAGCACGATCTTCTTGCCTGTAAAATCATATTTCTCCAGAAATGTGTTAATGATCGTTGGTGCTACATACCACCAGATTGGGAAACCAAGGAAGATCTCATCATACTCTGCAATCTTCGCGTCGGTGTCTGTGATTTCCGGACGGATCTTCTTGTCTGCCATCTCCACACTGCTTCTTGATTTCTTATCCATCCAGTTTAAGTCTGCCTTTGTGTAGGCTTCCTTCGGCGTGATCTCGTACAGGTCCGCGCCCGCTGCCTCTGCTACCATCTTTGCGACGTTTCTTGTAATTCCACTTGCACTAAAATATGCGACTAATTTCTTACTCATTTTATACTCCTCCATTCATCTTCACATCTCGAATTTCTCACCAGGTAAAAGAACATGCAGCCGTTCCGGATTCACAATGCGTGCGGCAAGCTCCATTGGATTTCCGTTAAACGTAGAAAAATCCGGTGCGTCTACACTGCCCCAATGAATTGGAATCAGCAAAGCGTCCAGATATGCAGCGCACATCTTTACCGCTCCATCTAACGTGATATGCCAATCATTATCTGCAAAATCCAATAAGATAACATCCGGCTGCTCCACCTGCAAGCCATCGGATTTCTGTGTGGTCAATCTGCATAAATGCATCCTGCTGTATAGATACCACTCCAGTCGGAACCGCCTGTCCTTTTTCATTCAGCTTCACTTTCATACTGTAATCCTCCAAATAAAAAGGTGTATAAGACAATTGACTTTACCTCATACACCTATATTAACTGTTTTCTTGTTTTATGTCTAATGCTTATATGTTTGCTTTTGTTATGCCTGAAAAGCATTGATCTCGTCAATGAATTTGAGGACAGCCTGCGCGTACGGAATGTTCCTGCGCCATGCGATCACAGTCCCTGCCGTGATTTCCGGGTACAGTTTTTTCTGCACAAGCAGATCAGATCGCCAGTATCTGCCGGCGCCTTCAATGGAGATTGGATAACCAAGCCCCTGCATCGCCAGGATTGCTGCATTTGTACCGAGATTGCTTGTAAATGCTATGTTCAGCTTCGCAAAGTCCTTGCCAAACCAATTCGCAAGCTCACTTTGTACGCCCGACCGTTCCGGCAATATCAGCGGTAACGGCAATAAGTCCTCTTTCGTAATATATGATTTTTCTGCCAGCGGATCGTCCGGTCGCATGCCTACAACCCAGTGGTCACTCTCCGGAAAACGGATATAATCCAGTCCTTCCAGATTCACCGGCTCCATGTAAAGCCCGATGTCTACCAGTCCTTTATTCATCATCTCATAGATCGTATCTGCTGTTCCGGTATGCACCCGGATCTGAACCATCGGATATTTCGCCCGGTACCGCTCGCAGATCTGTGCCAGCAGCTCCACTGCTGCGAACTCACCGCATCCAATCGTGATCGTTCCATCGACAACCTGACTTTCCTTGAATTCCTCCCGGATCTTGTCTTCGAGATCGATGATTTCAAGGGCTCGCCGCTTGAGCAGGATTCCCTCGTCGGTCAACGTAACATTCCGTCCGCCACGGTTGAACAGCACGGTTCCAAGCTCTTCCTCCAATGCTGCAAGCTGTCTTGACAGCGTTGGCTGTGTGATATGTAATTGTTCCGCAGCCTTCGTGAAGCTCTGCTCCTTCGCCACGGTCAGAAAATAGCGTAATACCCGAAGCTCCATTTATCGATTCTCCTTATTGCTTATTTGCATGACAAAATTATTATATCACTATTTCTTCATCACACAGATTTTATTTGAGAAATTTCGTACTGCCGGGATTTTCCCGATCACCTTGTAAATCGGCATCAACACTTTCATCCCCTCAACCAGACTGACATCGCGCTTATTCTTAAAACGTGGAATCATCTGTTCCAACGCCGCACCATTTTTCACGCCCCATGAAAACTTTGCCGCACTCTTCTCGATGGATTTCTCCTTGATATGCTTTACTACAAACGGCGACATCGTCTCTACAAGCACGACTGCTTTCGAAAACCGCCTATCAAGAATATCGAATATCTGCTTTACATCTGCCTCAGACAGATACATCGTCAAGCCCTCAATGATCACCAGCACCGGCTCGCCATGATACTCGATGTCTTCCATATAGCTTGCGTCCATAGCCGATTTTGCAATCTGGAAGATCGGCCCCTGCTCCTCGAAGAAACGACTCCGAACTGCCATCGTCTCCGGCAGATCAATGTTATACCAGCGGTCGTATTTTCCTCCCATCCGATAGCAGCGTGTATCCATACCGCATGCAATGTTCAAGACAACCGCGCGAGGATAATGAGACAGAAAATCTCCGACCAGCTTATCAAGCACGATCGTCCGCGCGATTACGCCTAAGCTCATCGCCTTATCGCTTTCTGCCTTGGAAAAATCATAATCCAGACGGGATACAACCTCGATTGCCCGCTCGTCGTAGATATGATGGTTCGGTTTCTTAGACTCCTGCGCTCTCGCATATAATGTCTGCAGCATTGTCTCCGGAACTCCCTGTACCTGTACTTTTGTTTTTTCGTTCATGTGATTGCCTCGCTTCCTTTTATTAGTCTTGCTTCTACCTGATTCTGGTAAACTTTTATTGTTTTTTGACATAACAGTTGTTACTATTTGTTATGTTATAAAAAATGAGCTCCACAGCACCTGTTATGTTAGTTTGGACTAACCCTCTTGTCAAGTCTGTTTTTTGGTTTTCACAGTCTTTTTTCCAATGTTAATTTCCGTTGCTTGCATTCGGCATAAGCGCTTCGTATAATGATGCTATGCTTACCACATAAGAAAGGACGTAAAACAATGATCAACGAGAATATCAAACATTTCCGAAAAGAAAAAGGGCTCAATCAGGAAGAGCTGGCTGTGAAGCTGCATGTTGTCCGCCAGACTGTGTCCAAATGGGAAAACGGTTTATCCGTTCCGGATGCCGATGTGCTGATTCGTCTCGCAAATGTGCTTGGCGTATCGGTCAGCCAGCTGCTCGGTATAGAAACAGAACCAAACAATCATCAGGCACTTGCCGATCAATTAGCCGACCTGAATGAACAACTGGCTCTGAAAAATCAGCAAGAAAGAAATCGTCTTCAGGCTGGCAGAAAAAGAGGTACTATTTTATTTCTTACATTCTTAACCATGCTGGTTGCATTGATTGTAAAAAACGAACTGGTGTCTCTCCTGTTAACCGGTGTGTGCATGATCAGCGCAGCCATCATTTTGTATCGTAATCTTGCTCTATTGACAAATGAAACTACAGATGACCTACGTATTGGAACCCTTCGCGTGACCACACTTATCAATATTGGATTTTTGATAATCGGGATTCTTGTTGCCTGTCTGACAGCACTTGATGTTATAACGTTTTCTGAAAATGGCGAGAAAATATTTGCGATGGCATTTATAAGCTGTATCATGCTTGCATCCGGTATTCTATGTCCAAGAATTCCATACAACCGGTACACAGGGTTGCGACTGCCATGGACCATACGGGACGAAGAGACATGGAAAATTGCACATAACATTTTGGGGCATATCTCTCTTCCCATTGTCCTGCTGTATGTCGCCTGCACGTTGACAGTTCCGGATTTTGGGCTTGTGACATCTGGTGCTATGATACTCTGGATCGGGATTCCGGGTGGTATTTCCGGCGTATACTATCTCAGGAAATACCACGGTCATCTTGGATAAATCAATCCGGATATTTGACCAGATCATATAATTTTCCATATTTGCCTAAATCACGTACACCGTCAAGCTGCATGCCAAGGTGCATGTATTTGTCGCATTTTGACTTCGCATCGGTCTCCAGAAGCACCGGAACCTGCAGCCGGTTGCCTTCTGCGTAGGCAAGCTCCATCACCTTCCGCATGTAACCCTGCCCCTGATATTGTTCCGGCACACAGACCATGCCGACGAATATATAAGGTTTCTTCTCTTTTTTCATCCGATCCTGCAGCGACGTTCCTCCCTTGGAAACTCCCTGTCCCATCCGAATCAATTCTTTTAGGCTCATTGAATGAAACAATGCTTTTACAAGCTGCATGCCTGCTCTAAGCTTCAATTTCTGTCCCGGCACCTTATAAGCAATATAACCCTCGCCCCGCTCGCTTGTCGCATAGAGCATACCGCCTTCAAATGCCATCCGAACATACCCGGCAATATACGTTGCGACCGCATCCTTGCTGCGGTAAAATGCGCCCATTCCGACTTCCTCTCCATAGTCATAATATCCAAACGCGTGCCCGATCTGCTCTGCCACCTGTGTATCTAACGTTGTTACCTTCATGGTTTCTCTCCCCTTCTATTCTGCTTCATATACTACTTTTATTTGTGCCCGTCTGGTTGTTGTAATTTTGTTTTTCTTTTAAGTTAGTTTTATCTAACTTATTTTATCATAGCATTGTAAAAATGGGAATACTTTTTGCGCAAAAAGGAGCCCGCATCCTATGATGAAGACTCCTCTTATGGTTTACTTATTTATTTTTTACTGCTCTACTTACATCAGCTTACGGAACATCTCCTCAAACTGCTCTAAGCTTGCCGGTCTAGGGTTGCCCGGTGCACACGCATCCGCTGCAGCAGATTCACACAAGAACGGAAGATCTTCTTCCTTCAGCTTCTCCAGCTTTGTCGGAATTCCAACATCGATAGACAACTGCTGAACCGCATCGATTGCAGCCTGTCTGTAAGTTGCCTGATCCATGCCTGTCGTATCAATTCCAAATGCTTCTGCTATGAATTTGTACTTTTCTCCTGTATATTCTTTGTTGAACTCCATGACGATTGGAAGCATCATCGCACAGGCTACACCATGTGGTGTATCATATACCGCACCAAGTGTATGTGCCATAGAATGTGCAATTCCAAGTCCTACATTCGAATATGCCATCGCTGTTACATACTGTGCAAGCGCCATGCCCTCACGTCCGTCCGGATCGTTCTCTACGGCTTTTCTCAAGTTCGCTGCAATCAGTTTGATTGCCTCTAAATCCAGACAATCTGACAGCTCCCATGCGCCTGCGGTTGTATAACCTTCAATTGCATGTGTAAGTGCATCCATTCCAGTTGATGCAGTCAGTCCCTTCGGCATCGATGCCATCATATCCGGGTCTACCACTGCAACATCCGGGATATCGTTCGGATCCACACATACAAACTTACGCTTCTTCTCTACATCCGTAATTACGTAATTGATCGTTGACTCTGCACCCGTACCACCGGTTGTAGGTACCGCAATCGTAAATACCGTCCGCTTCTTCGTCGGTGCAACGCCCTCCAGAGAACGAACATCTGCAAATTCCGGATTGTTGATAATAATACCGATTGCTTTTCCTGTATCCATGGATGAACCACCGCCAATGGTGATCATAAAATCAGCTTCCGAAGCCTTATACGCATCGACACCATGCAATACATTCTCAATCGTCGGATTCGGCTTGATATCAGAATATAACTCATATTCTATGCTATTTTCCTTCAGTAGATCGGTCACCTTCGCTGTCACGCCAAACTTCACCAGATCCGGATCAGACGCTACAAATGCCTTCTTAAATCCCTTTGACTTCACAATACCAGGAATCTCATTAATCGCGCCATGTCCATGATAAGAAATTCCATTCAATACAAAACGATTCACTGCCATAATTCATTCTCCTTTCAATCACACAATTCCTGCTCGTATACAAAATTCATACATTATGTGAAATTTGTACAACAAATTGCTTAATCACAAGAATAATTGTAACACATTCAACAAATTATAGCAAACCTAAGAATGTTCAAAATCCCACAGGAAACCCTATATAAAACTATATTTTTTCAAGTATTAACAAGCAGATATACATGTACATAGCGTATAGCATCTATCCTATGGCATCTTTATTACCTGACCCAACATCTCAATATCTGTTTATTATCTGCTTGATTTCCTCCAGGGAATCCGCAAAATAGATACCCTGCTGCCGCTCTGGTGTCGAGAGTCCCATCTCGATCATATGCGCAAGCAGTGCTTTCAAGCTGTCATAATATCCATTCAGATTATACAAGATGCATGGCGCGTCCAACTGCTTCAGCGACACCTTCGACATCACTTCCGAAATCTCTTCAAGCGTTCCTGTGCCGCCCGGAAATGCGATAAATGCATCCCCCAGTTCGATCATCTTCGTTTTCCGCTCCGTCATATCCTTTGTGACTATAAGTTCCGTCAAGTTGTCATATTGCAATTCCGCATCCATGAAAAATTTCGGTTCCACGCCTGTCACCGTGCCGCCAGCCTGTAGGACGCTCTCTGCAATTTCCCCCATCAATCCGGATTTTGATCCGCCATATACCAGCGCATTTCCGCTCGCACCAATCCACGTTCCAAGCTCCCGCACTGCCTGCTTCAGGCTCGCATCCTTTCCTTCAAAGGCTCCTAAATATACTGTGATGTTCATGTTTTTCCTCGCTTTTGTGTTAGATTCTGAATTATTTTCTTTTTACCGGAATCCAGATAGCACTGTGGTAATCAGCATCTGTGTTTTCTCCATTTACACAGTCATACCATTCCACATTCGCATTTCCGCTTATCTCATAATCAGCGTTACCCGGTAACCATTCTTTAAATATTCTGGTATTTAGTGATTGAAGTGCCTCCGGGATTGCTCCTACGCAGTCAAACACCGCCCATTCCCCCTGTTCAAACTCATATAGCATCATTCCTTCCGGAACTTCTCCACCGGCATATTTACCTGCAACCAGATATGTAAATTTTCCCTTATCAGCTGCTTTTCCGTCATCAATACAAATGCCATATTCTCCTATACAATTTTCCACGAATGCCTTTTCATATGGATTTGCAGGTGGATTACCTGCATATACATTAGCCGCATATTTTTCACAGATTTCATCCCAATATTTCGGAATTTCCTCATATGCCGTATCAAAGGAAAACTCTTTCGCAAAGCCTATCACCTTAAATCCAAACATTTTTGTAATCTTGTAGTCCATTTTATCTCCTCCTTGAACTGTAATTTTTACACTCAACGGAAGAAAGGTTCTTATATCGCCGCCCTGTTTTACCTGCACAGGGGAAATCCCATGAAATCTGGTAAACGCTTTCGTAAAGCTGTCCGGTGTGTCATATCCATAATCAAATGCCACGTCTATTACTTTCCTATTCGCCTTTTTCAGCTCAAGCGCCGCCATGTATAGCTTACGATTACGAATATACTCTGATATAGAATATCCGGTCATAATCAAAAAACCTCTTTGAAAATGCAGAGGGGATACATACACTTGCTCTGCCACATCCTGCGCACTGATGTTATCATTCAAATGTTCCTCTATATAATCAATAGATTTTCTGATTGCAGTCAGCCATTCCATGCATTCACTTCCTTTCTTCTGTATGGTTAAATGATACGCCTATTAAAGGAATATTTCTTGCCATTTAGAATTCAATTTTGTCCGTCTGCTAAAACTAAATTTCTCACATCTTTATAAGTAACAGAAAATTAAAGTTCTCGCTCTCTATTTTATCACGCATACATATAAAATTACATTCATATTTTATGTATTATAGGCGGATTGCACATAACTTGTAATTTGCACATAAATCACCATAATTCCATCCAGTTCCAACAGCCATTTCCATAAATTCTTATATGTTGTTACCAGATTTTCATTTGTCACTAGATTTTCATTTGTCACTAGATTTTCATTTGTTACTAGATTTTCAACTTGGGCTTTTTCAAACTCATTTTGATTCGAAAACCCACCACGTGGGCGTAGCATCCGGATTTCTCATTCTTACGCCCATATCTTGCTCATGAATTCATTTTCAACATGCAAAAATGGGCGCAATCCTCTTTTTTCAGTAGATTACGCCCATCCTGTGGGTTTTTACAATTCAATTTCCGGATTCACGCCCAAATCAATAATTCTTCCAAATGTATCAGCCATCCCGGAAACTATCAATAATTCCTCCGAGATGCATCAATAATTCCCCTCTACGAGATCGCATCCTTCATGCTCTTTACATACTCAAACACCGGCTGTGCAGCCTCGCGTCCGTATTTTGCGATGATCTTCACGATCGCACTTCCGACGATGACGCCATCTGCGGAGGCAGCCATCTTCTTTGCCTGCTCCGGCGTTGAGATTCCGAATCCGATTGCGCAGGGAATGTCCTTCGCTTTCTTCACAAGCTCGACCATCTCGCCGACATTGGTTGTAATCTCCGTTCTTGTTCCGGTTACACCGAGCGAAGAAACACAGTAGACGAATCCGTTTGCTTCCTTCGCAATCATGCTGATCCGCTCATGTGAAGTCGGCGCGATCAAGGATACAAGATCCAAACCATACTGCTTGCAGATCGGATCAAACTCTTCTTTTTCCTCGTATGGAATATCCGGCAGGATCAATCCATCGATGCCGATTTCCTTACAAGTCGAGATAAATCTCTCTGAACCATAAGAAAATACAACATTTGCGTAAGTCATAAATACCATCGGAATCGTAACCTTCTGGCGCAGCTTGCGCACCAGATCAAACACCTTGTCTGTCGTCACCTTATCCACGCCGGTCAACGCACGGATATTTGCCTCCTGAATAACCGGACCTTCTGCCGTCGGGTCTGAAAATGGGATTCCAAGCTCTATCAGGTCAGCCCCTGCGTCAACCATTGCATAAACGATTTTCTCTGTTGTTTCTAAGTCCGGGTATCCGCATGTGATAAACGGAATAAACGCTTTTCCATGTTCAAATGCTTTTGCTATATTACTCATGAAGATCCTCCCCTCTGTAACGGGCGATCGCTGCTACGTCCTTATCGCCACGTCCGGAAATATTGATAACCATAATCTGATCCTTGTCCATCTGTGGTGCAAGCTTCATTGCGTAAGCAACCGCATGCGCACTCTCAATGGCTGGGATAATTCCCTCGATTTTCGAGAGATATTCAAATGCATCAACCGCCTCATCGTCTGTGATTGCCACATATTCGGCTCTGCCGATATCATGCAGATATGCATGCTCCGGTCCGATACCCGGATAGTCAAGACCTGCGGAAATCGAATAAACCGGTGCGATCTGTCCGTATTCATCCTGACAGAAATAGGATTTCATGCCGTGGAAAACACCCATTGTTCCGGTTGCAATTGTCGCTGCTGTTTCCGCGGTATGGATTCCTCGTCCCGCAGCCTCACATCCAATCAGGCGGACACTTTCATCCGGAATGAATTCATAAAATGCACCCATCGCATTACTTCCGCCACCTACACAGGCAAGCACGGCATCCGGAAGTCGTCCCTCTTTTTCCATTAACTGCTGTTTAATCTCTCGTCCAATCACACTCTGGAAGTCGCGCACCATCATCGGAAATGGGTGCGGTCCCATAACGGACCCAATTACATAGTGGGTATCCTCAATGCGTTTTGTCCACTCTCTGAGTGTTTCGTTGACGGCATCTTTTAATGTCTGTGTGCCGCTTGTCACAGCATGTACTTTCGCCCCTAATAATTCCATGCGGTATACATTCAAAGCCTGCCTGTCTGTATCCACTTTTCCCATGAAAACTTCACATTCCATTCCAAGAAGTGCTGCCACAGTCGCTGTTGCCACACCATGCTGGCCGGCACCGGTTTCCGCAATCAGACGGGTCTTTCCCATCTTTTTTGCTAACAAGGCCTGACCCAGTGCATTATTCAATTTGTGGGAACCGGTATGGTTTAAGTCCTCACGCTTTAAATAAATTTTCGCACCGCCCAAATCCTCGGTCATATGTGCCGCATAGTAAAGCCCTGACGGTCTTCCTACATATTCATGAAGCAGTGTATCTAACTCCTTAATAAATTCCGGATCTTTCTTATAATGTTCGTATGCTTCTTCCAATTCAATGACTGCATTCATTAAGGTTTCCGGTATATACTGTCCACCATGAATGCCAAATCTTCCTTTTGCCATAATCTCTATTCTCCTTTTAATTGTTGTAACATTTGTTCTTTGTTTTCGCTTCGCATAAAGGTCTCACCAATCAATACCGCATTGACACATCCCTTTTCCAGTTCGACAATATTTTCTCTTGTCTTAATACCGCTTTCTGCCACAAAAAGGATTTCTTTTGGCACCTTTTCGCGAAGTCGGATTCCGTTATGAATATCCACCGTGAAATCTTTTAAGTTCCGGTTATTTACACCAATAATTCTCGCTCCTGCCCGGACTGCCATCTGAATTTCTTCTTCATCATGTGCTTCCACCAATGCAGACAATCCCAGTTCATCACAGTGCTTGTGGTAACGGGTCAGTGTCTCTTCATCTAACAGAGCACAAATGAGTAATACAGCACTGGCTCCTGCCGCCTTTGCCTCATCAATCATGTATTCATCCACGACAAAGTCTTTACGAAGAAGCGGCGTCTGTACGTGCTCCGCAATTTCTGCCAGATAATCAATACTGCCTAAAAAGTAATCGGGCTCCGTCAAAACAGAAATTGCATCGGCACCTGCTTTTTCATAGTCTTTGGCTATTGCCAGATAATCAAAATCCTCGGCAATTACACCTTTGGACGGTGACGCCTTTTTCACTTCGCAGACAAAAGAAACGCCATCCTTTGCCAGTGCTTTTTCAAAGTGAAACGGCTCTGTCGCTTTTGCTTTTTGTTTCGCTTTTTCTGCCATCACATCCGGAGAAATCCTCTTTTTTGATTCTGCTACACGCACTCTTGCTTTTTCTGCAATTTCATCCAGTATCATGTCGTCCTCCTTTATTGCTGTGTTGCTTTTACAAACTCTTCCATCTTCTCATATGCCTCGCCGCTGTTAATGAGCTCTTCTGCCTTTTTAATTCCCTCTTCCATCGTCAAATTTTCAGAGCCAAGATAAATACCGATACCGGCATTCATAAGAACAACGTCACGTTTCGCGCCTTTTAATGTTCCGGAAAGAATATCCTTCGTAATCTGTGCATTTTCTTCCGGTGTGCCGCCAACTAACTCAGCCAATGGGTACGTAGAAAGTCCAAACTGCTCCGGTATAATCTCATATGAAGTCAGTTCTCCATCCTTAATCTCACAGCAGTATGTCGGACCCGTTACCGTAATCTCATCAAGTCCATCGCTGCCGCATACCGACATTCCTCTTGTGACACCAAGATTTGCTAAAACTTCTGCCAGTTTTTCCACCAGTTCTTTATCATAGACACCAAGAAGCTGACGGGAAGCATTTGCCGGATTCGTAAGTGGTCCAAGAATATTAAAAATCGTTCTCTCTCCCATTTCTTTACGAACCGGTCCGACATTTTTCATTGCCGAATGATATTTCTGTGCGAACAAAAATGCCATATCCGTCTCTTCGAGCACTTCTTCTGCCCGGTCTGTCTCAAGCATTAAATTCACTCCTAATTTTTCAAGAATATCTGCGGCACCGCTTTTACTGGAAACACTACGGTTTCCGTGTTTTGCTACCGGGATTCCCGCTGCTGCGATAACAAAGGCTGATGTTGTGGAAATATTAAAGGTTCCGACTTCGTCACCACCGGTTCCAACAATTTCAAGTACGTCTTTCTTTGGCTGCAAATGAGTTCCAACAGCTCTCATTCCTTTGGCACATGCCGTTATTTCCGTAATGGTTTCACCTTTCATGCGAAGCGCCGTCAAAAACGCTGCCATCTGAATCTGAGAAGCCTCTCCGGTCATAATTTCTTTCATCGTCTCAAGTGCTTCCTCGTAAGTTAAATCCTCATTATTAATTACTTTGTGTAATGCCGCTTTAATCATAACAGTCACTCCAATCTAATGTATTTTCAAAAAATTATTTACCAGTGTCATCCCCTGTGGGGTAAGAATTGATTCCGGATGGAACTGAAGTCCATATACCGGATATTTTTTATGGCAGACTGCCATGACTTCATCATTTTCGTCTTTGGCAATCACCTGTAACTCATCCGGCATGGAAGCAAGGTCAGCAATCAGTGAATGATATCTTGCCACCGGAATCTGTTTGTCCAATCCCATAAAAATAGGGTTTTCGTTATCAATCGTTACCACACTTTGTTTTCCATGCATTAACTGTTTCGCATGACAGATTTTAGCGCCAAACACTTCACAAATTGCCTGGTGTCCAAGACACACACCAAGAATTGGAAATTCACCTTTTAACTGCCCGATTACTTCCTCACAGATACCGGCATCTTTCGGATATCCGGGACCCGGTGACAAAATAATGTGCGTTGGCTTCATCGCACGAATTTCATCAATGGTGCATTCATCGTTGCGGACCACTTTGATATCCGGCTCAACTGTTCCAAAAAACTGCACCAGATTATACGAAAAGCTATCGTAATTATCAATTAGAAGTATCATGGTTTCAGCGCCTCCTTTGCATTTTCAATCGCAAGCATCACAGCCTTTGCTTTGTTGGCTGACTCTTCGTATTCCATCCGTGGTTTGCTGTCTGCCACGATACCGCCGCCTGCCTGAACATAAACTTTACCATTCTTTTTCACTGCCATACGGATGGCAATGCAGGTGTCTAAGTTTCCACTGAAATCAATATAGCCAAGCGCTCCACCGTAAATGCCGCGCGGTTCTTTTTCCAGTTCATCAATAATTTCACAGGCGCGGATTTTCGGTGCTCCCGATAAAGTTCCCGCCGGCAATACGGAAGCGATGGCATCCAGCGCATCCTTATCTTTGCGGATATTGCCTTCCACCTGTGAGCAGATGTGCATGATTTTGGAGTACTTGTGAATCATTTTGTATTTGGTCACTTCCACCGAACCAAACTCAGAGATTCTTCCCAAATCATTTCTTCCCAAATCCACTAACATGTTGTGCTCCGACAATTCTTTTTCATCGGATAACAAATCTTCGACAAGTGCTTCATCTTCTTTTTCATCATT
>ENA-OPMP01000475-OPMP01000475.1-human-gut-metagenome-genome-assembly--contig:-NODE-475-length-20083-cov-13.984372_pt1 | contig 20083 bp, 12 predicted proteins | sample MGYA00241527_ERZ501751 | MGnify/ENA primary metagenome ERZ501751 (study PRJEB25962, sample SAMEA2042647) | human gut metagenome | biome: human gut; feature: human-associated habitat; material: faeces... | reverse complement strand
TTGTTGCTCAGGAACTTATAAATAAAGTTAAATCAAAGTGTTGCGGAATTAAGGTAAACGAAACAATAACAATCATAAACCTAAAATGAAAAGATTCGTTTTTACTTTTAGCCTCTTTTTAATAGGCATCTTCACATGTTTCTCATGCGAAGCAAACACGTTGCAGGAGAACTCATCCAATGATTCAGATGGCGTATGCGAATCCATGCCTACTGCCCAGCAATGGAATAAAGACATTGTGGGGTGGAATCTTGGTAACGAATTTGAGTGTTCTGCTCCTGGACAGGATGGTGAGTCGATGCAGATTGGTAACCCTGATGGTTCCATCCATGCAGAGACAGCTTGGGGCAATCCCGTTGTTACCAAGAAGATGATACAAGCCGTGAAGAAGGCAGGCTTCAATGCCGTCCGTATTCCAATTCGTTGGCAGTGTCACATTACCAATGCTCAGGCGATGAGCATCGACAAGGCTTGGATTGCTCGTATCAAGGAGGTAGTGGGTTGGTGTCTGGATAATGACCTCAAGGTTATCATCAATGCGCATCATGAAAAATGGCTCGAAAGCCGTCCCACCTATCAATATAAGAATGAAAACTGCCAAAAGCTTGCGCTCCTCTGGATGAATATCGCCTCTGAGTTTGCCAATTATGATTATCGTCTTGCTTTCGCAGGAACTAACGAAGTGCATGTCAAAGATAATTGGGGCAAGCCCACTGCCGAGAATCTGGACGTTCAGAATGCATACAATCAGATCTTTGTGGATGTGGTTCGTGCTACGGGCGGTAATAATGCCAAGCGCCACCTCATCTTACAGACTTACGTTTGCAATCCTTGGTTTGGCATCGAGAATGGAGGATTCGTCATTCCGAAGGATGCCGAAGGTAATGGCAACAACTATATGAGTGTGGAATTCCACTACTATCAACCATGGAGCTACGCCGGCGATTGCACCTACGATTACTGGGGTGATGCCTACAAGAATGCCGGAAAGATACCTGCTGACAACGAGAAGACGATGACAGATTTCTTCGACAAGGTAGTGAATGTATGGAGCAACAAAGGACTGGGTGTCGTAATAGGAGAATGGGGAGTAACCGACCACTATAAGTCAAACTCAGAGAAAGTGCATGAAAACATGGCCTACTACTGTAAGTTCTTGACTACGGAGGCTCGCAAACGAGGCTTCTCTACTTTCGTTTGGGACAACAACCACTTTGGCAACGGCTCAGAGAAGTATGGCATCTTTGACCGTTTCAAGAGTATGAAGGTGAATACTCCTTGGATTCTCGAAGGAATTTTTGGGAAGTAGTAATGCTAAGTGTTAAATGTTAAGAGTTACATGAAAAGACATTGATCATCATCCAACAATAACTTAAGTAGGTGTTCAAAATTAATTTAAATGATTCTATGCTCTATTTTGGTCTGTATGTTCAGCTCCGAAGAGGGAGTGTAGCGGGCTACACGACCGATGAGAGCTGGGCATACGGGCCAAAAGAGGGCGTAGAGGCATTTGAAAGCATAACCTTTTTTATAAGATTCATATATGCGATTAATTTTGAACACCTACTTAACATTTAACATTAAATTAAGAAGAATTGTTAAACTAAAAACAAGAAGAATTGTTAAACTAAAAACAAAATATCAATTATGAGAAAGAACATGAAGTTTCTCGGCATGCTCAGTGCAGGTTTGATGTGGTTGCCTACTACAGCCATCTTCGCTGCCCAGATGAACAATGCTGTTATGAGCGTTCAGCAGAACCAAGGCATCAAGGGTACTGTGATGGATGCCAATGGCGAAACCTTGATTGGTGCAAGCGTGAAGGTGGTCGGTACAACCAACGGTGTCGTTACCGATCTGGATGGTAACTTTACGCTGAACTGCAAGCCTGGAGCAATGCTCGAAGTGAGCTACATCGGTTACCAGACGATAACCGTAAAAGCTGCCAATGGTATGAAAATCACGATGCAGGAGGATGATAAAACCTTGAATGAGGTAGTTGTCACCGCCCTCGGTATCAAACGAGACCGCAAGGCCCTCGGCTATGGCTTGGAGGAAGTGAAGGGTGAGGAACTGACCAAGGCGAAGGAAACCAACGTCATCAACTCTCTTTCAGGTAAGGTGGCTGGTCTCGTCGTGCAGAACACCGCTGGCGGTGCTTCTGGTTCTACCCGCGTGCTACTTCGTGGTAATACAGAAATGGCAGGCAACAACCAGCCTCTCTATGTGGTAGACGGAGTGCCTTTGGATAATACAAACTTCGGTAGTGCGGGCGAGGCCGGTGGTTATGACCTGGGTGATGGCATCTCTGCCATTAATCCAGATGATATTGAGTCCATGACCGTATTGAAAGGTCCTGCTGCTTCTGCTCTTTATGGTAGCCGTGCCTCTCATGGTGTTATCTTGATTACGACCAAGAAGGCGGAGAAGGATAAGATTTCCGTGGAGTACAATGGTTCTTACACTGTCGATACACAGTTGGCTAAGTGGGACGACATCCAGGAGATATATGGTGCTGGCTACAATGGCGAGCTTCCTAATGCGAGCACTTCTGGTACCAATGCCAGTTGGGGACCTAAGGCCGATGACTTCATGTTCAAGTATTTCGATGGCGTGGAGCGTCCTTTCATGATGCACCCTAACAACGCTTCTGATTTCTTCCGCACAGGTTTCACCACTCAGAACTCTGCCATCCTCTCAGTAAATTCCGGTAAGACGGGTATGCGTTTCTCTGTTACCGATATGCGCAACAAGGACATCCTGCCTAACACCAATATGAACCGTGACAACTTCAACCTCCGTGTGAATACCTCTGCAGGTCCTGTTGACTTCGACTTCACCGCCAACTATACTCGTGAGAAGGTGAAGAACCGTCCTGCATTGGGAGACTCTCAGAGCAACGTGGGTAAGAACCTCATGACCTTGGCGGGTACCTACGACCAGGCTTGGCTGAAGCACTATGAGGATGCCGACGGCAACTACTCCAACTGGAATGGTAACGACCAGTATAACAAGAATCCATATTGGGATCTCTATAAAAACAGCAATACATCCGACAAGGACGTGTTCCGTTTTACGGGTAAGGCCATCTGGAACATCGACAAGCACCTCAAGCTGCAGGGTACCATCGGTACCGACATCAACAGCATGAACTTCGAGGACTTCATCGCCAAGACAACTCCAGGTACTCCTGCCGGAAAGCTTACCAACCAGATCTTCAAAAACCGCACACTCAACGCCGAGATACTTGCCCTCTACAACAACTCATGGGGCGACTTCGATGTCAACGCTACCGCTGGTGGTAACATCTTCAAGGTGAACAACAAGACCATTACCAACGTCGGTCTCAACCAGCAGATGAATGGCGTCCAGAACATCATGAACTATCAGGAGCAGAACACTCGCGAGAGCATGTACAAGAAGCAGATCAGCTCTCTCTATGCCAGCGCGAGCCTCGGATACAAGCATACTTACTATCTGGAGGGAACCATCCGTGGAGATAAGTCGTCTACGCTCCCTTCGGGCAATAATACATATATATATCCTTCTGTTTCTGGTAGCATGGTCTTCTCCGAGTATATCAAGAACAAGAAGTTCATCAATTACGGTAAGATTCGCGCATCTTGGGCAAAGGTAGGTAGTGATACCGATCCATACCTGTTGGCACTCAACTATACCACGGGCAAGTACAGCTACGCGGGTTATACCATCGGTATGATAGCCAACTCAACACAGCCAAACAAAGATTTGAAGCCTACAATGACAGGTTCTTACGAGGTAGGTCTGGAGATGAAGTTCCTCAACGGACGCTTGGGCTTGGATGCCACCTATTACAACCAGATCTCAAAGAACCAGATTTTGAGCTTGGCTTCAACCACCACCTCTGGCTATGCTTACCGTCTCATCAATGCCGGTGAGATTCAGAACCAGGGTATCGAGATTGCCCTCAATGCTCGTGCCTTGCAGATCAAGGACTTCGCTTGGGACTTGGGTGTCAACTTCTCGAAGAATACCAACAAGGTGAAGTCGCTCACCAATGGCATGGACTACTTCGAGTTGGCGAAGGCATACTGGTGCGGTGTGTCTATAGGTGCCAAGGTAGGTGAGAACTATGGAGCTATCCGTGGACACGACTTCCTCTACAATGACAAGGGTCAGGTCGTTGTCGATGCTGCTACTGGTCTTCCAAAGGTTGACCAGGATACCAAGACCATCGGCAACTCTTCTTGGGACTGGACAGGTGGTTTCTACTCAACCTTCAGCTACAAGAACTTCCGCCTCTCTGCATCCTTCGATGTGAAGGTAGGTGCCGACATCTACTCTATGTCCATGCGTTCCGCATACCAGACAGGTAAGGCAAAGGGCACATTGGCAGGCCGTGAGGAGTGGTACGCTTCCGAGGAGGCCCGCAAGGCTTCGGGTATGGACCTTGCCGCATGGCGTGCAGCAGGTAACTGCAAGGGATTTGTCGTAGAGGGTGTCATCGACAATGGCGACGGTACTTATCGCAAGAACGACATCGCCGTGAACCCTGAAGATTACTGGAAGCATGTGGCAAATGGCGTGCAGAGTGCCTTCGTTTACGACAACTCTTATGTGAAGTGTCGTGAGATTACTTTCGGCTATACCTTCCCAGAGAGCATCCTGGGCAAGTATGTCAAGGGCTTGACCGTATCCTTCGTGGCTCGTAACCCATTCATTGTTTGGAAGAACATTCCTAACATCGACCCAGACTCAAGCTACAACACCTCAGGTCTCGGTCTGGAATATGGTTCCCTGCCATCTCGCAAGAGTTATGGTTTGAACGTGAACGTGAAGTTCTAATCTCGAAAAAATGAATCAATTTCTTTAGAAGAGTTCTAATATATAATAATGTAAGAAAATGAACAATATAATCAAGAAATATATAGGTAAGAGCAGCCTGATGATGGCTTTCGCCCTGATGGCAACCGGCACTGCGATGACTTCTTGCTCAGATGATACCTTGAGCAACATCAATACCGACAAGACCAAGGTGAGCGAGCTCGACCCTAACGCACAGTTGACAACAGCTTTGTTGCAGACTTACGGTGACTTCAGTCTGATGGATACCTACCGTAACTATATAACTGGTTTCCCACAGTATTTCGCTGGTGGTTGGAATGTAACCAATTACGCTGGTTCTAATTTCAGAGAAGATGATATGTCCCGTCGAGTTTGGGACCGCTATTATGAAATCAGTATCAAGAACCTTGTGGATGCCATCCACAATTCTGCTGACAAGGCAAACTTGAATGCGGCACTTCGTATCCATCGTGTCTATCTCACGGCAGTTTTGGCAGATACCTACGGTGACGTGCCTTGTTCGGAGGCAGGTCTGGGTTATATCTCAGGCATCTCCACCCCTAAGTATGATACCGTAGAGGAGCTCTACACTTGGTTCTTCGAGGAACTTGACGCTTGCGAGAAGCAGCTTGGCACAGGTACCGACCGCATTTCTGGTGATGTCACCAGCATGGGTGGTGATGTAGCTCAGTGGAAGAAGTATGCCAATGCGCTCCGTATGCGCTATGCCATGCGCATTTCTGATGTTAATCCACAGAAGGCAAAGGAGGAGTTTGAGAAGGCTGTAGCTGCCGGTGCCATCGCCAGTGCTGCCGATGATGCTTATATCAAGTATGCTGATGCTCCATTTACCTATTATGATGGAGCCAACGACTACGATTTCCGTGCCAATGCATTGGGCGAGACTCTCTATGGTCAGGATGCCACATCGCCTACCATGATATGCTCTACCTTGTTCTATCAGTTGCAGAATACCAACGACCCGCGTCTCTATCGCATCTGCCGTCACTACTACAATATCAAGCGTAGTCAGGTGAAGCCAGATAAGGAGCAGAACATCGACCTGACCGATGATTTCCTGGCTTACTTCCAGAGCAAGAACCTCGGTGAGGAGCCTTGCAACCCTGGTGCTGCTTGGTACACAGACTGGATGAATCCTGCTACGGTGGATGATCTTCCTACTTTGAAGAAGTATGCAGAGAGTGACGAGAACAATTATGCCATCTCTGATTTTATAGCCCGAGCTGGTCGTCCTTGCCTGAACATCGACTTCGAGATGCCTTCTTGTCCTGGCGACTTGATGAGCTATGCTGAGGTGGAGTTCCTCAAGGCTGAGGCTGCAACCAAGGGCTGGAATGTAGGTGGTGGTGATGCTGAGAGCCACTATGAGGCTGGTGTTCGTGCCAGCATGGAGTTGCTCAACAACTACTATCTTACATCCAACAAGATTTCCAAGGAAGAGATAGATGCGTTCATTGCTAACAATCCGTTGGGTGACAATCCTAAGGAGACCATCAACACCCAGGCTTGGATTCTCCACATGATGAACCCTTCTGAGGGTTGGGCTAACATGCGCCGCTCTGACTATCCTGCCATCTTGAACCGTGACCGCTTGACCAAGAATGGTTTCACTTATACCGATCCCGATTGGTCAATGCCTGTACGCTTGCAGTATCCTGAGTTGGAAGCTCAGTACAACAATGCCAACTACAAGGCTGCCATCGAGCGTATGGGTGGTACAGACAACTGGCACAAGCGCCTCTGGTGGGACAAGGCTGATGTAAACCTTCAGCCAGACTTCAATCCTCCATTCGGAAAGGGATATAGCGAGTAGTGTTTAATGTTAAGTGTTATAGGACAATAGATAGAATAATCAATTATGAATAAGACAATGAAACAATATAAGGTAAAAGTCTTGAAGGCTATGATGATGCTCTTAGCCGTGAGTTTCGCACTGGCTGGCACATCTACCTTGTCTTCTTGCTCTTCTGACGATGATCCATATTTCACCGTCAGCGAAGATGACGCACCACGTATCTTGAACACCGACTTGGCTGATTCCAAGATAGACCGCAAGACTAATTATAAGTTGGAAATCAAGGTGACTCCTGTTCACTACACCACAGTGACATGGTTGCTCGATGGCACGCAGATTTATGAAGGTACCACCATCGACCAGACTTTGCCTGTAGGTAATCATGAACTGAAGATTGTGGCAACCACCACCAAGGGCAAGACCACATCACGCACCTTGAACGTTACCGTGACTCCTGCTGCCGATGACCCAGCCTTGGGTACCAATGCCAGCGAGCTTTGGGTAGCTCCAGGTGCTGAGACCACTATACATAATTGCAAGAATCTCGGTACAGTTACTAAAGTAATGGTAGGTGGCAAGGAAGTAGCCTTCGAGGTTCTCGAAGAGGGCACAGCCTTGAAGCTCACAGCTCCTGCCGATTTGGAGAATGGCGACTATGCCATCACTTTGGTAGATGGTGAGGGCAACCAGTTCCCTGGCGGTACCATCAAGGTAACCACCGAGGCTCGCCCATCTATGGAGAATACCCTCTGGGAAGGTGAGTTTGCCGTGACATGGGGTTCACCATTCGATGCCTTGAAGGACACCTTCCTCTCAAAGGTGAAGGCTGGCACCATCCTCCGTGTCTATGTAGATGGAAATGGCCAGGGTACTGCTACCACCTCTTGGTGGAACAACATCCTTACCGGTAAGGGCGACCCAGAGCGTGGCGACATCATGGTGAATGGACCTGCTAAATGGGAGTTTGAACTGACCGACCTCTCTATCCAACTTCTTACAGAGCAGCAAGGTCTCCTCATCGTGGGTGATGGTTATACCGTAAAGAAAGTAACTATCGAATAAAATATTAGAAAGAATCTCGTTATTATCATATAACGTCAAATCTTACAACTTATGAAGAAATTATTTTCATCTATTTTCATGTTGGCATTTGCTTATACATCCAGTGCCAATGTTCCTGTTATCAAGAGCGACCCTAAGATCGAGGCTCAGGTAGAACAGACCTTGAAGAAGCTCACCTTGGAGGAAAAGATAGGACAGATGATGGAATTGGTGACCGACCTCTTTGGTGCAAACGACAAGAACGGTGTGTTCTATATCGACGAGCACAAGACCGATTCTATCCTTTCTCGCTATAAGATTGGCTCTATCCTCAACGCTCCTAACACTTGTGCGCCAACCGCCAAGCAGTGGGAGAAGTATATCTCTCAGATTCAGAAGATCTCAATGAAGCGTATCGGTGTCCCTTGTGTCTTCGGTCTTGATCAGAATCACGGTTCTACATATACACAAGACGGAACCCTCTTTCCGCAGAACATCAATGTGGCTGCCACCTTCAATCGTGAGATTGCTCGTCGTTCGGCTGAGGCTACTGCTTATGAGACTCGTGCCGTGAGCGTGCCTTGGACTTACAGTCCTACCGTTGACCTCGGTCGTGATGCCCGTTGGCCTCGTATCTGGGAGAACTTTGGCGAGGATTGCTACCTCAGTTCTGAGATGGGCAAGGAGATGGTCTATGGTTTCCAGGGCGAGGACCCAAACAACATCGACCAGTATCACATCGCCACTTCAATGAAGCACTTCATGGGCTATGGTGTGCCTTGGACCGGTAAAGACCGTACGCCAGCCTATATCTCTCCTGCCGACTTGCGAGAGAAGCACTTCGCTCCTTTCCTGGCGGGTCTGCAGGCTGGAGCCTTGACAGTGATGGTGAATTCCGCTTCCGTCAACGGTATGCCGATGCACGCTAACAAGGAAATCCTGACAGGATGGCTGAAGGAAGAGACAGGATGGGATGGTGTGCTCATCACCGACTGGGCAGACATCAACAACCTCTATACTCGCGAGATGATAGCTAAGGATAAGAAAGATGCACTTCGCATCGCCATCAATGCCGGTATCGACATGATTATGGAACCTTATTCTTGCGATGCTTGTGGCTACCTTATCGAATTGGTGAAGGAAGGCAAAATTCCGATGAGTCGCATCGATGATGCCTGCCGTCGTGTGCTTCGCATGAAGTACCGTCTTGACCTCTTCAAGAACCCAACCCAGAAACTGAAGAATTATCCTAAGTTTGGTGGCGAGGAGTTTGCCAAGCTCGCCTTAGAGGGAGCTACCGAGAGTATGGTGCTCTTAAAGAACGAGAAATTGCAGGATGGCAATCCTGTCTTGCCTCTTGCCAAGGGCAAGAAGATTCTCCTCACGGGTCCTAATGCCAATCAGATGCGCTGCCTGGACGGTGGATGGAGCTATACTTGGCAGGGCCATCGTACCGATGAGTTTGCCGGCAAGTACAACACCATCTATGAGGCTTTCTGCAATGAGTATGGCAAGGAGAATGTAGTTCTTAATCAGGGCGTTACCTATAATGAGACTGGAAAATACTGGGAGGAGAACGAACCTCAGATCCAGGGCGCAGTTGATGCAGCAAAGAATGTTGATGTCATCGTTGCCTGCATCGGTGAGAACTCTTACACAGAGACTCCTGGCAACCTGACCGACCTCTGGCTGTCTGAGAACCAGCGCAATCTCGTGAAGGAACTCGCCAAGACCGGCAAGCCTGTCATCTTGGTGCTGAATGAAGGTCGTCCTCGTCTCATCGCCGACATCGAACCATTGGCACAGGGCATCATCGACATCCTTATCCCTGGCAATATGGGCGGCGATGCCTTGGTAAACTTGGTATCGGGCAAGTCGAACTTCAGTGGCAAGATGCCTTACACCTATCCTAAGGAAATCAATTCGCTCGCCAACTACGACTTCAAGAAGAGTGAGGAGGTGGGTACGATGGAGGGTGCTTACGACTACAATGCGAAGATTACCCAGCAGTGGGGCTTCGGACATGGTTTGAGCTACACCTCTTATCAATATAGCAACCTGAAGGTTTCTCAGTCTGATTTCCGCCACGGCGACATCATTAAGGTGAGCGTGGATGTGAAGAATACGGGTAAGGTTGCGGGCAAAGAGAGCGTTCTTCTGTTCAGCAGCGACCTTATTGCCAGCATGGTTCCTGATGGCCGACGCCTCCGTGCTTTCGATAAAATAGAGCTTCAGCCGGGAGAAACAAAGACAGTCACCTTCAATTTGAATGCCGATGATCTTGCTTTCGTAGGTTATGATGGCAAGTGGGTATTGGAGGAAGGCGATTTCAAACTGATGATTGCCGACCAGAGTGCCGATATCCATTGTGAGAAAACTTATCAGTGGCAATCGGCTAACAGATAAGCCAATCATATTGGTAAATGGTAAAGTGAGTTTATCCTCAAATTCCACGAAGCCTCTGAGCAACTTATTGTTGCTCAGGGGCTTATAAAAATATTAAATTATAGTGATGCGGAATTAAGGCTTAAGTAAAATGAATATAAGTAACAGAAAAGTTTATGTTGTCCCAGAGGTGAGGATCGTAAAGGTTTGTCAGGAGAATCTGATGCAGAAGTTTTCGTCATGGAATGACGGCACTTATACGAATTCGATTATCGAAGGTAATCCTGACGATGAAAGTGATAACAATACCAAATGGTATTGATTATAATGCGTGGGATGATGATATTAAGTATTGATAATGTATTAAAAAAATTATAAGATGAAGATGAAACTCTTTCTCAGAATTTCGGTGCTTGTCTTGTGCATCTTGATGTCCTTGTCGTCTTTTGCTGACGATAAGAAGGATATAATTAGTCCAGAGGTAATAGGCTGGTCTAGCTATAATCAGAGTTTAGAGAAAATTGTCAGCACTTCGGCTGATCCGAATAAAATATATTTGTATGCAAAAGAACACAACAAGTTTGTGACAGTGGGTGGCCGCTATGGAGCGCAGCCTATTCTGGCAGAAGTGGGTATGAACTTCTATGTAGAGAAGGTCGTCAGCGATCCTAATGACAAACGTTATTACATCCACTCATGGGTGCATAATCTTACAACTGCTCACAAAGACGGAACTGCCGACTATCTTGGTGTCGAGCCTCTCATGGCTGAGTATCAGCACATCGATTTTATTGATTCGAATGGTACATCTCAGAAGTCCATTTATTTGTATGTGGATCGTGGAAAGGAAAATCACGATGATGAGAAACCAATTAATGCTCCCGAAAGGGTTCAATGGTATTTTAAGCAGGATGAAAACAATGGTTATCAAATCTATTCTAAGTTCAGAGACAATCTGGGGGGATTTACCGATGAAGAAGAGCGAAATTATTACTTGAGTTATTACGAAGATCCTAAAACACCGAAGAAATTCCTGGTGGTTACTACGGACGAAAGCAAGGCTGAGACGTTCTATTTCATCAATATAGAAGACTACCGTAAGGTTATTAATAGCCAGACTAAAAAGTATATCAATGTATCTGGTCTTGTGCAGGATGCTCGTTTCGAACGAAACAACAAGGGTATTAATGGTTATTTGTATGGTGATTATGGTACAACGTCAAAGGACAATGTTTGGCAGTTCCGTTACAACAGAAGCGAAGATTCCTATTTTTTCCCAAATAGGCAGGAGGATGTGGAAGAACTGGCGTATATGACGGCTTGGGTAGGCCCTAACGGCAGCAGTTCTGGTAATCAAGGCAATTATTTGATTCAGGAAATTACAGGCTTGAAGCCGGGTCTTTATCGTGTCAATTGCCAAGGTTTTTATTTTAATCCTAGTGATAAGGACGACAAGGACAACACTTCTTTTGTTTTTGCCTCGCAAAACATTGATAATATAAGCAATCAGACAGCTCTGAAGACCATTGAACTCAATGACTGGTATATGATGCAGGATGGGACCTATAATGGTTCCGAACAAACAACGGATGGCAAGAATGGTTTTACGGGTTATTCTATCAAGCATTGTGTCAATGCCGGTAAAATATTCGCAGAGAGCAATCCTTATGAAGACAAGGATGTGGACCATCGTAGATACGACAGCAGTGTGGCAGTCCTCGTAAAGGCGGATAAAGGCTCAGAGACGGGTACTCTCTACATCGGTGCTGGCAAGAGAGCCAACGATGGAGGCTATGCCTTTTTTGACAATTTCCAACTTTTCTATATGGGAAACAAGGAGTGGTATCTCGATGCTACGAACAAAAGCGAATCTGAGTTTACCACAACCAAGAACGACAATGATGACTACCACACTCCAAGTGGCATCAACCACAATCTAGACCAGTATAAGTTCCCCGTTACTTACAACATACGCCGCTACTTCCACAAGGACCAGTGGGAAAGCCTTATTCTTCCTTGCTCACTGACGGGCGACCAGGTAAAACAGACATTCGGAGGCGACAAGGAGGTGCAACTCAGTGCCTTTAAGGAGGTGAAAGGAACCTGTGTCTATTTCGAGACTGTTGATCTTGATAAGGATGGTATCGTTGCTGGCCAGCCTTATATCATCAAGGTGGGCAAGATGGCCGATATCGAGTCACAGAAGGAATACACATTCCCTTGGGGTAACGATGCCAATGTAAAGGTAAAAGGACCTATCTATCAGGTAAAGGGTGTTGTTCCTCCTACATTTAAAGGTAATGGTGTGACAACAGATGTGCAAACTTTGGATGATTATACGGTTCGGTTCCATGGCTTCTATTATGACCCAGGTGCAGCTCCTGCTAAAGCATACGTGGTAAATAACGGAAATATGTATCATCTTATTTCTGACTGGAACAACTTTGTGGGTACAAGTTGGTATATCACCATAACAGATGCACAAAAAAATCCCGCGAAGCTCTCGTTCAGCTTTGATGGTGATTCTTCTACGACAGCCATAGAGAACGTGACAAGACAAGAGGACGCTGCGGTTCAAGCCGATGGGTTTGTTTATAACCTGAGCGGGCAACGCGTGTGCACCCGTAATAATATGAGCAATCTTTCTTCTGGCATATACATCGTGGCTGGTAAGAAGTTTGTTGTTAAGTAATGTATGAGCGTCAAATCATGAATGTAATAGAGAAGAGCATTATTGGCAAGAAGTGCCAGGAGGCCTGTGAGGATGGATTGGACGTTATGCCATGATGCTCATCTCTGAATATATCATACAAGAATTGAAAGCGGATGCCTTGGCGGATGATTTCTGCCAAGGCATCATGCATTTATATATGCGATAAAGTGTATAAGCCTTTGGGCGTGGCTGAGCGATTGTTGCAGCATCCCGAGGAACGCCTTACGGCTTCTGCCGTTATTTACAGCAGGTCAAGGCAAGAGGTGTGGATGGTGGGCGATGGTGGTGCATGGACCGAAGCCCAAAGACCCTATCTCAACCATGCAACCTTGCTGGTCTTCATTCTTTGTCTGTCCTTTAAAGCAAGATATTAAGATATTTTTTAACAATAAGAACTATTATAGTCGATGTAGCGAACATGTTAATTATAAGTAATAAAAACAAAAGAGCCGTCGCTTTTATTACTTATACGAAACAAAAATAGTATCTTTGCGGAAAGTTTTACTCGTATGAAACAAAAAATATTAGAAAGAATAGGGTATTCCGAACATATTGAGCGCATGTTTGGACGTGGAATGATGATTGCGTTGACGGGTCAGAGGCGTGTCGGCAAGAGTTGCGTGATGCGTCGAATTTCCCTCAGTTGTGCAGTTTAGGATTGGAAAATACGGATTTGGTAGAAGATTATCTTGACAATGTGTATAATACGATAGTACTTCGTGATATCATAGAGCGAGAAAACATCAGAAATATACCATTGTTACGAACTTTGATGAAGTTTGTGAGCGATAATATCGGTAAACAATTCTCAGCAACGAGTATTGTAAAATTTCTGAAAAGCCAGAACACCGAAACGTCTGCCAAGATGATTCTCACGTATTTGGACTATTTAAGCAATGCTTTTATTATCGATCGAGTTAACAGATACGACATTCATGGCAAGCGACTTTTCGAGTTAGGCGACAAGTTCTATTTTGAAGACCTGGGAATCAGGAATCATATTATAGGTGGCAAAAGGCGTTTTGATATCGAAAAGGTGATGGAGAACGCTGTATATATCCATTTGTGCAGGATAGGGTATAAAGTATATGTTGGTCAGATGTATAAGGCTGAGATTGATTTTGTTGCCGAAAAAGCGGATAGTGTGGCGTATGTGCAAGTTACCTATCTGTTGGCTTCTGAGGAAACGGTAGAGCGTGAATTCGGCAATTTGAAATTGATAAAAGACAGTCATCCCAAATACGTAATTTCAATGGATAAGCTTTACGGTCAAACCAATATTGATGGCATTAAGCACATCCATCTGCGAGATTTTCTGAAAATGACTACTTTGGTTTGATGCCATGATAAGTAACTCTAAGGATAGTGGTAATCTCGTTACGCTGAATGTATCTTCATATTCCAAAGCACTTGTCTCGTCGTCCTGTACTTGCCTACAAGAAGGCATGGCAACGGATAATAAGCTCTTCGTAGCTTTCTTTGTTGAAACTATAGAGCGCTGCCGAACATTATTTCTATCCTCCAATTATTCTTGTGTATTTTTTACAATAGAGACGCGAAATATTTATTTTCTCTGTTCTTTAGCCCATAAAGCAATGAGAATGGCAGCGGCAATGGCGTCTATTAATAAAAAAGCAGGAACCACATATATAATAAATGTGTGGTTCCTGCTTATGTCGGGTTGTTGTTGTTCTGTTGTGGTCGTTTTCTTGTTTTAGGTCTGACAGACCTTGCTTGTGGTTGTTGAGTGCTTAACCGAGATATTTCATCAGAATCTTGGCGTTGCCACTGTCGCGCAGCTTGGCGATGCTCTTTTCTCTGATCTGGCGTACACGTTCACGGGTGAGACCGAGCTGGTCACCAATCTCTTCGAGACCTTTCTCGTGGCAACCAATGCCGAAACACTCGCGAATGATTGTTATCTCGCGGTCTTTCAACACCTTGTTGAGCACCGAGTTGAGCTCCTGAGCCATCGACTCGTGGTCTACCTGCTTGTCGGTGCGGGTGTCATCGCCGCTGGGCATGACATCGAGCATGCAGTTGTCCTCACCGTCCTGAAACGGAGCATCGATGCTCACATGGTGACCATCTGCCATGAGGCTCTGGCCGATCTTCTCCTCGTCAATCTTGGTAGCGTCAGCAAGCTCTGACACTGAAGGGTGACGCTGGTTCTCCTGCTCAAACTTGTTGATCTCGTGGTTGATCTTGTTGAGCGAGCCTACCTGGTTGAGGGGCAGACGCACAATGCGACTCTGCTCGGCAATGGCTTGCAGGATGCTCTGGCGAATCCACCACACAGCGTATGAAATGAACTTGAATCCTCGTGTCTCGTCAAACTTCTGGGCTGCCTTGATAAGGCCGATGTTGCCCTCGTCGATGAGGTCGGTCAAGGTGAGACCTTGGTGCTGATACTGCTTTGCCACAGACACGACAAATCGGAGGTTGGCTGTCACGAGCTTGTCCTTGGCGCGTTCGCCTTCGGGACCACCCTTCTTGATTTTCTGGGCCAACTCAATTTCTTCGTCGATAGATATCAGCGGTGCACGTCCGATCTCAACAAGGTACTTGTCCAATGCCTCACTCGAACGGTTTGTAATACTTTTCTGAATTTTTAATTGTCTCATCTTATATACCTTATTCTTTCTTAACTTGCTGTTTTCGCCTAATTGTCTGATTTACAATTTATTATTATAATTAGACCGAAAATCCTTGCAAAATTACGAAAAAAAACTGATATTTGCAACCCTACGGTTTGGTTTTGGAGGTTAAATACTGTTAACGTGCGGGATGGGGCAGGTCCCGCACATTTTTTCACTTGGCCGGCTGGTTTTTGCTTAGCCTGCTAATCATTGCTTGTCTGGCAAATCCTTATTTACTCCTCCAAAACGCTGAGGTCTATGCCTGCCTTTTCGAGCTGCTGCTTCTCTTTTCCAAAATAGCTTGAGAGCACCTGCACGCCGAGAGTGCTGCGCTTCAGGTTGTAGAGACGTTTTATGGCCACGGCATCGTCGTGGTCGATAAGTTCGTAGAACATCATTTTTTCAAACTTGACGTCTGTGAGCAACTGTCCGGCAGAGAGCATCTTGCCCTCGGGAATGGTGGCTATGTCGTCGAGACGGAAATAGACCTTGTCTTTATCATCCTTGCAGACAGACAGGAGCACATCGCTCTTCTTTGCAGGCGACACGAACATCGGACACTCGTCTGCATACATCTTGTTTCTGCTGCCTCTTGTCTTGTCGCAGATCTGAGACATGGGCACGCGGTTAACCATGCCGTTGCCGTAGGCCACGATGAGGCTGCCGTCGGTCTCGTCTTCATGCACGGCAAGCGTCAGTATGCCGTCGGGGTAGTCGATGTCGTCGAGCACACACCAGGTTTCCACATCCATGAGGCGCACGAAACAGTTTTTGTTTACCATATAGTCGGGGTCCCAGTTTTCTGTTATGTTCTTACGCAGCTTGCTCGTTGCAATGGTCACGTCTTGTGCTGGTGTCTTCTGCTGTTTGCCCTTATTGCCGTTGTCGGCAGATGGGGCGATGGCAGGGTCGGACGGTGTATCGTCGTAGACATCATACTTGCTGAAGTCGCGCTCGTCCATAATCTTCTGCAGTTCTGCCAGGTCGTTCACAGGCCATGTCGATGTTCCTTCGCGCAGATAATACTGGTTGTCGGTTTTCAGCATGACAGGCGTTTTGCTTGCTGCCACCTTGATGGCATAAATGTAATGTTTGCCTGCGTCTGGGTGTTCGATGTGGCACGACATGTTGACGGCATTGCCGAGAGCCTCGTGTATGCTGTTGCGCACATGCAGGTCATACTTGTCGCGGTTGTCGCCGAAGAACTTGAGGTCTTCCTCCAGGCCTCTTGCCGTTCCTGTGTCTTGCACGCCGAGGTAGACTGTGCCGCCGTAAGAGTTGGCCATGCCGCAGATCACCTTCATCACGTTGAATGTCTGCTGTTTGATGTCAGCACGCATGTTGTTGTTTGGGGGGAACACGATAGATGTCTTAAACTCTCGCTGCTGTGTCTCCTCGCCGAACGAGTAGATCTTGGGAAGCGTCACGTTGACGTTGAGCAGACTCTTTATCTTTGCCACCACAGCCTCTTGATAGTCGTTGAGCGCAAAGCCTTCAGCCAGGTTGTAGCTGAGCATCAGTCGGGAGAGCTTGCCGAGCTTGTCGTGCGAGTAGGTGTTGCAGATGTTCCACAGGAAGCTGTTGAGGTCGGCACGTCCCAGACAGGTTATGATGCGCAGCTCTGTGAGGCGTTGGCGCAGATAGGGGTAACACTCCATGAGGTCGTTGCTGTCGTTGTCGAGGCTCTCGAGCTCCTGGTCGTTGACGCTGCCGTTGGTGGCATAGTCGTCGAGGATGCCAAGGAGGTGCTGTCGCTGCTCGATATATTGCAGCATCGACTCGTTGTCGATCATCTTTGCCAGGATATGGGCTATGGCAAGGAAGGCATAGGCTGTTATGGTGTCGGAACTCATGATGGCCTTATGGTCGAGGATGTTTATTATCTCAGCCATGTGGGCGGCATCAAAATTCTCCTCCGAAGCCTCCATGGCCTGCTCTTCGAGCTCCTCTTCTGTCTCTTCATGCACGGCACAGCCCTCATCGCGCCAGTAGGTTTGCAGAATGTCTTCTGCCGCCTCTTTAATGTTGACGATGTCGGTTCCGGGGCCCACAATCTCGCCTTGTATGGCTCTTGGCGATGAGCTGTTGGTGACGCGCACGCGCACCGTGTCGCCCATGGCGTAATAGTCGTTGTCGGGAGTGACAGGAATGAAGATGCCGTAGCCGCGTGATGTGATGCCCAGGAACACGTTGTTGGCAATGTCGTGGTGGACGATGGTGCAGTTTGACTCTTCGTGAAAGGCCACCTGCTCTTGTATCATGTTGTCGATGAACGACATGCAGTCGAAGGTGTAATAGATCTTCTCTTCGTTGGGCGAGCTTACCGAGTTGACACGCACGCGCAGAAGCATGGACTGGCCGTCGTAGGTGAACGAGTTGACGTCAAACTTAGGGTCGAAATGGAACATGCCTATAGAGCCGCCTTTCTGGTAGACATCAATCCATCCCTCGCCTTCATAGCTTGTGTCTTCAATCTTACAAAAGAAGCGGTAGGGGTTGGTGCTGTCTTTGCGCAGCACCCGCACGAACACCTCTGTTCCGACCTCTGGCGCCCATTTGGTGATCTTTTTCTTTGTGAGCGTGCGTTTCTCAAACAGTCCGTGCTCCACGTCGGTCCAGAATGTTTTCCATTGCTTTATGGCTTTTGTCTGTTTGCTGATTGTGTATTTGCTTGGCGAGTCGAGGAACAGTTGCAGGTTGTGCCAGCCAGGAAACCCTTGTGGCAGAACGTTGCGCTCCTTCTTTCCTGCCACTGAGCGCGAGAGCGTTATGCCGTCGGGGCTGACCGTGAAGCGCACGTTGTGTGCCTCAAAGGAGCGAGTCATCATGATGCCGCCCTCGTCTTTAGCGTTAGCCATGCGGTAAGCCAGGAGGTCGATGCTACCGAAGTCGCTGTTCCATGTCAAGTCGACGCCATTGTCGTCGGCAAGCTGCAAGGCGTTGAAGGCACGTTCCACGAGCTTGTCTTCGTTGGCTTTGTTTATCACGCTGTCGGTGTTAAGCATCTGCTTGGAGCGCACGAACGACAGACAGTGCATGAGCATGGACCTGAAATAGAGGCGTTGGGGGTCGTTATGGTCGGTCATGAGGAGCAGGAAACAGATGGAACGCACCATGCGGTTGAGCAACACCCTGCTCTTCTCGTCGTCCACCACCGCCACGCGGCTTGTCTTCTCGCTGTTTGAGGTGATGTAGAACCTGAGGAAATTGGAGAAGGCATTGGTGAACGATTGCTGCTTCCAGTTTTTTGCACATTCGGCGACGAGGTTAAGGATAGAGTCGAACTTGTCGTCAAGAAGTTGTGGCTGCATGGAGAAGATGGCGATCATAAGCTGCATACGGCGGTGCGGGTGCAGGATAAACCCTGAGCGGCGTATCTTGCCGAGGATGGCGTCAATCTCGTCGCTGCATCTGTTCTCCTTCATCAGTTGCAGACATTCGATGTAAGTGTCGGCCACCGCCACGCGTTCTGCCACCCATTCCTGGTAGTTGTCGCGTTCCGACTCGCTAAACTGTAACAGGTAGTCGGTGTCTTCAAGCAGATAAGCACACACCCTTCGGTAGCTGTTGAGCAGTCGTAGCTTGTTGGCATCGCGCATGCCTGTCCATCTCTCTGCGTTGTTCACCGCCATGACGGCTTTTATTATCCATGCCGCATTGTTGCCGTTAAGAAATTGGCGTGCTTCGGCAAAGCCATCGTGTGTGTGGAACCGTTCAATGATGTAGCAGCGCATAGGTCCTTCCACGCCCGCTTCTTCAAGCAATGTTTCTGGGGTAACACAGTGGGTTGCCGATTGCTTGTCTTCTTCTACGAGAGAAATTATCAGTTTGTTCTGGCTTGGCCGTGAGAGCAAACAGCTTATCTTCTGGTTAGGAATAAGGTATGTGTCTTTGTCACATTTTAAGCGGAACGGCAGGCCGTTCTTGTCTCTCACATCATAATATCTGAAATCGTTGTCTGCATTATTGGCTTCCTTGTTCACAATAAATTGGTATGTGTTGCCCGCAACGTATCTGTTGCCGAACATCTGCGCAAAATTTTGTACAAACACTATGTTGTCGCCGTGAACATCTTTAACCATGCAAGGCAATTCTTTCAGTTGACTCACATCGCTATCGGTCTTTTGGAAATCGAACATCTTAATTGCATATTCGCGCCCGTTGGCGTCAACTATGAAAAACGAGTTTGTCCCTTCGTTTCTTATTTCAATAATGGGTAATGTGTAAAATTTTCCTTTTTGATAAAATTGTTGTGCCATAATAATGAATATTAGAAATTTGATTGTTTCAACTTGCTAAGTTACAAGTTTTTTCGCTTATATCCTATTATGGTTTGTCAATTTTATTTAAAGTCATTGTTTTTGTTCGTAGCCCAACGTTTTATTGTCTGTTTTGCACAAAAAAACACACGTCCGCGAAGCGATGTGACGCATGCAAAACAATCTGTTTGCTTGTGTTCGATCGCTTCGGGGACGTGTGCTGATATGTGTTGTTATGTGCTGTTGCTTGTTCTGTTGAACGTCTTGTTTTTAGTGACGCTAAAAAAACAACTTGGTACGATTTGAGAGAAATATGTATGTAAGCGTGTCCGCGATGCATCCTTTTTTTTTATCATTATGCTTGTTACCTTTGCTGCAACATTATTAAAACCTCAAAAATATGTTA
>ENA-OPMP01000472-OPMP01000472.1-human-gut-metagenome-genome-assembly--contig:-NODE-472-length-20147-cov-37.405535_pt1 | contig 20147 bp, 17 predicted proteins | sample MGYA00241527_ERZ501751 | MGnify/ENA primary metagenome ERZ501751 (study PRJEB25962, sample SAMEA2042647) | human gut metagenome | biome: human gut; feature: human-associated habitat; material: faeces... | reverse complement strand
CGCCTGTCGCAACCTGCTCGAAACAAACACTAACAAGAATTGAAATCTAATGACCTATTTGGGATTATGATTCTCCATTGTTTCGTTTAGGCTCTATCGACCGCCTTGAAGTCATAGCAAGTTTTGCGACGTCCACCCTCTCAACGAGGTGACATAAGAAAGGGTGGACGAAGCTTGACGAAGTAATAAGCATCAAATATTATTACAGCACCAAAACTACCAGCGGGCTGGAGGGTATCTGCCAAAACAAGCCATCAGCAGGGACAGACCACCACAACCTTTAGCGCTTAGCCAACCATCAGTGGACTACGTGTGAACGCTGACGCGGCGCCACAAGGCGTCGGGGATCAGTTGCCAGAAGAAGGTGAGCACACGATAGCGCCAATCGATGACGCACACATGGCGCCGCCGATCGATGGCGCGCACAATGGCGCGAGCCACCAGGCGTGGCTCCATCAACATGGGATAGGACTGACCATCGCCCAACAAATCGGTGCGCACAAAGCCTGGACGGATGTCGGTAAAGCGAATGGGCAGATGGCGCATGTGGGCCTGCTGCTCCAGGGCTTGCACATAAACATTCTGAAAAGCCTTGGTTCCACTGTATGCCGGGGCGGCTCCCAAACCCTTGGTGCCAGCAATGGAGGATATGACGGCTATATGGCCGCCTCCACATTCGGCAAAGTAGCGATAGGCCTCACCCACCATTCGCGTGAACCCCACCCCATTGGTGAGGAGCGTGCGCATCTCCTTGGTGGCATCGAGGGCAGCATTTTGCCATCCCACACCAGCGGCGTGGAAATAGAGATCGATGCCGCCCATCTGACCTATCAGCGCCATGAGGGCTTGCGGGGCGTCGTCGCGGGTAACATCGATGGCCTGCACCCACGCCCGGTCCGGATAATCGTGGGCCAACGCATGAAGGGGTTCCACACGACGAGCGGCCAACCCAACCGACCAACCTTGCTGCAACAACAGGCGGGCCACCTCGCGACCAATGCCCGACGACGCGCCAACAACAACTGCCTTCTTCATCGCCTATGGCCTTAAACTACACCCACGATCTCCCTAACGCTCTTGCAACCGTGGCGCTCAAGCCAGTCGGTCATGCCTTGTTTCACTTTCATGGTGACTGTAGGGTCAACAAAATTAGCGGTGCCAATCTCAATGGCCGACGCGCCAGCCATCATAAACTCGATGGCGTCCTCGGCAGTCATGATGCCTCCAAGACCAATGACGGGGATTTTCACGGCATGGAACACTTCATTGACCATACGCACAGCCACGGGCTTGACGGCCGGACCACTGAGTCCACCAGTGCGGATGCTCAACTTGGGGCGACGACGCTCAATGTCGATGGCCATACCCATCAGCGTATTGATAAGCGACACAGCATCGGCTCCCTCACTCTCGCAGGCGCGTGCAATGTCGGCAATGTGGGTAACGTTGGGTGAGAGTTTTACGATGAGCGTCTTGTGATAAACCTGTCGAACGGCACGCACCACGCTGGCCGCCCCCTCGCACGTTACGCCGAAAGCCATGCCTCCGTCCTTCACATTGGGGCACGAGATATTAAGTTCAATGGCGGGAATATGGTCGAGCGCGTCGACACGAGCGGCACAGGCAGCATAGTTGTCGGGCGACGAACCACTGACATTGACGATGAAGTTCGTATTGATATCCTTAATCTGTGGATAGATGTGCTCACAGAAATAGTCTACGCCCTTATTCTGCAATCCCACACAATTAAGCATTCCCTGCGCTGTTTCGACCATACGGGGATAATCGTTGCCCTGTCGAGGCGCCTGTGTGGTTCCCTTTACGATGATGGCGCCTATCTCTTCCAACGGCACCAAGTCTTGGAACTCCAAGCCGTAACCGAACGTTCCACTGGCGGTCATCACGGGATTGGAGAGTTGCAATTGATTTATTCTTACATTTAAGTCTACCATAACAATCTCTTAATATTAAACACAGGACCTTCTTTACACACACACAAATTGCCCTCGTCGGTCTTCTCCACGCAGCAGAGACAAGCTCCCAAGCCACAGGCCATCATGTTCTCGAGCGAGGCCTCGCACTCGATGGCATGCTCGTTGGCATAACGGGCCACCGACAACATCATGGGCTTAGGGCCGCAGGTCTGGATAAGGTCGAATTGCCCGCCCTCAAGAACGGAGTGATTCGTGACGAATCCTTTCTCACCCAACGAGCCATCCTCGGTAGTGACATACACCTCGCCCACCTCTTTATATAGGTCGAGCTCGAGCAGGTCGCTTGCGGTGCGACCTCCCAATAGGAACACGGGATTGTGACCGGCCTTGCGGAGCGCCTCGCCCTGATAGAGCAGCGGAGCAATGCCTACACCACCGCCCACCAACAGCACGCGGTTAGATGCCTTTGGGGGCATGGAGAAGCCGTTGCCCAAAGGCAGCAGGCAGTTCACCTCATCGCCAGGTTGCAGGCGCCCCATCTGGCGGGTGCCGTCGCCAATGGTGGCCACCAAGAGCCACAACTCATTGTGGGCGACATCAACATAATGGATAGAAATGGGACGACGAAGGAAGGTAGAGGGAGAATGGTCGACCCTGACTTCAACAAACTGACCTGGTTGCATGGCTGGCAACGGCGCCTCCTGGGTGAGCTTGAGCAACACATGCTTCACGCTCAAACGTTCCACAGCACTGACGCGCAGGTCGAGACAATATTTCTTCATAAGTAATCTATATGGAATTTACATTCAGGAAAGGATGCGGCGAGCGCCAACCGTGTTCGCTATCGGATGGGCAGGCTCATGTCTATCTTATGCAAAGATAGTGGAAATCGAAGACAATACAAAACAAGCAGGCGTGTTTTTACAATCGAAAAGCCGCCTACCGCATCTTGAGATTGTGCAAAGTGCGGTCTGGAAAAGCCTGACCTGTGGAACTTGATGGGTAAAACGCTTCCCTCCTTATATAATAATAGGTGGCGGAAGGCTAAAGCATTGCCTTGCTTGAAGGAACGAAGAGCAGCCCACCTTATATAATAACGGCCAGCAAGGAGGGCAGAAATAGCTGCTAAGCGAACGGAAGGGGGTGTAGACGCCAAGCATAGAACATACGAAAACAAGGGGCATGACTCCATGAGGAAAACGAGTAATGAGGGAGATTCCTAATGCCAAGAATCGCTAACGACCCCTATACAACAAAGGGGCAGAAGCACCTATAGGCACGGAAAATAGCAGACAAGCCTCTCCCATTTTTAACTCTTATTCGTCACCATAACTACATTTGGTCGCAAATACGCGATTCTTAGCAGCTTTCTTAACAACCTGTCATACAGCTACTTACAACCAACAAAGCGCTACGCCCTCCTCACACACTACGCCCTACACTGCAAAACATGCCTAATCGAGCCTCAATACATGCCTTTACGCAACTCGAAACACGCCCAATCGAGTCTCGAAACATGCCTTTTCGCAACACGATACATGCCTTTTGGTAAAGGCTCGTCTCAGTCGAGCTACCAAAATCTCTACTAAACGGCTGGAACAATCTCTAGTTTAACGGAAATCCCGACACAACTTTTTAGCCAAAAAACGCAACGACAACTATTATCACCAATAGCTTCGATACCCGAACCAGAGATTATGCAATAACAACTAAAGGTGTTCTGCAATACAACTTAAAGTCTACACCGCATCTTCCGGGAATATCTTTGGCGAGAAAAGCAATGGGACTGAAGCATACTACCAAGTACTCATAAAAGCCGATTAGCAAACTCCTGAATACACGCAATAGGACCAAACGCCAAACAAACCCCAAACCTTGAATTGACTTTATGGAAAACCGAGAGAAGAAGAATGACGACAAGAGTTCAACAAAAAGGAAATAGGAGGAGAGAGAAACGACAAACGAACACAAACGGTTTGGAGATGGTGGAAGGGTGAAACGAAAATGGAAGGACAACGAAACGGGAAAACAGAACGAACGGGACGAGAAAGATGAGGAGCTGGAACGGAAATGGAAGGACAACGAAACAGGAAAACAGAACGAACGGAACGAGAAAGATGAGAAGCTGGAAAAAAAATGGAAGGACAACGAAACGGGAAAACAGAAAGAACGGGACGGGAAAGATGAGAAGCTGGAACGGAAATGGAAGGACGACGAAACGGGAAAACAGAAAGAACGGGACGGGAAAGATGAGAAGCTGGAACGGAAATGGAAGGACAACGAAACGGGAAAACAGAACGAACGGGACGAGAAAAATGAGAAGCTGGAACGGAAATGGAAGGACGACGAAACGGGATTGAGCGGATAAAAAAACAGGCCAAAACCACTTGGGCCTGACCTGATTTTGAACCTGCACAACTTACTTCTTGGGGGTGAAAGTCTCCCAAGTTTGATCATCATAGAAGATGCGTATCTCCGTGATCTTGCGTTGCGGTCTGTCAATATATTTGACTTGGTTTTGGGGAAGCCCAGAAGGGTCGCCTACATAACGTGGCTCAGTAGGCTGCTGAGACATGTCAAAAAGGAGAGGGGAGGAGGAAGACGGATCGCCTGGAATTCCCGAAGGACGAGCCTCGCTGATATCATCGTCTAAGGTGGCCGAGGCACTCTCCATCGAACCAACACCATACAGCAGCCACTCCAACGAGACTTGGGGGAAATGCTTGTGAATGGCGTCAACCATCTGAAGGGTGGGACGAGTCTTGTTATTGAGCACACCGCTCAACGATCCCTCGGAGATTCCGGTGAACTGCGAGAAGATTTTTTGAGTCATGTGATTCGACTCCATGATTTTCTTGATTCGATCTTTCATACCAGACAAATTGTACTTAACGAGGCTTTAGGGCCTAAAAAGGGGCTCTCGCCTACGATTTGCAAAGTTAAAACATAAATTTGAAATATCCAACTTTATCGAAAGGAATTTAAAAACATAAAGTTTTACTTTGTGATTTGGCATTTCGAATACGCAAATCTCCAACTTATGCCACAATGGATTCAAATATTAAAATCCGAATTACCTGCTAATTGTAGACTATAAGGCTTTTTAGAGCAATTTTTGGTAACTAACTGGTTAAAATAGGGATATATGGAACGGTTTGACATCTAAAATGGCATTTATGCATGTTTCGCAAGCAAAAACTTTATCGTTTGTGCCAATTATAGTTATTCGAAAAGTTGTATCTTGCTAATAATAAGGCTTTTACAAACAACATAACACGTGTGTATAATTATCAATACGAATTTTGAAATGCGATAATTCGCGATTTAGAATCTTTCGATATTTTGCATCCCGAAGCACTTTCTTTGAATTTCGAAATCCGAAATATCAAATTAACAACCGCGCGATTTGGGTTTAATATTTCGTATTTCGTTCTATTAAATGCAAACGAGTGTTAACAATGAATCCGCGGGGGCAAAAATAACAAAGAATCGAAATAGAGAAGATATTCCTAACAACGGTACGAATCGCTTTCAAATACGCGATTCTCAAGAGCATAAAAATAGGCCAAACTCCCCTATTCTCACGGAGTTAGGCCTAAAAAACGAGGTCGTGGAGCTTCACCATTCTAGAGCGAAAATCCACGTTTTTGGGATAAAAATCAGTGCAAAATGAAGAAAATTAGCTCCTTCATAAGGTCGCCTGCATCGGTATTTGGGTTGTCCAAACCCTTACTTTTGGCATCAATCTCGCGTAGTTTCTCCAAAATTTGAAGAGTTTTTCTTCCCGAGTAATTTCTCATGCCAGCAAGATAGTCTTTCGTACCCCATGTGGAACGCAAATCGAGATACCCTGCGAGGCTCTGCGGATCGCTGGAATTGGGGGCGTAAAAAGCTACCATCAAGTTCTGGAAAAAACTAAAAAGGAATGGGAGGAGCGAATACAACGAACCAGCTTTCGGATTGCTGTTAAAATATTTGATTATCTGATTTGCCTTAAAAACATCCTTGTTGATGATGGCATTGCGAAACTCAAAGGCGTTGAAGTCTTTGCTCACGCCAACATTCTTCTCGACAACACTCGGCGTCACTCGCCTATCCTCCTCAGGCAGCGAGATAAGCAATTTGTCGAGTTCCGACATCATGCGATTCAGGTCGGAGCCGATATGGTCAGCGAGCATACTTGCACTCTTGTCATCGATCGACGCGTTTTTCTTTTTCAGGTAATCGCGGATGAAAGTGGGCAACTGGTAATCCTTGAGCTTTTTGCTCTCGAACACCACTCCCGCCCGTTCGGCCGCAGACACAAATTTCAGCCGACGGTTAATGGAACCATTCTTGTAACAGATGACCAAGATGGTCGAGGCCAACGGCTTCTCTACATATTTCTCCAATCGTTCGAACGATCGCAGAGCCTGCGCCTCTTTCACAATCACCACCCGATGACTGGCCATCATCGGATAAGACATGGCCATGTCGGCGATGCCCGCAGCATTGACATCTGCTCCGAAAACCACGGTTTGGTTAAAAGCCTGCTCATCGGGAGTCAGCACATGTTCCTGGATGTAGTCGCTTATCCGGTCGATGTAATACGATTCATCACCCATTAATATATAAATAGGTGCGTAATGACCCTCCTTCAGGTCCTGCATAATGGCGTCGAAGGTGACGCTCGGCCTCTTTTCCGGCATATTTCTTCTTGTTGATTATTGCAAAATCTCGTGCCAATTGACTATCTTTGCACAAGAACTACATGCAAAGATAATAAAATGATTCCGTTAAACCTTCCCTCCTTCGACATAAAATTGCAGGGCACGCGCGAGCATCCGCGAGTCCTCGACGTGCTGCGCCGACGCTATGTGGCATTGACCCCGGAAGAGTGGGTGCGCCAAAGTTTCATTCATTATCTCATCGAACACTTGGGGTACCCACAGACATTGTTGGCCAACGAGGTGCCTTTGCGGGTGGGCGACAAGCAACTTCGCGCCGACAGCGTGCTATACGACCGTCACCTTCGGCCCAAGATGATCATCGAATACAAGGCCCCAACGATTCCCATTACACAACGAGTTTTCGAGCAAATCGCAGCTTACAACATTCTGCTTCACGTGGACTATCTCATCGTTTCAAACGGCTTGAACCACTATTGCTGCAAAGTGAATTATAATAATAAAGAATGTTTATACTTGGATCACATCCCAAGATACGAAGAAATCTGACAAAAGCCACAAAAGAAATGCATTTCAGGAGGCAACTAACAGCAGTAACGCCCGAGACCGCATGCGTTTCGTTGAACAAAGGAAAAAGCTGTTTTTACGTTCAAAAAACGCATTTTGGAGCAGTTTCAAGCCACTCCAGACGTTCCTCTGGCGTGTTCCAACAAGTGATTTTATACCGTCCAACAGGTGATTTATGCCGTCCAATGGGGGGCTTTATGCCGTCCAACGGGGGGCTTTATGCCCTACGTCTGGCACTTTTCTGGCGTTTTTAGAGCGTTTTTGCGCCCAAACACGTAAGCTTCGCGGTTTTATGTGCTTGCAAAGCGGTTTTAACCGCACTTCCAGCGCGGCTTAGATGCATCGTCAGAGTGGTTTAGACGCATCAACGGAACCGTCTTAATGCGCTTACAGAGCTTTTCAAGCATTACAAACGGTATACATCCACACAAATTCACAAAACACCACTTAAAATCTCAAAAAACGGCCTCAGAACACTCGCAGGACAGCCCTCCTACCCCAAATCATCGCACTTAATGAGTCCATCCCTTCCATTTCACATAAAAATCGAGGCTATACACGGCAATAACGAACACTCTTACTACAGGAAACACATACTTACAAAACACTCAGAAGTCGACTTTTGAACGTATAAAAACCACATTTTGAACGTATAAAAGCCACATTTTGAACGCACAAAAACCACATTTCGAACGCACATAAAACCATATTTCGAACGCACATAAAACCATATTTCGAACGCACAAAAGCCACCCGGCGAACGCGCAGAGGACACTTTATGAGACGCCTGCAAATCCCTCTGAACATCTTAGCGACACAGCCCAATCGAGCCAAAGACACTTTCCGGAAGCATTGATAGCACAACAAAAATATCCAAAAGGAGCCAATCACACCATTCGTAACCACTTAATTATCAGCGTTATAACGCGAAAAGCCACCTTTACCAGAAGGTGAAGGTGGCTTTTCGCGAACCAAGAAGCCGAAGGATCGGTATGGTTCTACCCTACTGCGTTGTACCCGCTAGTGCTGTTGTCGCGCATAATGTCGCGGATGTTCAGCTCCTTGTGAGGACCCTTTTGAGCTGTAGGATCTGGGTGGTGAGGCTTGTCCTCCTCATAGTGGAAATCCTTATAATGAGCCTCTGCAATGCCCCAAATCAACAAGGCTGCCACCAAAAACACGATTAAAGCAAGTGCTATATTCATTGTGATTGCTTGTATAATAATGATTAATTTGCCGCAAAGGTAGTGAATTTCCATCAAACAGATGCCCTTAGGCAAGTTTTTTTTGTTAAATTTGCAACGTTAACAGCTAAGCCTAACATGCCCAACGACCTGCGAGAGCCTCAGATTTTCCCGTCATTTGGGGCAAGACGCCTGCTAATCAGGCAAAAAGTGTCTGAAAACAGGGACGAAAACAACCGTAGACAGGACCAAAAGTGACAGAAAAGAGGGCTGAAAGCGAACCTCGATCCGTACTGGAGACGTCGACAAACGACAACAAATGCAACTGCAGGAGGAGTATCTTGTCTCCGTAGAAACTTGGAAGCGGGTCTCACAGAAGGTCCAATTTCCATAAAAATCCAAAGGAAAAGCAGCCAAAAGGCTCAGGAAAGAGCCAGAAAGTCACAGGAAAGGGCCTTATAAATCACAGAAAAGGGCCTTAAAAGACACAGGAAACGGGCACAAAAGAGCTCAAAAGCGAGACAAAGGCAAGGCAATCATTCAATAACCCTACAAAAACAGACATTATGGCTTTAGGCAAATGGATAGGAGGCTTTATTGGCCTTCAAATGGGCGGACCGCTCGGTGCGCTGGCTGGTTTTGCGCTTGGCGCCCTCCTCGATCGCAGTTTCCAATCGGACAACAACGGAGGTGGCGTGTTTGATGGCGACGGCACTTACGGCGATGGCAGGTCACAACAAGACCAATATCAAAGGCATCAGGAACGAACCGCAGAGAGCGAGCGTAACACATTTCGCTTTTCATTGCTCGTTTTAGCTTCGTATATCATCAGCGCAGATGGCAAGATCATGCATTCGGAGATGAATCTCGTGAGACAATGGTTGCGCTCAAACTTCGGAGAAACTGCCGTTCGCGAGGGCGAGCAAATTCTTCTGCGGCTCTTCGAACAGCAAAAGATCATGGGCGCTACAGAATATGGAAACACTGTTATGAAGTGCTGCCAACAATTGCAAGGCACCATGGCTTACGAACAGCGTTTGCAGCTTCTCCACTTCCTTTCGATGATTGCCCAAGCCGATGGAGTGGTCACAACAGAAGAAGTAGACGCACTAAAAAGATGCGCCATCGGTCTTGGATTGAGCGCAGTGGAAGTTGACCGCATGCTCAACCTTCACGACGCAAGCACAAGCGTCGACGCCGCCTACAAAGTGCTGGGCATGAGCCCCAACGCCACAGAGGAGGAGCTAAAGAAAGCCTACCGCAAGTTGGCCCTGGAAAACCATCCCGACCGCGTCGCTTCACTCGGCGAAGACGTAAGAAAAGCAGCCGAAAAGAAACTGCAAGAAATCAACGCCGCAAAGGAAACTATCTGGAAATCAAGAGGTTTCAGATAATTACCACAACAAGATTCCGCGCCAAACCAAATCCACACAATACACCACGTTATACCTCATCATGAGGCAACGTGGTGTTTTTTATTGTCTCCCGAAGTATATTACGGGGTATAACGTCACGCAAAATACGCCACCTTGCACGGCGATTACGATATATAACACAAGGTATCTATAAGATACGCCGTAACCTAATCATAAGATATATCATAACACAGAAATGAACACACCGCTATACCTTATGTTATATGTTATGACATAACTACGCAATACAACATTGTCGGCTCACAAGATATAACATACCAAGACTACAACGCATAACGTAATACCACCACAATATACATCGTAACATCATTACAGGATATAACATAATATGAACAAGGGATAGCGTATTATATATCATAAACGACCGTATGATATAGGAACAACATATAGTATGTTCCTCTTACGACACAGTTCGTATACCAACAACATGATATAACATCACCAAACCACGGAATATAACGTAGTAATCACACAAGATATAACGTTTCGTCCCGATAGGATATAACGTATTCTATACACAAAGAACGTTTCAACAGTTGCACGAAACGGCACCTTCCACCCTATTCAAAACAACGATATAGTTCACAAGATACATCGTGCAATCGCAAGCCGCGCCACGGTATAACTCATGAGATACACCGAAATGCCGCACAACGCTTCATGTAGTAGTTCATGGGATATACTGTATTCACCCCCTATCTCCCATCCAACGCTCCACGAGATATGCCGCAACAAATTGCCGCACACGACATAATACCTTACGGGATATATCATAATAGAGCACGGTGCACGTCACGAAAACGGACGAAGTATAACGTAACACATAACGTAATACGCAAGCGCAAATTACCTTATATAATATAAGAAACACAAGCGCAGGCATAAACACTACGCATCGCCAAGCCCATCGCATGACGCAACCACAAGCCACAACATCCGGGCGTATATAGTACGTTATACAACACATAATATCTCATGGAGCATTGCGCCCCCAACCGCGTTCTCCTACACTCCGCAGACAATCACCACTACACCTACCAGCAACCCCCTACCCCTCACATCCTTTATCCCTCATAATGGGCAGGCGAAGACCATCGCTCTTTGCCTGTTGCCCCCAACCTTCGCAACCGCCACGCCATTCGGCCAGAAGCCATGCGCCACAACATGCATAAGCAACTCTACACACGAAGAGTCCAAACTCTACGCACGAAGAGCCCCAAACTCCACACACGAAGAAACCAAGCTCCACACACGAAGAAACCGTTCGAACCCTACAGAACCAACCTTTTTCGCAAGCAAATATATGTTCAAAAATTCGGACACAAGAACCACATACGGAAGCCAAGCGTAGCAACGCGAAAGGGCCCCGGTCGCTTATCATCAAGCAACCGGGGCCCTTCTTATAAATATCCATCGGGCACTTTCTGTAGGCTATTCAAGTCTAATGCGTATGGCTCACAAGTGGGTCATCGACAAATATCGACTAACCCACAGACACTCGCCAAACTCCCATTGACAGTACAACGGAAAACGCTGAAGGTTCAAAAACCAAGCCACAGAGAACCCATGGAGCAGTCCATGGCGCATCCCTACATTCTCCGTTCAACCTTACGAAGCATCCGACGATGGTCTCATTACTCAGCGGCAGCGTCGTCGGCCTTCTTGGTACGACGTGTGGTGCGCGTCTTACGCTTGGGCTTTTCGTCCTCAGCCACCTCCATCTTCACACCAGCCAACTCAGGATCGATGAGAATACGACCGCAGTACTCGCACACGATGATCTTCTTGTGCATCTTGATATCGAGCTGACGCTGTGGCGGAATCTTGTTGAAGCAACCACCGCAAGCATCACGCTGCACATACACGATACCCAAACCATTGCGAGCACCCTTGCGGATACGCTTGAAGCTGCTGAGCAGACGAGCGTCGACAGTCGAAATCTGGCTCTCGAGTTCCTTAGCCTTCTCCTTCAGCTTCTCCTCCACGTCACGAGTCTCCTGCATGATCTCGTCGAGCTCATTGCGCTTCATCTCGAGATCTTTCTGACGCTCGCTGATAGTCTCCTGCGTCTTCTTCAGGTCCTCTTGGCGCTCAGCCACCTTCTGACTGGCCTCACGTATCTTCTTGTTGCAAAGCTCAATTTCGAGCTCCTGGAACTCAATCTCCTTGCTCAGCGTATCATATTCGCGGTTGTTGCGCACCTCGTCGAGCTGCTTCTTGTAGCGCTCCACGCTCACCTGTGCCTGCTCAATCTCGTTGCGCTTTTGCGCCACGGCAGCCTGGAAGTCGGTAATTTCGCCCTCAATCTTGGTCAGGCGGGTGTTAAGACCTGCAATCTCATCTTCCAAGTCGCTCACTTCGAGAGGCAACTCACCTCTGAGCGCACGCTTCTCGTCGATACCCGACAGGGTGGTCTGCAACTGGAACAAAGCCTTAATTTTCTCCTCCACCGTCATTTCTGTGGAGTGTTCTTTCTTTACAGTCATAATAATTAGAGGTATATGATTGGATTTGTATTCATTCTTGTGAGGTAGCATTTCACACCAGGGCACTCCTTATTGATGATGTCGCGGAAGATTTCGTTGGTGAATTGCTCACTCTGGTAATGGCCGATGACCGCGATCTGTATCTGCTGCTCATGGCCAAAATACTGATGGTAGTGCATCTCGCCCGTCACAAATGCGTCGGCCCCTTGGCGTATGGCCTCATCGAGCAGGAAGTCGCCAGCGCCACCGCAGAGCGCCACCGTACGTATGGGGCGGCGCAGCAATTGGTTGGCCATAACGCTCTCCACGTCGAACGCGCGTTTGAGCATGATAATCAGGTCATCGGCTGCAATAGCCTCCGGCAATTCGCCGATGACACCCTCGCCACCTTCAACGCCGTCGACCGTCTGCTGTTTGCCGAAGAAGCGCAACCCATCGAGCCCCATCTTCTCCGCAATCTTATAGTTGACCCCTCCGCGCGCACTGTCCATATTGGTGTGCATGGAGACGATGCAGATATGGTTTTCTATGGCTTTCATCACCGTGCGCTGCACACAGTCCTCGCCAGTGATATGGCTTAGCTTATGGAATATCAGCGGATGGTGCGACACAATGAGGTTACAGCCCAAGGCGATAGCCTCATCAACGATGGCCTCGGTAACGTCAAGACACAATAAAGCCCCTGAGACTTCCGCTTCTGTTAATCCGATCTGCAAGCCGGCATTATCGAAGCCTTCTTGCAGGGGCAGAGGCGCGAATTGTTCAAGGGCATTAACCACTTTTACTATTTTCACGCTAATAATACGTTTTAGATTGCAAAAATACAAAGATTTCGCCGAATACAGCCTTGCAATCTGCAAGATTTTAGAAGATTTAACGATTATTTCGCGTAACCAACGGCTTACGCCTCACAGATTTTCATATAACGGCCCACATTGGGGTTTCATGCAAAAAATCCGCAACAAACTACATTGGAATCTACACATTTCTTTTCCACGACCAAACAATTTGGTGCAAATACGCGATTCTTAGGCAATTTCTATAACCCACTAACGCTCAACACGTTACAGAGATTACAATCTTCTCAACATCCATTATTCCCCCTTCTACTCCGCGAAACATGCCTAACCGCACTGCGAAACATGGCTAACCGAGACTCGAAACATGGCCTTTCGCATCTCGGTTAGGCATGTATTGCAACTCGAAAAACGCCCAACCGCAAATTCTTCTATCACTTCCGCAACTAAAATCTCGCAAAAACGGCTTTTTGGCTCGCTAGTTCACCGGAAAAGCCTAACAAACTTTTTAGCCATAATCCCTTACAATACATGCCTCGCCTGTTTCCATTCGCTCATCCGCGCCACCGCCAACACCAAGCCATCTCCCCCCCCAGGCGCCCTCACCTCATGGAGATTGGGGCTGGGCATAGCAGGTCCAGCAAGCCATTTCCCACGGCAGGAAAACAAAAAGGGTTGGGGCTCGGAGCTTGGGAAACCAACCGGAATCGGTTCCCAAAAAGTCCGAAGCCCAACCCATTGGCGCTTGCCATTACGCAGTTCAACACTCTTTGTCGATGCCCTTAGGCTCAACGTCAATGTCGTCAGACAGTTCCTTAAAGAAATCTCGATGCAAGATGCGCGAGATGTTCGCAACGACCTCCGTGTCCAAACTGTTGTTCGCAACAAATCGGTATACCACCGACCGGCTTCGTCCCAACTGCTTGGCCAACCAGCCCACCGACCGTCCTTGTCGGTCGAGCTCTTCTCTGATGAGTTGTCCTATGTGTATCATGTTGGCTTACGTTATTGATATGATGGCCTAATGCGTTGTGTTAGGCTGCTTAAGTTAGAAGCTCACACCCACACCCACCGAGAATGCCTGTTGTCCGATGAAATCCTTCAGGTTCGTGTCCATGGCAAATCGGTACTGGTAAGTGAGGCGCAGGGCGAAATAGGAATACTTCACAGCGATACCGGCCACAGGCGATATAGCCCACGCAGCATTGGCCTTGGTGTCGTTGTTGGTATAAACGCTACCCTCTTTCTGGTCGCTGCCCACGACGAGCTTGTTGTCGGGGTCGTTGGGGAATCCGTCCTTATTGGGATAGATCTTATCCTTCAGTCCAATGGGCTTATAGTCGCCGTAGTAGCACTTCACGGTAGCGCCCGGTCCGAAGAACACCCACACGGGGCTCGCAATCTTGATGGTCCAACCGAAGTTCACGTTTACCTCAGGCATATCGCCCACCGTGCAGTCGTTGCGCATCATGTCGAACACGTTCTTGTTGACGCTCATGCCGAAGAAGCCACCCACCTTGTGCATGTTGTATTTACCATACGAGAATCCGATAGGCGTATCCTTGGTATACTCGTAGGTAAACACGCGCGAATGATTCTTGCGCTGGTTGAGCAACAGCTCGATGCGGTTGATCTGCTGCTGGGCCAACAGCCGCGACGGGCAGTCGTTCTCCACGATCTGTCGGTAAAGGGGCAATGCCTGCTGATACTGTTTTTCGCTGTCATAATATTGCGCCTGCTCCATCGTCATGCTGCACTCGTCCACATACTTCAGCATGCATTCCGCCTGGCGGTCGTTGGCATACGAGTCGTACGAGTTGTACATCAGCACCTTCTTATAGAGATTGGCGGCCTCGCGATAGTTGTGCATATTAAAGAGCAACTCCGCCTTATTGCGATAATAGATGATCGAGTCCACCAAGGCCAAGTTCTCATTGTTTTCTATCGTATCGATGTCGCTACACTCGGTAGCCACCTCAAACTGTATGCGCGCCTCGTTGTAGTTCATCTTCTTCAGTTCCTCCAAGCCTCTGTTTCGGTGTCCACGGTAGCATCCAGCGTCCACCATGCTATTTGGGTCGACAGCCAAGAGCGTCACCGCCTGCTTTGGCTTGAGGTCTTCGAGGCTTATGGTCATGGTGTTGTAGCCTGGCGATTTGATGCTGAGTTGGCGTCCACGATAACGCGAGCCCGTGGGAAACTCGATGTAATAGATGGAGTCGTTACCCTCGGCGAGGGTATTGTACGGATCGGCTGTCTTGTCCATGGTCGACTCGAGTATCGGTTGTCGGCCAGCACATTCATCAACAGGTTGACGGCGCTCTCCATGGGGAAGCGCTTGCTGAAGATGGGCTTGCGTGTAGCGGCGTCGATGAAAACATCCGAACGCAGCGCGTCGATTTGGAACGAGGTTCCCCGCAACAACATGACACCCTCCTCGCGGGTTGGCGAGAGCAGGCTGTCGGGCACCGTCAGCGGTGGAACTATGAGTTGTCCGCCCGAGTAGGCGGCAAGCTGCCGAAACACCTGTTGGTCGGCCTCTGCCTTGTCGGCAGTCACCGTCTGCGTGGCTACTGGCTTCGTCTGCGCCCGTAAGGTGTGGGTGGCCGACAGGGCCAATGGCAGAAGGGCCACAAGCACGCTTCTCATTATGTTTGTTTTCATGGGGCTTAATATAATAAGGTGGAAAGTGTCAGTGTTTGGTATTCAGAACGGTGCGTGCCACCCCAACCCTGACGCGCGCTCCATCGGTCTTCCCTGCCGTGATGGCGTTCATCAGAATGCTGAAGTTGACTGGCGTTTCGGTGGCCACAAGCACAAAGGCGTCGGTCGACGGCGTGTCGGAGGTGATAAACGGGTCGGCCTTGAAACCCACGGTGGCATTGGCCGGAACGAGCAGGTTGGCACATGTGGCGTCCTCATCCATGGGAAGCACCATGTATTTGTTGCCTTGGGCGTCGATGTTCAGCACGTTGACATACAGGGGTTCCGAGGTGTTGTTCCTTACGCGCACATAACATGCTGTGTTAGGCGCCACATGGGCGCCAACGGGACGCCCGGTCTGCACGTCCACCAACTCAAACTGCACGTCCAAGTCAGAGGCAATAAGATTGGAGCTACTGAACAGTTGCTGCTCCGTGGTGCCCTCCGGCGCCGTTCCTTCAGCGGCTATCCGCACCACACGCGCCGCCATAAGCGAGTCGGTTGCCTCGGCGCGGTAGCTGGTTCCCGTAACCTGCATGTAGGCGTCAGGATGAAGCATCTTCTTTCCGTTGCTATTAAACAATTGTTTCACCAAGTAGCTCATGTATTGCTTCGTCAGGCTTTTGGTGCGTTTGGAGGATAGGTCGATGAGGCTCCCCACGGTATTAACGCCCGGTCGTGTGAAGGAGAACATCTTCAGCTTGGCTTCGTCGATGATGGTAACGGCGCTCTCCTCGGTTATCTTCAGCCTACTTTTGGGAGTGAGATACCTACGCGCAGCGATGGGCTCAAATCTCTCTCCATGCTGCACATAAGCCTTGCCCACCACCGAATAAACCACGTATTTCTGGGCCCGGGCTGTCGTCGCGCCCATTGCCATACAGACCGCTACGACCAGTGTGAGCACGAATCCTGTGTGTAAGTGCTTATTTCTCATAATTGAAAAGGTTGAAATGTTCTATGCCGTTAGGATTGATAAAGATGGGGGTCTGCTTGTAATTGGTTATCTTGCGCACCTCCTTATAGAGGAAATGTTCCAATTCCTGCGTCGAAAGTCCCTCAGCATGATCTTCGCGCGCAGCTCCGTTGATGGCCTCCACCAAAGCCTTGGTGAAAGCTCCGTTGCCCCACGACTCATCCTCCTGCGACTTGGTGTCGCTCGAACTTGAGGCGTAGAGCAGCATGCCGTTCTTCGACCGCTTCAGCTGCTCAATGAAGTGGGCCGTGGCTGCCGAGCGTGTTCCGCCAAACAAGGCGCCCGAATAGCAAGCGTCGACGAAGGCTATAAACTTGCCGTTGATGTCTTCCGCCTCGTTACGGAAGTCGGAAGCCGAGAAGCTGTCGTAGAGCTTGTCTGAGGAACATCCGTGTGGAATAAAATAGAAGCGGTCTTTCTCATCGCGAAGGCCATGGCCTGCGTAGAAGAACACGCACACATCGTTGGGCGACGACTCCTGCTTAAGCCATTCCATGGCCTCGAAGATATCGGCGCGCGTGGCCTCACCATCGCAAAGCACCTTCACCTGAACATCCTCATAAGGCAACCCTTTCTTGGTGGCGATGGCACGCGCAAAGTCCTGCGCATCCTTGGTGGTGAGCTTCAACTTGGGCAACTTGGGGTCCTGATAGTCGCCCACGCCAATGGCCACAACGAAAAGTTTGGGCAATTCGAACGAGGTCGACTCGCGTATGAGACGTATCGTGGATGGCTCACTGTTGCCATATTTGTTCTGTGCATACATCATCACCGTGCAGTCGTGACGGGGCAGGTCCACATCGATGGTGTTGGCGGCACGCACGGCGCGTGTCTGTGGCTGGCGCTGGCCGTCGACGGTCACCACCACGCGGGTACTGTCGGCTGCATTGCCTGCTATGAGTTGGTACTTCACCTTCACCTGATCGGTGTGGAACATCGACTGATCCTCGGGATACAGGATGCGAAGAACGGGAGTGGTTGTGGGGTGCACAGAGGCGGCCTGCGCCTGTTCGGCGGCTTTTAATTGCTTGGGACCCAATATTACATTGGGCTTCGTGGCCTCCGTCGGCGTTGCATCGGCCACATTTTCTTGCCTCGCCTTGGGTTCCGCTTCTGCGACAACAGTCTCGCCTTCCTCGCCAGGCAATGTGACATCAATGGAGAAATCGCCCTCCAATGTCTCCTTTTGGCTAATGGCTTTCTGAGCGTTGGCTGCCGCTTTAATCACGTTGGAAGGTGCCGTTGCAGGCTTATGGGCTATGGGTTGTTGTGCTTTCGCCTGTGCTTTGGCAGGAATTGCGTGGCCCACAGGCTGCTCTTCTTTAGTGTCACCCACATTTGCCTTTTCTTTTTCCGCCACTGGGGACACGGCCGGTCTTACGCCTTGGTTGTCCTCGGCACGCAGTTTCCAACGCCCACTCTCAGCCTCGTCCTGTTCCACAAGGATGCCCTTGGCGTAGCAGTCGGCCAAGGTCAACTGGGCCCGCTTATAATTGTTCTCAGCAGAGCTATGCAACAGGTCAGACACCTTGTCGTAATCGCGTGGCACTCCACGCCCATTCATGTAGCAATAAGCCAAATTATACTGGGCTTTGGCAAACTGCTGACGCGCAGCACGCTTAAACCACATGGCGGCCGATGTATAGTCGCGGTCGGTGCCTTCACCATTATAACAAGCGTATCCCATGTCAAACTGAGCCTCTGCATTGCCCAGCTGAGCCGCCTGCAGATAAACAGGCACCGCCTTTTCAAAATAACCCAATCGGTAAAGTGAGTCGGCTTTTGCCAAGAGAGCCTTGCCCTCGTCGTCGCCAGGGGCTCCTTTAGCCAACAAAGAGGGCGTAACCAACGCTAACATGAGCGCAAATATGAGCGCAAACTTATGGTTCGACATAATATATTGACTTTTTGATGAATTTCCAGTGAGTGTGTTTCGACAGCATCATCACTATCCATTTGTACTGCAAACGCGATGTCTCGACCAATGCCAAGCCCACCAGCGGCAGCAATAGGCTGATGTAATAATTGAAGCGAGAGAAAAGCAAGAAGCTGGCTCCAACCAAGAACGCCGTCATGGCAAAATAGTAAACCTTAATCCAATAGATATAAGTGAAGGGATAACGGCGCATCAATTCAACGCCCACCCATGCGGAGAAATAACACACCAAGATTGTCAGCAATAGGCTAATGGCACCGCTTGCTGCCAACACGCGGTGATGAGCCATGCTCGAAAGCATGGCAAACGCCTGTATCTTCATGCCTGGCATCTTGCCCAAAGGGGTGATATGGGTGTCGGCCTCCTCATTGATGGTACCAAGGATTACGATTTTATCTTTAATGACATTGCGGTATTTCATCACGTCGCGGTGCGAGATCGTGAAGAAATCGGTATGCGAATATTCAATGTTACGCTGCTTGGGCGTCTGCTCAGTGGGTTGCACACCCGTATAACGTCATACTGCCAAATAAGGCAACGAGTAGACGGTGGTGCCCATAAGATGCTCGTTCTGAGAGTATTTGCGTATACATCCATAGCCCTCTCCTGAGATAACGTTGCTGAATCCCCAACTAAACCCAGTGCCTTCCATACCCTCAAAGAACGAGCGTCGCGCACCTCTGAATGCATCATTCTTGCTGTCATAATTGATGAGTTTGCACGACACGACGCCATTCTTTATCTCCGAAACAGCATTGATGAGGCACTCGTTCTCCTCCTCGTCATAGCTGGGGCGCTCAAAAATGAGGTCTATCACAAACACCTTAGGCTGGCAACTTGCGATATCGCGAATGCTTTGGGCGATCTTGCGACGATCATACAGTTCTGTCATGTCAACCAAAACAATGTCGTTATTGAACTCTTTCACGCCACTACTATTCTGTATCTCATAGAAGATGTCGGTCATGGAAAAGTCGGCAAAAGCCTTCTTGACGGGATTGAAAACCGTGAGGTTAATGGAAGCAAACGCCAACAACCACCCCAGGAATAACACCAAAAGGGTGACTATCAGGTGGTCGACATTAACCCACCCGGCCAACTTACGAAAAGACATGGCACGAAGTTTCTTCACTTGTGTGTCAATTTTAATATGTTTCAACGCAAAAAAGCTTATAGTAAAAAGTTCCCCCTGTCAGCACACAGCATAGGTTTATAGTCTGCAATGAACATCAAGGCCCGTGAATGAAATACAAAATTTTCTTAATGTTTGCAACATTTAACAATAACATACGTATTGACGGCAGTAAAAGTGTTGCAAAAATGAGACACCACAACGTTTTTGCCGTGAAACGAATTGATAGGAAGAAAAACACCTCCAATCCGACATCAAACCGCAACAAGCTAAATAGGGATGCTCGTAAATCAGTCAAAAACAACCTAACGATCTAATTGTCAGTGTTA
>ENA-OPMP01000462-OPMP01000462.1-human-gut-metagenome-genome-assembly--contig:-NODE-462-length-20295-cov-4.694516_pt1 | contig 20295 bp, 15 predicted proteins | sample MGYA00241527_ERZ501751 | MGnify/ENA primary metagenome ERZ501751 (study PRJEB25962, sample SAMEA2042647) | human gut metagenome | biome: human gut; feature: human-associated habitat; material: faeces... | reverse complement strand
CCGGGCCAGGTCGCCGGCACAGGTCAGGCCGCTGGGGCCGCTGCCTACTACGGCAACCTTCTTGCCTCTCATGATAGGTGTATTTGAATTCTCGTCAAATGCCTTCATGAGGTTGCTTCTTGTGAGGTACTCATTTGCTGAGAATACGCCGTTGGCATTCTCACCTGGGATACCCATGAACTTAGGAAGTCCTGCACCTGATCCGATGAACACTGCGTCAAATCCCTCATCCTCAAGGAGTGAGTCGATGGTGACTGACTTTCCTACTACTACATTTGTCTCTATCTTGACACCAAGTGACTTGATGTTCTCGATCTCCTTGGCAACTACCTTCTCCTTTGGAAGACGGAACTCTGGGATTCCGTATACGAGAACTCCGCCTGGCTGGTGAAGTGCCTCGAATATAGTTACGTCGTAACCCATCTTTGCAAGATCTCCGGCTGCTGTCACACCTGAAGGACCTGATCCGATGACTGCCACCTTATGACCATTCATCTCCTTTGCAGGCTCTGGCTTGATTCCGTTCTCACGGGCCCAGTCAGCAACAAATCTCTCAAGCTTACCTATTGATACAGGCTCACCCTTGATTCCTCTGATACATTTGCCTTCACACTGTGATTCCTGTGGACATACACGTCCGCACACAGCCGGAAGAGCTGATGACTGGCTGATAATCTTATAAGCCTCAGCAAAATTACCTTCCTTAACTTCATGTATAAATGCCGGAATATTGATAGATACCGGACATCCCTTCATACACATTGCATTCTTACAGTTAAGACATCTGGAAGCCTCTTCCATAGCCTCTTTCTCATTATATCCAAGGCAAACCTCTTCAAAATTGGTTGCTCTTACTTTCGGATCCTGTTCTCTTACAGGCACTCTCTTCATAACATCCATTATTTGTCACCTCCGCAGCCGCATCCGCCGTTCTTGTGAGTTGCACCCTCTGTAAGTGCCAGCATTGCGCGACCCTCCTGTGTCTTATACATCTGCTGTCTCTTCATAGCCTGATCGAAATCAACAAGATGTCCGTCAAATTCAGGTCCGTCAACACACGCGAACTTAACTTCATTACCAACCTGCACACGGCACGCTCCACACATACCGGTTCCGTCAACCATGATAGGGTTGACACTGACAACCGTATGTATTCCGAGTTCTTTGGTAAGAAGGCATACAAACTTCATCATGATCATCGGTCCTATAGCTACACAGTGGTCATACTCTTTACCAAGATCGTTTACGAGATATTTAATCGTATCCGTAACCATTCCGCCTCTGCCGTAACTTCCGTCATCTGTTGTTATATAGAGATTGCCGGCAACTTCCTGCATCTCCTTCTCAAGAATAACAAGATCCTTTGTCTTGGCACCGACAATAACATCAGCGGCAATACCGTGTTCATGGAGCCATTTAACCTGTGGATAAACCGGAGCAGTTCCAAGACCGCCCGCAACAAAAAGAATCTTTTTCTTCTTAACATCTTCAATATCGTCTGTAACAAGATCGGAAGGACATCCAAGCGGTCCTACGAAATCTTCAAGATAATCTCCTGTCTTAAGCTCTGACATCTTCTTAGTGGATGCTCCGATAACCTGAACAACTATCTGAACCATTCCTCTTTCTCTGTCATAGTCTGAAATCGTAAGTGGAATACGCTCACCATTCTCGTCAATCTTAGCAATAATAAACTGGCCCGGCTCGCATGATTTAGCCACACGCGGAGCTTCTATTTCCATAAGGAAAATATTGCTGGCCAGAAACTCAGCCTTAAGTATCTTGTACATAAAGCACCTCCTATATTTATCTAATTACCATTTTATACAATAGAATCAAGTAATGCAATACAAATATACTGGAAAATTGTAAAAAAATAGCGCGAAACCGATAAAAGTCCCACGCTATGATTGTATTATTTAACTGATGAAAGTTTATAACTTCCCTTTGAGCCTGTTACCTTATATACATCTCCGGTATTGGCATCAGCACCGTACCAATAATCCTGTGCATCATGTCCAATGTTGTAATAGAACATATATATCTGTTTATCATCGACTGTCTTTAATGAATAATAATCCATTGAACATTCATTATCATCTTTGTCAATATGTTTCTTATTGACAATTTTCTTGTCTATCAATGCACTCCATATGAAATCCTCTGCCTCTGTCTGAGTATATTTGGATTCATACGTTACCTTATATGTCTTGGATGCCATGGTGCTCTTTCCATGTCCGTCAACAACCATCACGGTAACAACCGTAGTTCCTGCCGGAAGTTCAAAAGGCTTGCTGTACTCTGTGCTGTCTGTAGTAGGTGCCGTTCCGTCAAGTGTATAATATGCCTTACTGCCTGACGCAATTCCGGTAACCGTAACCATTACTTTGGACGACTGTGAAATTGTCGTGTCTGACGGTGTTATTTCAGGTGTCGCCGGTCCTGAATACTGTATATTATAGGTCTTGGTTATAACATCGCTCTTAATTCCGTAATCGTTAACCGCATAGAATTTAACAGTGGTCTGGCCCTCTTTAAGTTCTATTCTGTTAGAAAAAACCTGTGCATTGTCCTTAGGATCTGAGCCGTCTATTGTGTAATATATCTTACATCCGTTATCAGCTGAAAGGAATACCTTCTGATCGTCGCTGTAACTGCCTTCATCCGGTGTCGCCACTGGATCCTGAGGCACATATTTCTTAAACAATGCAATAATATCATCATCTTCAGTGGCAGCTGCCTTTTCATACAGGTCGCCGAGCTTGGTATAATCTTTACCATTCAGATAAACTGACATCAGATTATAATATGCATTCTTGTTATCACTGTCACGGTCAATCACATCAAGCAATATCTCTTCTGCCTTATCATCCTGGGAAGTATTCTTATAACATTCAAACAGGTAAAGCATCATATTGATATTGGTATCACTGTCGCCCTTGCCTTCATCATAGGTAAGTGCTTTCTCAAAATCAGATATAGCGGTATCGTAATCTTTATCATCATAGGCCTTATATCCAAGTTCATTATAATATCCGTAATTATCTTTGCTCTTATTAAAAGCAGCCCTGACCACAAGAAATGCCGTTATTCCTATTATAAGAACCGCTGCTACAACAGATGCTACGATAATAATGATCTTCTTCTTATCCGGCTTATCGGAATCATCATCTGAATCATCATCCGGATCATCATATATCTTCTCTTCTTCATCCGGTATATCATCTGTTTCAGATGTGTTCTTATTAACATATGCATGTGCATCAGCTGTCTCTTCATCCACAATACTTGCTATTGATTTGGCAAGTTCCTCTTCTAAATCAAAATCATCTCTCATAGTAACCTCTCCTTATTTTGCATACACTCACACTATACCACATTCATCATTCAAAATCAACAAATGCAAATATTAAGTTTTTGTTACGAAATACACTCAGGATGAAATTGTTACAAAAATGTTAAATCTTTTTTCGTTTTTTCACACAGCCGTCACATTCGTATACTAGATTAATAAGTGGATAGTGAAGTATAACTTTCTATCTCCCCCCTCATATTTAAAAGCTGGAAGCACCAAAGTTAATTCTTTGGTGCTTCGTTTTTGTTCTCGGAATCGAAAAAGGCATTGTGGTCAATCAGCCGCAATGCCTTTCGTTATTCTTATATTATTTTTTCCTGTTAATGAACTTGCCCGGATCCACAGCCATTACTTTGACATAACATGTAACTGTCTTACCATCGACCGTTCCGCTTATCACACATTCACCCGGCATACGTCCTGTTACCAGTCCGTTACCGTCTATTGTAGCAATTCTTGGATTCGATGTTCTCCACGATACTGTTGACGGAGCACCATCCACATACAGGTTAAATGTATCATATTGTTCTATCCTGATATCCGTATAATGCATTGCCATTGAATGTATTATACATGTATCCTGAACGGTTCCGGATGAACTGTATGCCGTAACTTCACATGTTCCGGCCCCAACCGTAATGATATTGCCATTTGCATCAACCGTCACAATAGATGTATCTGAGGATACCCATTTAACATGTTCATTTGTATTGGTCGGATATAACCTTGCAGTAAGCTGTCTTGTCTTGCCCTTTAACATCGTGATTTCCGATGAATTAACCGAAATCGAAGATGCCTTTATTATTTCCTTAACAATAACCGTACAGTTGGCAACAACTTCATTGCCATCTGTCGATGTAGCATGTACCACAGTTCTTCCTGGAGTTACACCCACTACATCACCGTCGGAATATACCTTTGCCACGCTCTCGTCATCCGATGTCCAGACAAGATTCTTGATAGATGCATTAGGCGGTGTTATTGTTGCCTGTAAGTTATATGTATCTCCTACATATACAGTAATCTTTGACTTGCTTAATGATATCGATGTAACAGGATTAATGACTCTTATTACAACCGAATCGCTTACTCCGCCACCATCAGCCGCTGTCGCAGTTATAACAACATTACCCGGCTTAACGCCTGTAACCTTACCGCTCTGATCCACGGTCGCAATCGACGTATTGCTGCTTCGCCATACAACCGCTTTATTGGAAGCAGTCTCTTTACCAACTGTCACTTTAAGATTTACTGAATTATTCACGTTAAGATTCTTCGGGTTACCTGAAATCTTAATGCTCTCTACATACTCTTTAACTTTAATTGTACATGTAGCCTTGAGTCCGCTCTCGTTAGTCGTAACGACTATCTGACATTCGCCTCCGACAAGTGCCGATACAACACCGTTCTCATCAACAGTCGCTATCGTCGGGTCACTTGACATAAATGTTACCGATTTATCAGGTGCATCATTAGGAAGTACCGTAGGAACTATTACAAACTTTGTTCCGGTTACCATTTCCTGATAATATGTATTAAGTGTGAGTCCCGTTACCGGTTCCGTTATCTCTATAATGCAGTATGCAACCGTTCCGTTATCTTCACTTACACATGAAATCGTTACCGTACCTACAGCAAGTGTGGTAACTTTACCGGTCTGGTCAACCGTTGCAAGCGATGTATCAGATGAACTCCATGTTACCTTCTTATTGTCAGCCGTATCAGGAAGTACCTCCGCACTGAGCCAGAGTACCGTTCCTTTCTTGACCGATAATTCAGTTTCGGAAAGATTGATAGATGTAACAGGCTGAAGAACCGTAACATTAGTCATATCAATATATCCGCCATCCTCTGTCTGGACGATTATTGTGGCACTGCCGCTTCCCACAGCAGTGAGCATACCTGTTGAATCAACGGTCACAACCGCTTCATTGGATGATGACCATTTAACATTCTTATTGGTTGCATTATCCGGAGTAATCAAAGCTGTAAGTCTCGACTGCTCGCCTACATTAAGCGTAAGCCTGTCGTAATCCATCTTAATTCCTTCAACCTGCTGCGTTATATGGAATTTACAATATGCCACTTTGGAATTGTCCGCATTGGAAGTTACACTTACATATGTCTCACCAGGTCCTACAAATGTTACAAGACCATTCTGGTCAACCGTAACGACCGAAGGATCCAAGGATGCCCATGTTACGGATGTATCAACGCCGGCCGATGCCGGAAGAACTGTGGCTGTAAGCTGGAACTTCTGCAATGCCATCTGTGCCGTAACGCTTGTGTTATCAAGAGTTATGCTTGTTACTCCTTCAGTTACATAAAAATCCGCCGTTGCGATATATAATCCGTCTTCCGAAACTACAGTTATCGTAGCCTTGCCGCCGTTAAGACCAGTTACAAGTCCAAGCTGCTGCTGGCCTTCATTGGTATATGGTACAACCGATATGATTGACGGATCGGAGGATACCCAGCTGAGCTTGGTATTATCCGGAACAACCGTCTCTCCGAAGTTAAGATACGCCGTAATATATAATTCCGCCCCTTTCTGGAGGGAAATCATGTCCTTAATCTCTTTACCATTGTACATAAGTGTGAGATTATTTACAGGATTAAGTATATAAACTTTACATTCTGCAGTCTTGACAATACCGTCAATCTCCTGCGTTGCTATAAGTGTTACATATCCGTTGTCTCCGGTCTTAAGTGCTGTTACCGTTGCTGTAAGACCGTCTTCCGAAATTTCAAGCAACGCCATGTCACTGTCCGATAATTTCCAGTGAACCGGCTGCTCAGTGTTCGAAACCATGGCTGTAACGCTTCCCTTTGTTCCGATATTAAGGGACATTGATGTATTGGAAAGTGAAAATCCGTCAATAACGGTAATTGTTATTGTCTCAACATGCCCGTTCCATGTCACCGTCACATCTGCCGTTCCGGTGCTGTTTGCCGTAAACATTCCTGTCTTGGAGTCATACGAAACTATATTATTATTGCTTGATGCATAATTAACCTCTGATGGATTGGCTGTTGTTGAAATCGCAATCTTGTCACCGACGAGAACTGTCGTCTCCGGTGTATTGACAACATACGGTACTTTTACCGTTACCGAATCGCCGGCATTATTATTGGGATTATGATCAAGGCAGCTGGCATATACCGTAGTAGATCCTGCGTACACACCGTACACAACTCCGTTGCTTACAGTAGCAACATTCTCATCCGCAGACCACCAATATACATCCGAAACTGAATTACTGTTAGTGGTAAGTGCAACACTCTGTCCCTGGCCAACTTCAACGGTATCTTCAGCAATGGTAACTCCAACCGTTACATTAAATGAATATTGAAGTCCGTCCGCAGGTATCGCAGCAGTGATTGTAGCCGTGCCACCACTTATAGCCTTAATTGTGGCTGCATTGCCATTACCTGTTACCGTGGCAATATTACTGTTGGATGACGACCATTCAACGTATTTGGATGTGGCAGCGTTACATGTAACATTGCCGTCATTACCCGGCTGCATGATTCCCGCAACAGAATCATAAGCCACCGTAAGCGGCACCATCACCGGTATCTCTTTATATACATAATCTTCATCCAGCAGATATCCTACCGTAAGCTTGGTCTTGCCTGCTGCAACAGCCTTAACCGTTCCTACGCCCTCGATATTGCTGACACTTGCCACGAGATTATCGGCTGAACTCCCCGTAAAAGTACCGTTCGTCGCCGAAGCATTCAAAATACTGACCGTAGCATTTACAGTAACCGCCTCTGAATCTGATTTAAAATTAATGGCTGGCGTATCAACGGATAAAATAACCGTTGCGGCCCTTACCATAACCACTCCTATTGTTGTCGCAACTATTATTGCGAAAACAGCAGCTACTGCCTTCCAATGATTTCTAAGGAATTTTCTGAATTTCATATTATCCTCCAAAAAGACATAATTACAGCTTTATCTTATGTATCGGAACTTGTCCGTCAAAAAATTATACCTGTTTATGATTTTTCTTGAGCATTTTTTGTATTTATTATATAATAGCGGCATAAAGGAGGCCGCAAATGAATATTTATGATATTTCTGATATGACGGGTGTATCAATTGCAACCGTATCCCGTGTACTCAACAACAGTCCAAAGGTAAGCGAATCCACACGCCGGAAGGTTATGGACGCCATCCGTCTTACCGGATACAGCCGGCAGAAGCGCCAGTCATCACAAAGTGTCGGGATTATATATTCCGGCTCTGTTCAACGTAATGGTTTCAATATGATAAATACCCTTGTAAGTGTTTTGAACAATCGTAACATAACACCGTATCTGTGGGTGTCCGACGGCAGCCAGAATGATCTTAAGCCTGCTGTCGATTTCATGTGTTCAAAGCATGTTTATGCTATTGTCTGTGATAACACATGCCTTCCCTCTTCTGCCGCGGATACATTGGCCGGATTCAAAAGCGGCTCATTGCCTTCGGTCATAATGATAAATTCATATAAAGACACGCCAGGCGTCATCAATATCATCTGCGACATCAAAGATACTTTTATGACACTTGTCAGTAATACGCTTAAATCAGGTGCTGTTTTTCCGGCTTTTCTCTTCTCGTCAATGTCGGAATTCTGTCTTGAGATGCTTGACGGTTTCAAACTTGCCTGCGCAGGTGCTGGAATCGAACCGTCAGTCGAATATATGCATCTGTGCCCCGGCGGAACCGCAGATTCTTATAACTATATCAAATCGCTAAAAGAACAGGGCAAAATACCGGATGCCATATTCTGTTCCAACGATATGCTTGCACTCGGGGCATCAAACGCCCTTGCAATGCCGGATGTCCGAATAACCGGATGCGGTTGTGATTTATGTACGGAGCCGGGAATTATGCCGTTTGGCAGCATAAACTGCCGGATTGATGAAATAACACGGCATATTGCGGACACTCTCATGAATATCTCAATCAACGTACCCGTATCCACGCGGACGGGATTTACTCCTTATTTATAAAGGGGCACTAAAAAACATACCGTTTTCCATGCCCCAGTTAAATCAGGATGTATTATTTTATTCAAACCGATTCTTCATCAAATTCCACCTTAACATAATTACCACGTTCGGTCGTCTCTATTTCAAGAACTTTACCCTCAGCAGACTTGATGCGTTCGGCGAATTTGTAATTGCGGGACATTGCCACCGCCGGGACTATGGTATAATACCAGCTTGACGGAAGCACTCCCTCTGTTATCTTAACGGTATCTCCCGGTTTTACGAGATTCTCCCGTTCCATTTTAAATTCTTCGATTCTCATAATTCAATATGATTTAATCCTCTTCGTCATCATCAGGCATATCCCAGTTGTGATATACAGCCTGAACATCGTCATCATCATCAAGCAAATCCAGAATTCTGTTCATCTGCTTAATATCGTTCTCCGAAGTAAGTTCAACCCATGTCTGCGGAATCATTGTAACTTCAGCCTGTGCAAGCTCAAGTCCTGCTGCTTCAAGAGCTTCTCTTACGGCGCCACAGTCATCCGGAGCTGTGATGATTTCAATTTCATCCTCATCCTCGTCATTGACGTCTTCTGCACCCGCATCAAGTGCAAGCATCATAAGCTCATCGGCATCCATCTTACAATCTTCCTTGTTGATAAGGATCTGACCTTTCTTGTCAAACATAAATGATACACATCCCGGCGTACCTACATTTCCATTGCCCTTTGTGAATGCATTTCTTACGTTAGACGCTGTTCTGTTCTTATTATCAGTAAGTGTCTCAACGATGATCGCAGTTCCGTTAGGACCGTATCCTTCATATGTGATTGCAGTGAAATTTGCTGCATTGGCATCTCCGGCAGCCTTTTTGATACTTCTGTCGATCGTATCATTAGGCATATTGTTTGATTTAGCCTTTGCTATAACATCTCTTAACTTACTGTTATTGTTAGGATCCGGACCGCCCTCTTTAACCGCAACCATAAGCTCCTTACCTAATCTGGTAAAAACCTTACCTTTTGCTGCATCATTTTTCTCTTTTTTATGTTTGATGTTGGCAAATTTTGAATGTCCTGACATACGACACCTCCATTAGTCTTCTTTAACGTCTTTGATGCTGAAGCTGTATCTTCCCATCTTGTCTTTGCCAAGACATACGCACTTAACCTTATCGCCAAGTGTAAGGACATCTTCAACATGATCTATTCTTTCCTTGCAAATCTTGGAAATGTGAACCATTCCTTCTTTGCCCGGTGCAAACTCGATAAATGCGCCGAATTCCTTGATGCTTATGACTTTACCTTCAAGTACAAGACCTTCCTCGTAATCGGTTACGATTGTCTGGATATACTTGATTGCCTTATCCATAGCAGCCTTGTCTGTTCCGCATACCGAAACTGCTCCGTCATCTGTTATATCAATCTTAACGCCCGTTTCCTCGATAATGGCATTAATCGTCTTACCTCTCTGTCCGACAACATCACCGATCTTAGCAGGGTCAATCTGAATCTGTACAATCTTAGGTGCATATGCGCCAACTTCTTTACGAGGTTCCGCAATGGCTTTCTTCATGCAGTTCTCCATAATGTACATTCTTGCCTCACGGCATCTTGCTATGGCACCTTCTACGATAGGCCTTGTAAGTCCGTGAATCTTGATATCCATCTGGATTGCCGTTATACCTGCATCGGTACCTGTTACCTTAAAGTCCATATCTCCGAAGAAATCTTCAAGACCCTGGATATCCGTGAGAAGAACATAATCATCATCCGTCTCACCTGTTACAAGTCCGCATGAAATACCGGCAACCATCTTCTTAATAGGTACACCTGCTGCCATAAGTGACATGCATGATGCACATGTAGAAGCCATTGATGTTGAACCGTTGGATTCAAATGTCTCCGATACGGTTCTTATTGCATATGGGAACTCCTCTTCTGACGGAAGCACAGGCAAAAGAGCTCTCTCAGCAAGTGCGCCATGTCCGATTTCACGACGTCCGGGTCCTCTTGAAACCTTGGTCTCTCCAACCGAATAAGCCGGGAAATTATAATGGTGCATATATCTCTTGGATGTTTCCTGCTCATTAAGTCCGTCAATTTTCTGCGCATCTGAAAGAGGTGCAAGAGTACATACGTTGCAGATCTGTGTCTGTCCACGTGTAAACATTGCCGAACCATGGACTCTTGGAATTATATCTACTTCAGCCGCAAGCGGACGTATCTGTGTAATCTCACGTCCGTCAGGTCTTCTGTGATCTTTAAGAATCATCTTACGAACTGTTTTCTTCTCATACTGATATACAGCTTCATCAATAAGCGGAAGCCATTCTTCCTTCTCTGCAAAATTCTCTGCAAGATAATCCTTAAGGTTACGGATTCTCTCTTCACGAACCTGCTTTTCAGGAGCAAACATTACCTCTTCCATCTCTGCAGGAGGTACAATTTCTTTAATCGCATCAAACAAGCCTTCAGGAATTGCACAGCTTGTATATTCATGCTTCGGTTTACCGCATTCAGCGACAATCTTGTCAATAAAAGCGATAACCTGCTGGTTAACTTCATGAGCCTTGTATATTGCTTCGATCATCTTGGCTTCAGGTACTTCATTGGCACCTGCTTCAATCATGATAACTTTCTCTCTTGTTGATGCAACAGTAAGCTTGAGATCAGAAACAGCTGTCTGTGCACCGTTAGGATTGATTACGAATTCTCCGTCAATAAGTCCTACCTGTGTTGTTGCGCAAGGTCCGTCAAACGGGATATCTGATATAGCAACTGCGATAGCTGAGCCAAGCATTGCCGTAAGTTCAGGGCTGCACTCCGGATCAACTGACATAACAAGGTTGTTGAGTGTTACATCATTACGGTAATCCTTAGGGAAAAGAGGTCTCATAGGTCTGTCGATAACACGCGATGTAAGAATGGCATTCTCTGAAGCTTTTCCCTCTCTCTTATTAAATCCTCCCGGTATTTTACCTACGGCATATAATTTTTCTTCATATTCAACGCTGAGTGGGAAGAAATCGATTCCGTCCCTTGGTTTCTCCGATGCTGTTGCGGTTGAAAGTACAACAGTATCGCCATAGTGCATAAATGCAGCGCCGTTAGCCTGCTTTGCAACTCTGTCGATGTCTACCGTAAGTGTTCTTCCGGCAAGTTCCATACTAAAACTTTTATACATAGTATCTCCTGTTCTGCCTTTGCGGCATATTTGTTATAGTGCGGCGGCAAGACATCGAAACAACTGACAAATCCACAGCTGTCTGTACATTTGTCAGTGGTCTCGCACATCCTGCCATCCGTCTTTTGCACGGTAAAAATGGGCGGAAAACTCCGCCCATACCATAAACTATTTTCTGATTCCCAGACGGGCAATCAATTCACGATATCCTTCAACATCATTCTTCTTGAGGTACTCAAGTAATGCTCTTCTCTTACCAACCATTTTAAGAAGACCTCTTCTTGAATGATGGTCTTTCTGGTTAACTTTAAGATGTTCTGTGAGCTCCTTGATTCTCTCTGTAAGAAGGGCTACCTGTACTTCTGGTGAACCTGTATCTCCTTCTTTTCTGCCGTACTCGGCGATAATCTGAGTCTTTTTTTCTTTAGATATCATCTGTGATATTCCTCCTTAATTATAATCACCGCATACTAAGAACCAGGTCGGAGTGTCCTGTATCTGAGTATCGGTTAAGCATTAATACTTTACGATATTAACATATTATCGGATATAAATCAAGATTTTCTTTCGCTCTTTATATCATAAAATATGTTTTTGAAAATTCTATATCCCTTACAAGCTGGTTCTTAAGTGCTTCGACCGATTCAAATTTCATTTCAGGCCGCCGGAAATGTATCAGTTCCACTTTAATGCTTCTGCCGTAGAGATCGCCGTCATATCCGATAAGGTTGGTTTCGACATTGACCGCATTGTTATCGGAGATTGTCGGTTTGACACCAATATTACTGATTCCGTAATATTCTTTGCCATCTATTAATGTTTTGGACGCATATACGCCGAACGGCGGAAGAATTTTATCATCACCCGGCAATATATTTGCTGTCGGAAATCCTATTGTGCGTCCTATTCTGTTGCCGTGTACGACAACTCCCGTTATGCTGTACGGGTAATCCAGAAGAATGTTAACCGTTTCCATATGTCCTGCCGCAATTTCTTCGCGGACCCAGCTGCTGCCGATTTTCCGGCCATCATATGTCTCTTTTTTGAGAATTACCGGTTCAAACCCGAGTTTGTCACAGTTTGACCTTAATGTCTGCGCATTTCCTCGTCCGCCCTTGCCAAATGTCCAGTCTTCACCAACTACAATATATGCGGCTTTCATTTTGTTTTTCAGGACATCTGTAAGAAAATCAACAGGTTCTGTGTCCGCAACTTCTGTATCAAAAGGGTACTCAACCAGAATATCGACTCCGAGTTCCTCAAGAATAGCTTTTCTTTCACCCGGTGTGGTTATTTTCTCGCTTTCCATATACGGGAATTTATTTTCCTCTGTTACCTTGAAGGTAAAAACTGCGCTTTTCATTCCCGTCTTGTGGGAAATCTCCAGCGCTTTATGAATGAGTTTTCTGTGTCCTTTGTGTATTCCGTCAAATTTGCCCAGCGTCACAACCGTGTGCTCATCAAGTACAAAATCTTTGTTTTCAATGCAAATCATTAATTCACTCTCCGTTCAGAAACATTTTATACGGTCTGTAAATGCCGGTATGTCTGTCATACTCATACAAAGCCGTAAAAAGCGGTTCTCTTTCCTTACGGTCAAAATATATTCTCACCTTATATACATCATCTGTTTCAAGACGGCCGGCACTGCATTCATCCGCTTTGAACATATTGCCGTTTTTAACGTATTTCCAGTATGTTTCAGGAATCACTGCTGCAGGATAATCCATGAAGAAAAAATCAACAGGTTTAATGCACTTTTCCAATGTTCCGGCGTTCTTCCTCTGTTCAACTTCATCCAGCGTGAGCGCATCCTCTGCAAGGCATATTCCCGAACGGGTTCTTACAAGGTCTTTCATGCATGCCCCGCAGCCCAGTTTTGTGCCTATGTCCCTGCAAAGCGATCGGATATAAGTTCCCTTGCTGCATCCGACAGTAAATGCACACTCTGCGGTTCCTACGGTGTCTATTTTAATATAATTTATGATAACATTGCGTGGCTTACGCTCTACTTCAACACCTTTTCTCGCAAGTTCATAAAGTTTATGTCCGTTAACTTTAATTGCCGAATACATGGGTGGAATCTGATCATAGCTTCCCACAAAAGACATGATCGCATCAGTTATCGCACCGGCATCCGCCGTGACTTCTTTCTCTGTCAATACCGTACCGGATATATCTTCAGTATCAGTGGTAACTCCCAAGAGCATTGTAACTTTATATTCCTTGGTTCTGTCCGTTAACATATCACATAATCTGGTTCCATTGCCAAGGCACACAGGAAGTACGCCCGTTGCATCAGGGTCAAGTGTTCCTGTGTGTCCGATTTTCTTCTGTTTCAATATTCCTCTTAACCTGGCTACAACATCATGTGACGTGTACCCTTTCTCTTTGTAAATATTGATTATGCCGTTATACATTATCAAAGTCCTGCTCTTACGAGCTCCTCCAGTTTGGTAATAATCGCATTCTTATCCAGTGTCGTTGTGAATCCGGCAGCTCTTATATGTCCGCCGCCGCCAAATTCTCCCGCAATGCTGTTGACATCAACATCATGCACGGAGCGCAGGCTTGTCTTTATCTTTCCGTCCGGAAGTTCGTACATAAATACAGCAACTTCGACTCCCTCAGTAAATCTGAGTTCATCAATAATTCCTCCCGTATCGCGGCCGATAACATCATATTCCTTCAATGTATCCGCTGATACATAAGAATATATAAGCCTGCCGTCTAAAAGTCTCTCCGAATCAAGCAATGCTTTTCCGAGCAGGAGATTCTGCTTATAGCTTTTTCTAAAAAACGTATCATCAATAATACTTGTGAAATCAATTCCTTTGTCCATAAGCTTGCCTGCAATCTGCATTGTCCTGCTTGTCGTCGACTGGTATTTAAAAACACCTGTATCATGAACCATGCCCGTATACAAACATTCTGCCGTATTTTTTGAAATATGATTTTCATCGAGCAATTCAAAAAGCACTTCGCTTGCAGAGCTTATCTGCGGACATATATGGTTGACATCAGCAATACCTTTTGTGGACATATGATGATCGATACATATCGTCTTAGAAGCATTGCGTATATAGTCAAGTGTAAATTCCGCAACACGTCCGAGGTCGCCGCAGTCCAGTATGATAAAAACATCGTATTTGATATTTTTATTTGCCGAATGCCTTATATCCGAAGCACCCGACAGGAACTTAAAGTTTTTTTCAATCGGATCAAGATATATATCAACAGTCTTGTCCGGCATATTCTCCCTGATATAATTGTAAAGACCAAGAGTCGAGCCGACACAGTCCCCGTCAGGCCTTATATGCCCTGTAATTCCTATGCTTGCAGCACTTAAAATCTCTTCTTCAACAGATACCATTATTCCTCCCTGCCCTCATCTTTGGCACTTACCTCATCAATAAGTCTGGACATATTAACACCGTATTCTATTGACTGGTCAAGCACAAAAATAATCTGAGGTGTATTTCTGAGATTAACGGTCTTGGCAAGAAGATTCCTTATATATCCTTCCGCACTTCTCAAACCGGTAATTGTATCTTTCTGTGACTGTTCATCTCCGAGAACACTTATATATGCCTTGCATATCTTAAGGTCCGGTGAAACTTCCGTGGCAACCACGGAAGTCATCGGATTAATTCTCGGATCCTTTATTTCGGCGCGGATTATATTGCTTAATTCGCGCATGACTTCATTATTTATTCTGGTAAGTTTGATGCTGTTTTTACGCATGGCTTAACCTCCTAACGCGGTATTTCAACCATAGTATAAGCTTCAAGTATATCGCCTTCCATGATGTCATTGAATTTTTCAAGAACACATCCGCATTCATATCCTTCTTTGACTTCCTTGGCGTCATCCTTGAATCTCTTAAGTGAGGCGAGAGGTCCATCATAAATCATGTCATCGCCTCTCATAAGTCTTACGGAACATCCTCTTGTAAGAACTCCGTCAAGTACATAAGAACCGGCAATTGTTCCTACATCTGATGCTTTGTATGTCTGGCGTACTTCTGCGTGTCCGATTACTTTCTCCTCATACTTAGGATCAAGCATTCCCTTCATGGCAGCTTCGACATCCTCTATAGCCTGATAAATTACTCTGTATAATCTCAGGTCAACATTCTCCGCATCGGCAACTGCTTTAGCCTGATTATCAGGACGGACGTTAAATCCGATTATAATTGCATTCGATGCTGATGCAAGTATAACATCTGATTCATTAATCGCGCCAACACCCGCATGAATAACTTTGACGACAACTTCATCATTGGATAATTTCATAAGGCTCTGCTTTACTGCTTCAACCGAACCCTGTACATCGGCCTTAACAATAATATGAAGTTCCTTAAGATTACCTGCCTGAATCTGCGAGAACAGATCATCAAGCGACATTTTGGACTTCGTCTCTTCGAGAAGTTTTTCTCTTCCTTCCCTGATAAATGTCTCGGCAAAGCTTCTTGCTTCCTTCTCTGTCTCCGGAGATACAAATACATCACCGGCATTAGGCACATCATTAAGACCGAGTATCTCTACCGGAATTGACGGACCCGCCTGCTGTATTCTTTTTCCCTTATCGTCAACCATTGCTCTTATCTTGCCATGGCATGAACCAACCGCAATATGGTCACCGACATGAAGTGTTCCCTTCTGTACAAGCATTGTTGCAACAGGTCCTTTACCTTTATCAAGTCTTCCCTCAAGAACAAGTCCTCTGGCTCTTCTGTTAGGATTAGCTTTAAGTTCAAGAATTTCTGCCGTAAGCAAAAGCATATCAAGGAGATTGTCGATACCTTCTCCAGTATGTGCCGATACCGGACAGAAAATAGTGGAACCGCCCCAGTCTTCGGGTATAAGTTCGTATTCCACAAGTTCCTGCTTTACTCTTTCTATATTGGCACTAGGCTTATCAATTTTGTTGATTGCAACTACTATTTCAATTCCGGCTGCCTTTGCATGGTTAATAGCTTCGACAGTCTGTGGCATTACACCATCATCGGCTGCAACTACAAGAATGGCGATATCTGTTGACTTGGCACCACGCATTCTCATGGCCGTAAATGCCTCGTGTCCCGGTGTATCAAGGAATGTTATCTGCTGTCCGTGTGCCTCTACCGTATAAGCACCGATGTGCTGTGTGATACCTCCAGCCTCTCTTGATGTTACATGTGTCGAACGGATGGCATCAAGAAGCGATGTTTTACCATGATCAACGTGTCCCATAACGCAGACAACAGGCGGTCTCGGAACAAGAGTTGACGGATCGTCTTCCTCTTCCTTAAGAAGTTCCTCGATAACATCGACTTTAACCTCATGTTCACAGATACAGTTGTATTCCAATGCAATTTCTTCAGCTGTATCGAAATCGATTTCCTGATTGATCGTCACAACCGTTCCCTGCAGGAAAAGTTTCTTAACAAGTGCTGCAGGTGCTATCTTCATCATATCAGCAAGTTCTTTAACAGTAAGCGTATCCGGAAGCGTAAGGGTTCTGATTGTCTCCTCTTCCGCCTTTTTCTGCTGCTGTTTAACTTTATTCATATTCTTCTCGAGAGCCTTGGTGTTCTCCATTCTCTCAGTCTTATCGTAGCTGCTGTTATCTCTCTTACGGTTTTCCCTGTCACGGTTTCTCTGCTCTTTAGCTTCTCTTTCCTTGATAGCTTCTCCGCCGTCAAATCCGCTGTTTCTGTCATCCTTGCGGAAATTATTTCTGTCATTGCCACCGGTTCTTCTGTTATCCGGTGCTGCATTTCTGTCCTGGTTTCTTCCATCCTGGCGTCTGTTATCTCCAGGTCTTCCATCCTGACGTCTGTTATCTCCAGGTCTTCCGTCCTGACGTCTGTTGTCTCCAGGTCTTCCATCCTGGCGTCTGTTATCTCCAGGTCTTCCATCCTGGCGTCTGTTGTCTCCCGGCCTTCCATCCTGGCGTCTGTTATCTCCAGGTCTTCCATCCTGACGTCTGTTGTCTCCAGGTCTTCCGTCCTGACGTCTGTTGTCATCAGGTCTTCCATCCTGACGTCTGTTGTCATCAGGTCTTCCATCCTGACGTCTCTCCGCCGGTCTGGCATCCGGTCTCGGCTTTCTGTCTACCATTGTTCCATCCGGGCGCACTCTGTCGCTTGGACGTTCTCCCGGCTTAGCGTTGTCTCTTGGGCGGATTCTCTCTACCGGTCTTCCGTCCGGGCGCACTTTGTTGTCCCTTCTGTCGCCAGGTCTTCCATCCCTTCTGTCGCCTGTTCTTCTCTGGTCTCTTACTTCCTTGCGTCCGCTGTTCTGCGGATTATATGAAGCAAAAATCTTTTTCTTCGGTGCTGCATCTTTAGATGCGTCCGCTCCGGCTGCCGTTTCTGTCTTAGGTGGCTCTGTCTTAGGTGTCTCTGTTTTAGGTGTCTCTGTTTTAGGCGCCTGTTCTTTGGTCTCTGATGTATTACGGCCTTTTGCAAAATACTTTCTTGCACTTTCAGCTTCCGCATCAGACACAGAACTTGAATGTGTTTTAATATCGCTGTTGCTCTTTGAAAGGTACTCTACAAGTTCTTTGTTGGGCACATTTATTTCTTTTGATAATTCGTAAACTCTCATTTAGTTAAAACTAACCTCCTTGATATTTAAGGATTCACATTCCGATTAACCGGAATTTATAAATCTAATTTGCCGATAAGCGACTTCGCCAGTCCCTCGTCCGTAACCGCTGCCGATGTACGGATTTCACATCCGATACTCTTTCCGAGTGTCTCCTTGTCAGCATAGAATGCTATCGGGACATTATAGAAACTGCACTTATCACTGAATTTCTTTTTGGTCTTGTCAGAGGCATCTTTCGCTATCACAACAAGGTACGCACTTCCGTCCCTTATCGCATTCTCTACCGAGAATTCGCCGCTGACAATATTTCCGCCACGTTTGGCAAGTCCGAGCATGGAAAGAACGTTATCATTTTTCATAATCAGCCATCTCCTTCTTAAGCTCATCATATACTTCCTGCGGGATACGGACTTTTAACGAACGCTCAAGGCCTTTATTCTTAACTGCTTTTTCAAGACATTGCATTGTCTTACAGATATATGCGCCTCTGCCGTTTTTCTTGCCTGTATCATCAAGAAGTATTTCACCTTCACTTGTCTTTATAACACGCAGCATTGCTTTTTTTTCTTTATCTTCACCGCATCCCACACACTGTCTGAGCGGTATTTTTCTTTCTGCTGCCATAATATTACCTTTTACTGCTCATCCGGATATTCATCTGAATATTCCTCATCATATTCAGCTTCCGGATAATACATATCAAGTAATCCAAGCTCTTTGGCCTGTGTTTCACTCTTGATATCGATCTTAAATCCTGTAAGTTTGGCTGCAAGTCTTGCGTTCTGTCCTTCACGTCCGATTGCAAGTGAAAGCTGGTAATCCGGTACTATAACCTGCGCTGTTTTCTCTTCATCATCAGCAACTACCGATACAACCTTCGCCGGGCTGAGGGCATTTTCAATAAGATTGGCCGGATTCTCGCTCCAGTTGATAATATCTATTTTCTCTCCGCCGAGTTCATCTACTACTGCATTAACTCTGGCTCCGTTAACTCCGACACATGCACCTACCGCATCAACGTTAGGATCCTTGGACCAGACTGACATCTTGGTTCTTGAGCCGGCTTCTCTTGCAACATTCTTAATCTCAACTGTGCCATCACGCACTTCTGTAACTTCTTCTTCAAAAAGTCTCTTAACCAGTTCCGGATGTGTTCTTGATACAAGGATCTTTGGTCCTTTTGTCGTGTTCTTCACCTCTACAACGTAAAGTTTGATACGCTCTGTCGGCTCGAATTTCTCACCTTTTACCTGCTCATTCTCTGTGAGGATGGCATCCACTTTACCGAGGTTGATGCTCACATTCTTTCCAACATAACGCTGAACGATACCTGTTACGATATCTTTCTCTTTGCTGTAGTACTCATCAAAAAGAACTTTTCTCTCTTCCTCACGGATTTTCTGTAAGATCACGTTCTTGGCATTCTGTGTTGCGATACGTCCGAACTCTTTGGATTTCACTTCTACATTTACAATGTCATCCAGTTCGTATTTGGAGTCGATCATCTTCGCATTGACAAGGCTGATTTCCTCAACCGGATCTTCCACTTTCTCTACAACTTTTTTCTCCTGAAATACATGATATTCACATGTTTCCGGATCAATGTTAACTTTTACGTTTTCAGACTTTCCAAAATGGTTCTTGCATGCAGTGATCAGTGAGTTCTCGATTGCCTCAAGTAAAGTCTCTTTGCTGATATTTTTTTCCTGTTCTAATATATTTAACGCTTCTAACAATTCATTATTCTTAGCCATTATTTTATCCTCCATTATTTTTTCTGTTATTTTACGCTAAAAATCAAAAGCCAGGCGGATCAGTGCGATATTGGATTTTTCAAATACCATCTCTTTTCCGTCTTCCTGCTCAATTGTCACTGTATCGGCATCGTATGCTTTTAAAATGCCGTAAAATTCTTTTTCCCGGTCAATCGCACGGTAGGTTCTGATCTCCAGTTCCTTCCCCATGCTTCTTATATAGTCTTTTTCTTTTTTCAGTGGTCTTCCAAGACCCGGAGAGCTCACTTCAAAGGTATAGGAACCTTCTACATAATCCTCTCTGTCAAGAATCTCATTCATTTCCCTGGATACATCTGCGCAATCGTCGGAAGTGATTCCGCCTTCTTTGTCAATGTAGACACGCAGATACCAGTCGCTGCCTTCTTTCACAT
>ENA-OPMP01000458-OPMP01000458.1-human-gut-metagenome-genome-assembly--contig:-NODE-458-length-20449-cov-1.903795_pt1 | contig 20449 bp, 17 predicted proteins | sample MGYA00241527_ERZ501751 | MGnify/ENA primary metagenome ERZ501751 (study PRJEB25962, sample SAMEA2042647) | human gut metagenome | biome: human gut; feature: human-associated habitat; material: faeces... | reverse complement strand
ATAAAATATTATATGACCCGGCTGTTATTTTTGAGCGGAAATATACAGCCAATTATATTTATAATATTTTCCATCCTTCCGCTCAGAAACGGAGTTTTTATGCTAACTAATTTTAATGGGAAGAAAAACCGAATGCACATTGGAAAGCTACAGGCATTTATCCTAAGCATGTGCCTGGTTACAGCCGGTATTTTCGGACTCACCGGATGCTCTGATGCCTCCACAAATGTCAACAATACAATCTATCTTGAGACAACAAAACAGACCGCAGGCTCAGATGACACAGCCACATTGCCTGCCGATAATGAAAGCGAATCCGGCAATCCGTCAGACAGCACAGGCGAACCTGAAAACGCCGGGACATCTTCGGACAGCACAACCGCCGAAGCTTCGACCGAGGTCACTGCCACCGTCGCTCCCGTAAGTGTCAACCTCATAGCAGTGGGTGACATGCTCCTTCACGGCGGCATACATAACAGCTCATTACAGCCCGACGGAAGCTACAACTACGCGCATGTATTTGAGCACACGAAGGACAGAATCGCTGCGGCTGATATCGCAGTTGCCAATCAGGAGGTGATTCTTGGAGGCGTGGAACTCGGCGTGAGCAGCTACCCTACCTTCAATTCACCGCAGGCCTTCGGCGATGCGCTGGTCGACACAGGCTTTGACGTGATTCTGCATGCCAGCAATCACACGATGGATAAGGACACTGTCGGAGTGCTGAACACAATACACTTCTGGAAGGAAAAGCACCCGGACACTACCTTTCTCGGAATAAATGAGAATGAGGATGAGCGCGATACAATAAGAATAGTTGAGAAGGACGGCATAAAAATCGCCATGCTAAACTACACCTATGGACTCAATGGCTTCTCACTCCCTGCTGATAAGCCTTATCTTGTGAACCTTATGGACGATGCTCACAAGACTGAGATAGCACAGGACATGAAAAATGCCCGCGAACAGGCTGACTTTGTCATCGTGTATCCTCACTGGGGCACCGAGTACATGCTTGAAGCCACCGATGAGCAGAAGCAGTGGGCCCAGTTCTTCGCCGACAACGGCGCAGACCTTATCATCGGAACACATCCTCATGTTGTCGAACCTGTTGAATGGATAACCGCCGCCAATGGCAGACAGACGCTTGTATACTACTCTCTCGGCAACTACATATCGATACAGTACTACAACTATTCAATGCTCGGAGGCTTCGCTGAGGTCACAATCACAAAGGACTCGACCGGCACTTACATATCCGACTATGATATGGATTTTCTCGTGACACATTACACGGCAGGACGCACGGAAATGACAACATATTTCTTAAGTGACTACACAGATGAGCTTGCCAGCCGCCACGCAATTCTCACGGAGCCTTATGCCGGGCAGTACGCCGAAGGCTACAGAAATGTCAACCAGTGGTATCCTTTCACTGTTGAGGGGCTGTGGAACCTTGCAAGACAGATATGCCCGCAGTTTGTGAAGTAGATATAATTTTAACAGCTTCTTGCAAATATTCAGCCAATTTGTTATTCTTAGAGAGTAAGTTTTATACAATTATAATGTTATCGTAATACAAATAATTAATTTGGGAGGTACTTATGTTATCACAGGATTTAATAAAAGCGGCTTTACAAAAAGCCCTCTCCACAGGTGCCGACTATGCCGAGGTCTTTGCAGAGCATACAGACAGCAAGACAATAAGCATGGTCTCATCCAAGGTGGATAAGATTGAGGACGCCGTGATAAGCGGTGTCGGAATAAGAATATTCAAGGGATTAAGATGTGTGTCGGGAAGTACCTCTTCCCTGCTTCCGGAGGCGGTATTAGCCTGTGCTGAAAGAGTTGCAGGTGTACTTAATGACACCCCTATAATTTCCAATGTAAATCTCACCGAAAGAATATTCGGAGATATCCACCCTATCAAGGTTGTGCCGGTGTCCGTTGCCAACTCCACCAAGATTGATTATCTCAGGGAGGCATACAATGCCGCAAAGGAGTATAACGAGGGAATTTCCCAGGTTACGGGCTCCTTCCTCGATGTCGACCACAAGATTCTCATAGCCAACAGCGAAGGACTTTTTGCTCAGGACAGACAGATTCGTTCAAGAATAAGAATACAGGCTGTTGCAAGCAAGGCAGGCGAAAACCAGACCGGCTCCAGCAGTCCGGGAGGAAGGGTCGGAATGGAGCTTTTTGACCTCTACAATCCTAAGGAGGTCGGCATAGAGGCAGCGCGCGAAGCCATGGTTATGATAAATGCCGGTTACATAAATGCAGGAAATATGCCTGTTGCCATTGAGAACGGCTTCGGCGGAGTTATCTTCCACGAGGCATGCGGCCACTCCCTTGAGGCATCGAGTGTCGCCTACGGCAATTCGCAGTTTGCAGGAAAGCTCGGAACACAGATTGCCTCGGCTAAGGTGACAGCCATCGATGACGGCACAATTCCAAACGCATGGGGCTCCATAAATATTGATGATGAGGGCACACCTTCAAGGAGAAACGTCCTCATCGAGAACGGTGTATTAAAGTCCTACATGATAGATAAATTCAACGGCAGACGTATGGGAATGGAGTCGACAGGAAACAGCCGCCGGCAGAGCTATGCCTTCACCCCTACCTCAAGAATGACCAACACCTACATTGCTCCGGGCAATGACAGCGATGAGGATATCATAAGCTCCATTGAATATGGTCTGTACGCTGCCAAGATGGGCGGTGGCTCGGTAAATCCTGTGACAGGACAGTTCAACTTCGCCGTCAGTGAGGGCTATGTCATCAGAAACGGTAAAATCTGTGAGCCTGTAAGAGGCGCAAGTCTCATCGGAAAAGGCTCAGATATCATTATGAATATAGACATGGTTGGCAGGAACCTTCTCCACGGTCAGGGTATGTGCGGTTCGTCCTCAGGAAGCATTCCTACTAATGTCGGACAGCCGTTAATCAGGGTATCATCTATAACCGTCGGTGGACGTTAAGAGATTAGTGTCGCCGTAGGGCGGCGGAATGGAGATTAGAATGAACTATCAGGAATTTAAGAATGCGGTCTTAGCCGCAGCCAAGGAGAATAATCTTAAGGATTATGAGCTCTACTATACAGAATCCTCCGGTACAAGCGTTGAAGCTTACCAGAGTGAAATCAACACCTTCACCTCGGAAAGTTCTCTGGGTGTATGTTTTAAATGTATCATAAATGGTAAAACAGGTTATGCCTCTACTGAGAATCTAACAGCCGATGATGCTCTTTCACTTATAAAGCGCGCCACGGAAAATGCTCTCTCCTTTGAGAGCGATGAGCCATCGTTCATACATAAGGCAGGTGACAATTATCTGTCCTTTGAAGCACCTGCAGACTTAGAACCAGGCTCATCTGAGCTTGCAGATTTCACACTCAAGCTTCAGTCCGAGGTATATAAGGCTGATAAGCGCGTTGTGGACGGAACGATGTCCGCCTCAGGTTATGAAAGCAGCAGGTACGCCCTGTGCAATTCAAACGGTCTCGACCTTGAGGACACAGCCGCCTTCTCATACAGCTATGCTTCTGCACTTGTATCCGATGGCGAGAGCAAATATGACGGCAGCGGCATCGCCTCAGGCAGTCTTGAAGGCTTCGATGCGGCAAAAATAGCGGCAGAGGCAGTTGACGATGCAGTATCCACAATCGGCTACACCTCCGTCCCGAGTGGAAAATACACTGTCGTATTCTCGAGCAAGGTTATGGCGGCACTGCTCTCAACCTACTCGTCCGTATTCTGTGCAGATACCGCACAGAAGGGCTTATCTCTCTTAGCAGGAAAAGAAAACACCAAGGTTGCCGCCGACCTTCTCACCTTGACCGATGACCCTCTCTACAAGGACGCTCTCGTCAAGAGAACCTTCGACGCTGAGGGTGCCGCAACCTACCCTAAGAACGTGATTGAGAACGGTGAACTCACCACACTTTTATACAATCTTGCAACAGCCGCAAAGGCAGGTGTAAAGACCACCGGAAACGCCTCAAAGGCTTCCTACGCTTCACCTGTATCCATCCACCCTTACAGCTTCTACATCAATCCTGTAAAGGGCTCCCTTGAGGATCTGCTCGGTGCCGCAGGTGATGGCATATATGTAACCTCTGTTGAAGGACTGCACGCAGGTGCAAATGCCATAACAGGTGATTTCTCACTCTCCTCGGGTGGCTTTAAGATTGAAAACGGCAAAAAAGGCAGACCGGTAAAGGGCTTCACAATATCCGGAAACTTCTTCTCACTCTTAAAGGATATATCCTTAATCGGTGAGGATTTAAAATTCAATCCTTTCGCACTCGGCGCATCGCGCTGCGGTTCACCATCGGTTCTTGTTAAGGGAATAACCATCGCAGGAAAATAAGCAGCAACTTATTTTAAATACAGTATAATACAAAACACAAAAAGAGCCGGCAATGTACACACATGCATTTCCGGCTCTATAAAATAAACAAACCTTGTTAGAGATATCATTTCACCCAATGAATCTCGCATACACAAACCGGCACGCCTCATCTTCCGAGTCAAATAACTCATTCGTTGTCTTGACACCTCTCTCTAAGTAATAAACAGACCATTTACTCCTTATTTTTTCCAAACACAAACATTCATCATTTCTTCCTTTTCCTGTAAGATTGTATTTATAATCAGGAACTCCGGCTTCTTTTAGCTTTTTTTCTAAGGTCTCTCTGGTCATTTATGCTTTTCCTCCAAATGTATTACACTTCCTCAATAACGCAGGTATGTCTCTTACTGCCCTTCCCGTCTGCATCGTAATTAATTCCCACTAACAATATTCTGTCACTGTAGCCCGTCAATGCTCCATGGTAGCGTTTTTCCTTAATCTGATTTATCGCGGTGTCCGCTGATTTATTATACTTTAATTCCACCACCATGGCAGGTCTGCTTCCGGCATTGGCTCTCGGAATAAATACAAAATCAGCAAAGCCCTTACCTGACGGCATCTCACGGACAATATTGTAGTATGCCGGCGCTGTAAAATACGCCATAGTGAGCACACAGCTAAGTGAGTTCTCATCATTATACTTTAATACGGACGTATATGTATCATGGGCGAGCTCAATAAGCTCAGCAACTCTTTCTTCATTTTTCTCTATAGTCTCGTCTAATAGTTCATCACATATAGAAATTGCTTTTGCAATCTCCTTCCATTCTCCTGTCTGAAGTGCTGATTCAAATGCCGTCGCCACCTCATAATTTGGAACAAATGCTTTCTTAATGTCAGCATCATATCCAAGATAGCCAAGATGAATAAGAGCTGTCAAAGCATCATCTTTAGATGCAATAGTTAAAAAATCATTTTTAAAGCTGTTAGTATTCACGCGTACCTTTTCTCCTGACAGCATTTTCATAACATCATCCTTAAGTCCTGCATAATTCATTGTAATGAATGTATTGATAGAGGAAAATGAAGATGTATTCTTCCAATATGAATCAAATCTATGCCTATCCATAGCCATAGACACTGAATTAGGATTATACATATGCACTCCATCTATCAAATATCCATTGTACCATACCTTAGCAGAATCAAAATCCATATCATACTGTCTGCACAAATCCTTGACTTCCTCCTCTGTAAATCCATAAAACTCCGTAATCGGATAGGATGCTATCATCGTATATTCCCTAAAGTTATTAAGTGCCGACTCATCCTTTACCTTTTTGATAGGCAGTATTCCCGTGATATATGCCAATGCCAGAAAAGATTTCGACTCCTCTGATTTAAATAATGAATGTAAAAACTGTAAATACTTATGAACCAGTTCCTCATCATCGCTGTTTCTGATTATACAGTCCCATTCATCTATTATAATGACAAAGGGTATTCCTGTTTTTTGATATATCTGCATCAGATTATAGCCGAAACTGTCCTCATAATTGAGTTCGGTCCCAAATACAACCCTAAAATCTTTATATACATACTCGACAATCTTTTCAACAATATTGTCCTTGTAAGAATCCCAAAACGAAGCAACATCCAAGTGTATTACATTATACTTATTCATATGCTTCTTATAATCTGCATCTGCGGCAAGCTTGGTATCTTCAAAAAGCTTGGTAGAATCGCATCCCCTGCTGTAATAAGCATCAATCATTCCTGCGGCATGCGATTTACCAAAGCGTCTTGCGTGGCTCAGAGCAATGCACTTGTCCTCTGTATATAACCTCTTATTGAGAAATTCCAATAACCTCGTCTTATCCACATAAATCATGCTGTTTCTGGCTTGTACAAAACTCATGTTGCCCGGATTAAAATATATGCCCATTTATAATTCGCCCCTTTCCATTCTGCAGAAACTCCCAACATATTCTATCAACATCTATTATATGTTATCCAACAATAAAATACAAGCTGTTGGGACAGGGGTCAGGTACGTGTCCCAGACAGTGGCGTTGGGACACGTACCTGACCCCTGTCCCACACTTCTGTTATTCGTCCGCAATCTGTTTTCCTGTGTGGTCAATATGATACTTACCTGTATGTATAAGCTGAGCTACCGTGACAAAGCTGTAGCCCTGCTCCTTCAGGTTCGTTATAACGCTGTCCAATGCGTCCGCAGTATACTTAGCACCATTGTGCATGAGTATTATCGCACCGCTATCCAGATTCTTGTGTTGAGTGACGGTCTTTATGATTGAATCGACACCATAATCCTTCCAGTCAAGACTATCCACACTCCACTGTATCGTATAGTATCCAAGGCTTTCCGCAGTCCTCACTACCGCGTCATTGTAATCGCCATAAGGAGGGCGGAACAGGCACATCTCATAGCCAGTAAGTGCCTTAACCTTGTCATGAACTTTCATAAGCTCCTGCTTTTTCTGTTCATCTGAAAGCTTTGTCATAAACTTATGATTCTCGCTGTGATTGCCAAATGCATGCCCGGCATCTATAATTTTCTTAACATCCTCCGGGTAAGTCTCAACCCAGCCGCCTGTGGCAAAGAAGGTCACCTTCACATTATGCTTTTCCAGAATGTCAAGTATCTGCTGCGTGTCCTCATTCCCCCAGGCGGCATCAAATGTAAGTGCAACCACCTTGTCTTTCCTGTCGACACAGTATATCGGAAGCTCCTTAGAAGCCGCCATCGCATTCTGTGACGCTGTCACAACAGCCCTTGGTCCTGCATACGCAATACCTGCAAGCAGCAGAAGCATGAGCCCCGCCACCACGGTTTTCTTATTTCTCCTGACAGCCGGACGCACCCTTTTTAATGTGTCTCCAACTTCCGTCCTTAAGTCACCCAGATTAATTTTTTTCTTTATAAACATAAAAACCCCCGGTATATATTCCTACTAAAATATATACCAAGGGTCTGTACAAAATTCGTTATACATTTTTATATTCATTAATATGTCAAAACATGCCGCTATAAACTTAGCTGTGTATAACGTATTATATTTATGCATATCACGACTTTTGGGAGAAGCTTAGATTGTTCCAAGAACATCTTGCTTCGGACAATGGAGCTGATATGTATAAATATAATACGTTATACACTTAAAGATTAAATTGGCATGATTTAACACCCGAATCATAATATAAAAAAATCATTCATATTTTTCGTCTGCTGCGCATATTATAAAATGCGAGGGTGTTGAGAATATATTTTTATGTATAATGCAGACGGTATGTTACCGAACGCCTCAGCAAAAGGGGAGGAGAGTGATTTTTTTGTCAGAATACAGACGATTTATTTCCTACATGTATGCGTATGACAACGGAATAAAGAATAAGAATGTAGGATTTGCCAAGACTGAGTGCAGAGGGGAGACTGTAAAGCTGTGGATTAACCTTAAGGGGGCGTACTCACAGGAGGAGAATTACAAGGTATATTTTTTTGTAAGGCGTGATGGCAATATAGTCGGAATATGTATGGGTGATATGGTTATAAAGAGCGGAATGGGGCAGTTCTTTGCCGCAGAGCCGCTGGCGGATATAGAGATACCGTTTGACGATATATGTGGGCTGTACATTGGCGGTAAACAGGGTGAGAGGATGTTTGCCAGCCAGTGGGATGACATGCCGTTTGACACTAAAAAGGTCATGGGCATGGCGGAATATAAGGCGGTGCTGTCTGCAAGGGAAGCGGAGCGCACAGAGAAGGAGCACACATTAAATGAGCGTGAGGCAAGGGAACAGAAGGTAGGAGAAGCTGCTGTCAAAGCCGTAACCGGAAAGCAGACCGGTGAGGATAATGCAGCCAATGTAAGTGTCGGAAAGGAACCGGAAAGCAGAGGTGTCGCTGCCACCATTGAACCTCCGGTGTGGGAAAAGCCGATAAAAATGGTGTATATATCAGATGGAGAGAGGATAACACGGTCAGAAAATGCTCCTGAAATGGACAGCGCAATGACAAATGAAGAAACTGCAGGTAAAGAAACGGTAAAGAATGAACAGGAATTGCATGCATCGGAGGAGACGGAATATCCCGGAAAGCATTCAAAATTAGATATGCTTTTTGATGGAAAAGAACCGGTACTTGCTTTCTCGGAGGATGATATTTATGACTGTGTTGACATAGGTCTTGATGAGCTTCCGAAGATAGATACTAAGGATAGCAGCCTTATAAACAACAGCTTTGTAAACCATGGATATTTCAATTTTCATCATCTGCTGCTTGGGAAAAAGGACGGAAACACGCTGGTTATAGGGGTTCCGGGCATTTATAACAGAAGAGAAAAAATTACTGCGAATATGTTTGGATTCGAGAAGTTTAAGTTCAGTATGAGAAGCGATGTGTGCATGAATCATTTTGGTTATTGGTATAAGGAATATCAGTACAGCTGAAAAAGGAGGGTCACAATAAGCTCACGAATTTTTACATAAATTGGTATCCATAAAAGCAAATTATATGTAATATATATCGAAAAATCAGTAAAAGTGCCGAAAATATATGTTGCAAAGATTGAATGTTGTTAGTATAATACTCATATCGGTAAAATAAGAAATAAGTTTGGAGGATACACATGAGTAAAAGAACAGTATTTACAGAGTTAAGCGTATGCGAAACTTTAATAATGAGACAGATTTGGGCTTATGAAGGTGATATCCCTGTACAGACTTTGATAGTTAAGCTTAATGAGGAGTATGGCAAGAATTATGCCAGAACCACAGTTGTAACATTCCTTTCCAAGCTTAAGGATAAGAAGTTTGTAGAGACATACCGTATTGGAAAGATGTCTTTTGCGAAGGCACTTCGCACAGAGGAGGATTACAGACGCAAGGTTATCCAGGACGATACAGACTTCTGGTTTGACGGCAAGCCATCAGCATATCTTGCTTCATATCTTGAGGACAGAAAGATTTCCAAGGAAGAGGCAGATAAGATCAGAGAGCTTATTAAGAACGCATAATTACAGCATTGTTTGGTTAGTAATATCTTGTTAAGGTATATGACAATATAATGAATAATACCGATGGCATGGATGTTGTCATTTTTAATGACTGGTACAAGGTGAGGCGGGGGTGCTGTGATCAGGCAGCAGCCCCATAAAAGCATGATTTTAATTGGCATGGATAACACTGATTTAATTTACTTGAGGTTAAGGTACATATCGGAATATGTTTTAGATATCCTGGATGAGCAGATTATAAGGCTCATCCTTTTTTTGTGGGAGCACATGTCACGTCAGGGTTAGTGGTAGTGGTAAAACAGAAGTTGCGCAAAGGGAGCGTATTGTTTATAATATGCATGGGAGGCTCACTATGCTTTTTCAGTATGAGACAGAGAATCTGGTTTTAAAAATATTAGATGAGAAATACAGCAGGGATGTTCTGGAATTCTATATAGAGGGAGATTCCTATTTTGGCGCAATGGAGCCGGACCGGATAGATGGATTTTACACTAAAGATTATCATAAAAGATTGCTTGAATATGAAGAGAAGAGTTATATCGCAGGAAGAAGCGCAAGATACTATATATATGAAAAAGGGAATCCTTGGCGCATAATAGGCACTGCGGCAATCAGAAACATTGTCAGGGGTAGCTTCATGTCAGCAACGATAGGATATAAGCTCCTGCCCGAATACACGGGAAAGGGATATGCCACCCAGGCAGTGAAAAGATTGACGGATGAGGCAATCACGGATGAGGAGCTTCACAGAATTGTGGCGTATGTGCAGCCTGATAATACAGCATCGATAAGGGTGCTTGAAAAGTGCGGTTTTGAGTATGAAGGAATTGCGCGTGATTATGCAATGTTAAAGGGAAGGTGGCATGACCATGCAATCTATGCAAGAATTGGAAAATAATAATCCGGATGATATAAGATATATGAAAGAGGCGATACGCCAGGCGAAAAAGGCAGCTAAGCTTAAAGAGGTGCCGATAGGCTGTGTTATTGTCTACGATGGAAAAATAATAGCCCGCGGCTATAACAGGAGGAATACTGATAAGAGTACGCTTGCGCACGCTGAGATTGCCGCTATAAAAAAGGCAAGCAGGGTGATTGGCGACTGGAGGCTCGAGGACTGTACCATGTATGTCACGTTAGAGCCGTGCCAGATGTGTTCAGGGGCAATCGTTCAGGCACGTATTCCGCGGGTTGTGATAGGAACAATGAATGCCAAGGCGGGCTGTGCGGGGTCGGTCATAAATATTCTCCAGATGGAGGGCTTCAACCATCGCGTCGATATAACAAAGGGGGTTCTAATGGAGGAGTGCCGCGATATGATGCAGGCATTTTTTAAGCAGCTCAGGCTTGAAAAGGCAAAAGAAAAGCAGATTGACAGTGAGGAGAAAGAGAAGGAAAAACAGATATGAAAAAGATTATTCTCAGAGTATTAGGTTTTATAGGAGTTACACTTCTTATGCTGGTGCTTTGTTTGTACTGTGTTATGTGGGTAGTTACAAAGGGTCCATCGGAACAGGCAAGGAATCTTTTCGTGCTGTCCGTGCGAGAGACGAGCATGGCAGGTTTTTTAGCCAATATATACTGCTCTAAGGCAGAAATAGCGGCGATTGAGGAGGGAAACAAGGTAAAGTACCTTAATGAGGCGGTGGACACATCGTTAATTAAGATTGACAGGGATGCAGCAGGGGACAGGAAGGATTTCACAATCAGCGATGAGGATAAGGAGGATGGAGTCGTATATGCGGATGGCATGGAGTTTCATCCGGTAAAGGGCGCTACCTATTCCGGAACCATGATAGTGATTAATGACCCATCGCGCGTGTTTGTCGGAACATCCTCGGATGAGTATGACGGTTCAGCAGGGCTTAGTGTCCCGGAGATATGTGAGAGATATGGCGCTACAGCAGCCTCAAACGCAGGCGGCTTCGAGGATATAGGAGGAGTCGGGAACGGCGGAACCCCGCTTGGAATAGTTATCTCGGAGGGAGAGTTAAAGTACGGTGATTTGAATACCTCCTACGAGATTATAGGATTTGATGAGAACGATATATTTATCATAGGAAATATGACAGGACAGCAGGCGTTAGACTCAGGTGTGAGGGATGCCGTGTCATGGGGACCGCTCCTGATTGTGAATGGTGTGCCGGCGAATGTTACCGGAACAGGCGGCGGTGTGAACCCCAGAACTGCCATAGGCCAGAGGGAGGACGGAGCGGTGCTTCTGCTCATAATAGACGGCAGGCAGACACACAGTCTCGGGGCGACATTGAATGACCTTATAAACGTATTTCTGGATTTCGATGCGGTGAATGCGGCTAACCTTGACGGCGGCGGTTCGACTGTATTTTACTACGGCGGTGAGATATACAATAAGATTTCATCGATATACGGTGCGCGCGGGATACCGACAGCTATTGTAATCAGGTAAGGGAAGGGTGCAGGAATGGACAGAAGCAATAAGAATGATAAGCCGGTAAGAAATGAAGAAAAAGCACCTGTAAGAAGGCGCAGGAGCAGTTCGGTGCCAGGTAAAAGCAGCAGACATAATGCGGTCATAGCGGGAAAAAGGAAAAAGAGACATGGGAAAAATTCATCGTTTAGATATTTCCTTGGGACATACACCGCATTATGGGTGGTTTTAACGGTTGTATTGTGCACAGTATTATGGAAAAATCTTTCAAATTACCAGAGGGATTATGATGCGGCGAAGGCTGCAGGAGCACCGGAGCTTGCAATGCAGGAAAATATGGAGCTGTTCACCGCAGACAAAATAGGCGATGTAATAGATACCCAGCAGCTTGATATTTCCAGCAGATTCGAGACTATAGAGCAGTACAAGGATTTCTATAAGGGATATCTGCAGAATAAGAATGTCAGATATATTAAGAATGATGAGCTGTACAACGACGCGCGTCCTGTATATAATGTCATGGCATTCGATAGTGAGGCAGCCGATACGGATGAAGGCGAGCTGCTCGCAATCGTTTCTTTAAAGGCGGCAGGCGAGAAGGATTCCTTCGGCTTTAATAAGTGGGAGATTAAGGACATTGCCATATCGGAAAATATCTATGATTATCATGAAGTGTATGTGAGGGTCATGGATGATATGGATGTATACATCAACGGCATTAAGCTGGATGAGAGAGAATATATTACAGGCGGCGTGATAGACAATGCTGTCAGCGAAATGGCGTATGAGCTTACCGGAGTGAGCTTCAACTACAAGGTGTACTATGCCGGGGAGCTGGTGCAGGAGCCGCAGGTCAGTGTGATTGACGCGCAGGGAAATGACGTCACAGCAGATTACGTTGACGCCGAAAATGGCTTGAAGGACTATGAGGCAACGGCTTCACCTGAGTTTATCGCAGGTGTGCAGGACATGGTGCAGAGCTTCTGTGAAACATATGTGTACCACATCTACCGCAAGGCATCGGTGGATTCGGTTGCGGTCATGATGGAGGATGGCTCGGAGGCAGAAAGGCTTCTATACAATGCCCAGTCGACTCTTGCATGGGCATGGGTTCCTGAGACTGTGGAGATATTAGATGAGAGCTATGACGAATTTATGTACTATAATGACAGCTATTTTTCATGCAGAAGCACAATAAATATCCGCAAGGCGGATTCAAAGACTACGGAGGATGAGGAGTTCATCTGTCAGTGGCTCTTCAAAAAGGTTAACGGGCAGTGGCTTGTGACGTACTTCGTGCTGGGATAGCTTTTAATTACCTATAAGGCTGCGGGTGCCAAAACATGCCTATTTAATCTATGAGTGTATAACGTATAATGTTTATACATATCAGCTCCGTTGTACGAAGCAAGATGTTCTAAGAACTCTGATTAAGGTGTTTTATACGTCCGCCACCGAGGCAAAGCATACATCCTTGTATGCATTGACTCTAAAGCAGCATCCGTGCTGCTTTTGGCTAGGTGTTTAGCAGAGTTCTAAGAACATCTAAGCTTCTTACAAATGTCGTGATATGTATAAACATTATACGTTATACACGGCTAGGGTTGTGGAGCATGTTTTGGCACCCTGGGATAATATGGTTATATGTGAATGGAGGTTGACGATATGACAAAATTAACTAATTCATTTACTGCAAGGATAAAAAAGAAAAAGCCTCATGGAACAGACAATGGCTTTTCTTTAGCTGAGCTGCTGGTTGTGGTTGCGATTATGGTGGTGCTTGTCGGGGTGACGGCACCAATGCTTATTTCGCATATTCATAGGGCAAGGGTTGCAAAGGACTGGGCTAACCTAACCTGAGGTCTTATTATATGGAGGCACAGGCGGATTTTATTTCTACCGGTGAGATTAACCCGGTGATATATAAAGATATTGATGTTAATGAAAACTGGGAAAGAAGGGAGTTAGAATATCTCGACGGAACCAAGGTTAAGCTTCTGGCAGGATATTTTGCCGTGACATTAGATGATGCCGGAAATGGGTACCACATAGCGTATCAGTGCAATGAGTACAAAGCCAAGGGTGATAAGCATGAGGACTGCTCGTTGGTGCTGGGAGCGATTCACTGATATTTGGGACAGGGGGATGTGCACGCATGGAAGGCAACGATTACATATTTGGTTCGTATTTGAAAAATTTAAGAAAACGAAGAAATGTGTCTACTGAAGCGCTGGCACAAGGTTGTTGTGATGGAAGTCTAATCAGAAAAATAGAAGCCGGAAAAAGAAAAGCTTCGTATAACCTTAGAACCTTATTGATAGAACGATTGGGGCAGGATAGTTGCAAGTATGAGAATATTCTGAATCTGAATGAATATAGAGAGGTCTGTGCCAGAAGGGAAATTCTGGATGTAGTTGTTAACAAAAGAATAGATGAGGCAAAGGAATTATTAAATATTTACTATCAAGAGTATGCTGGCGCGGATAAATTATGTTTGCAATTTTATTATGAAATTCTGGGAAGAATTTCTGAGGATAAAGCCGATTGCTTTTGTAAGGCTCTACAGCAGACCTGTGAGTATTCGACATTATCAATTAATTCAATATTATCAGCAAGGGAAATAAATCTTATTCTTGAGTGGGCAAAGGCATTAGGGAAATCAGATTACGGCGCGACGGTTGCTTTTATTATTAAGCTGATTGAGCACATGGAATATGAGCCTGAGTGGATTGCTGTCATTTATCCGAAGATTGTTTTGGAATATATAAGCTGCTTTAGTGAAGAAAAAGATGACATGCCAACTATTCAAAAATATATTATGATGCTTGAAAAAGTTTTATTAATACAAAAAACATATAAAAGCTTATTTATGTTAACAGATGTATTAGAAAAATTACTTGATTCAACAATAAAACTAAATGATATGTCTGATGAGGATTGCATATTCAAAATAAAGGATTATGAAGAGAAATTAGAATTGGTCAAGCAAATTGAAAGCGCCACGGACTCACCTATATGGGTGTATCTTCATAAAACAGGCAATGTTGTGTTTGCCGGAGATATAATAAAACAAAGGCGCAGGATGTTGAACATGTCGCAAAAGATGATGGCTGATGGTATATGCGATTATAGAACTATATCGCGGACTGAAGCAGGGAAAATGTCATTGGAGATGTATACATGTTCATTGGTTTTTAATAAGCTTGGATTACCACTTGAATTTCAAAGAACCTATATTGTTCCGGGGGATGTTTCAGTTTTTGAATTGGAAGAAAAAATAAGACGGTTAAGTAATGCAGGAAAATATAACGAAGCTTTGGAAAAATTAGAACAAATTTCAAAAAGTATAGATATGTCAATTGCCGTGAATAAGCAGTTTTATATGCGGAATACAGCAATGGTTAGTTGGAAGCTGAAAAAAATAAATGATTTAGACTGTGAAAGAGAACTTGAAAAGGCTTTGAAGCTTACAGTCAATATTGAAAATATCAATTATGAAGCTATTTATTTAACTTCACAGGAATGGCTCTGTATTCATAATATTTTATTGGTTAATTCGACAAATGACATGTGCTCTCAGGTGCTATACGCAATTAAAAAAGACAATAATAGGCAGTTGATGCCGAAAAATATAACCAGCCTGTTATTACTGGTTCTCGCCCGGAAATATAATAATATGGGATATAAAGAATACGCGGTAAATATAATCGATTATATTATGGAGAACGAAATAAATAAAGCGGATAGTGCATTGATAGTAACCTTATTGTTATTCAAGGCCTATTATATGAAAGATGTGGATATGAAAGCATTTGCCGAAAAACTCTCAACATTTTTATAGTGTATTTGCCTCATAGCTAATATATAGAGGACAGAGTATTTTATTTAGGTAAAAGAGAATAGAAAATGTAATGAGCAGTTGTTCCTTTTAAGAGACAACTGCTTTTTTGTGACAGATTTGGCACCTATACATGATTGAAAAAGTATCTTAATATCTTACTTGTAGTAAAAAACGATAATTTGAGGCGGTTACCATATGAAGAGGTCAAATGGATAATAGATAATTTTAGTTGTGAAAGACTAATAAGTATAGTAATGTCAAGCCATAGTATATATGTTTATACTATGGCTTGGCATATTATATAAAAAGGTCTAATGCGACTATATTATATATTTTGAAGGATTGTTGTGATGAAAAATAAAATTGTGTTTATCAATATATTTTATGAGATATTGGAGTATGCCTGTGAGTTTGGGTTGGCATATATTGTCTCACGTCTGGTTAGCTTTTCGCTGGAAGGGGATACCCGGCAGACGGTTATATTTGCCGTAAGTCTTTTGCTGGCACTGCTTTTTATAACGGTGCTCAAGCATGGTTTGAAGGTTAATATTTCAAGGAAGCTGCTCAGTGAGAAGCAGGCTTTTCAGATGAACATGTACCGGAGCATGATGAAGGTAAATCTATATAAGATATCCTATGGTGAGCTGAGGCAGAGACTTGGGGCTGATACGGACACGATTTGTGATTTCAGATTTACGGTTATTCCGACTTTGGTCAGCAATGTCGCTGTCATGCTGGCTGGTGCGGGTATGATTGCCGGAGAAAATCTGATACTTGGTGTTGTTTTGTTTGCGTTGACATGGGTTCAGTTAGTTCCGGTCTGGGTGTCCAACCGTCAATTGGACGAAAATCAGGAGGAAGTGGAGAAAATCGAGGAAAAGCTCAATTCATTCTTTTTGGAGGGATATAAGGGCTTTGTGCAGATTAAGCTTTTTCAGGCGCAGAACTGGTATCTGAGGCGGTTAAAAGGAATCCATGAGGACTATTCAAGGGTTGGCACTACGGGTGAAAAGCTGGTTTTGGTTCAGAAGCTTGTATTTAATGTGCTGGATAATCTTCTGACCTACGGAACGTATTTTCTGGTCGGAGTATTGATTTTTAATGAGAAATTGACTGTGGGCGCCGGCGTTTTGATAATAGCTGTAGCTGCATATCTTTTTGGCTCAATGGACGCCATCAGGGAATATTTTAATGAAAAGGTCAAATATAAAATAGCGCTGAAAAAGGTGAACCGATTTTATGAAATGGTTGAGGGCAATCAGAACGATGTTATCGGCGAAGCGGAGGCTGGTGGTATTCAGACAAGAAAGCTGAGCTTTACCTATGATGGCGGGCGCGTATTTAATTATAGTGACATTGCCGTACCTGATGGCAGGAAGGTTGTTCTGATGGGGGAAAACGGCAGTGGCAAATCCACATTGCTGTTCTTACTTTCGGGCTTGTTAAAGCCTGTTGCGGGAAGCGTTCGTGGCACGGCAAATGTGACGGCGCTTTTACAGCAGGAGGATAAGCTTGGGGAGACATGTGCCATGCTATTGCAGGAGATAAGCAGGAAAAAGCCAGTTGACGACGCGCTGTTTGACAGCATTTCCAAAGCCTTTAAGATAGACTATCTGAACCAGTCCTTTGATGACCTTTCCGGCGGACAGAAGAAAAAATTCCTGCTTGCTGTGGTTATGGCTTCCAAGGATAGGATCTGTATTTTGGATGAGCCTACCAATGCATTGGATGTGGAGGCAGTTGAGGTGTTGGTTAAGTGGCTGCGGGAATGTGATAAGACGCTTCTTGTTGTTTCCCACGATGATAGAATATTAAATCTTGGTTTTGACAGATTGATAATAGGAGATATATGCCATGTCGAAGAGAAAACTGTTTTGGCAGACTGCTAAAGCAATAAATTGGAGCATTATCTTTCAGGCTTTGAATGATTTGCTGCTTATTGCGCTGCCGACAATCGTGGCGGTATTAAGCGGAAATATGACGCAAATGCTGTTAGGGTATGATAAAGAAGGTATTTTTTTACAACTGCCGTTTTTTATTGGGGCACTGGTGCTTAATATTGCACTGCCTCCTTTTATCGGGATGCTGTCAGCGCTTATTCTGTTTCGGCAGTCCTTGACGGATGACAGAAGAGGTCTGGCTTCGTTCCTTTCAAAGAGCCTGAAAACAGCGTACAGCATAGATGAGGGCGAGATAGAGGAGAAGATTTCCGGAGATATGCTGATGTACAGATATACTGTGCTTTTCATGGTCTCACAGCCGATTGTTATTGTTGTGTATGCGGTAGAAGCCTTTATGTTATTCAAGGAAATGAACAGTATTATTTTTGGCGTGACCGTTCTGGTCGCGGCGTCCTTCCCCCTCATCAGGTCGTTTCTTAAAGGGACGTGGAGGGCTTCACTTAAGAAAAAGGAGAGCGAATACAAGGAACAGAAAAAGAATCTGGAATATATTTTTTATTCTGCAAATTCCTTTATCAGAAACAATAAGCTGGGCGATTTCTACATAAAGAAAATGCAGGGTATGTTTGATGAATACAGGAATACCACAGCTAAACAGGCAATAGGCTTTGATGCCAGAACAGATTCGCTTGATTTCTTCACAAGACATGGCTCAAAAATAATAATTATAATCGTCGGCTGTGTACTGGTTTCCTTCGATAAATTAGCGCCGGGCAGTCTGCTTACCGGGCTTCTTGTGCTGCCGTCAATCACCCTCTGCTATAATTATCTACAGCGCTTTATATCCTATGAAAAAGGGTATGGAAAGATGTATGAGCGCGTCCGTTTTTTGTTTGAGGATATTGAAGAAAAAGAGGAGACACAAGAGCTTGGAGGCAATTGGAGCCTTGAAATCAACGATATAAATTTCGGCTATACGGAAGAAAAACAGGTTATAGAGCATAAGGATTTCAGAATCCGTCAAGGCGAAAAGCTGGTAATCAGTGGGGCTAACGGCAGTGGCAAGAGTACGCTTGCCGCATTGCTTGCGGGCTTATACCCTGATAGTATTTCCAAAAACCAGATAACCGTCACGAGCGATGGAACGAAGAAACACACAGACATCATATCGCTGCGCAAAAATATTGCTTATCTTACTCAGGATGCGTATTTGTTCAGCGGAACAATAGCTGATAATCTTTCTATGGCTTCCGATAATGAAGAGCTGGGCTCATCTGTGCTGTCCGAGCTATCTGGCAACAGTCTGGATTTGTCCAAGGAGGTTGAGGAAGCAGGAGCGAACTTATCGCCCGGACAGCAACAGAAGATTAGTCTTGCCAGAGCCTTGATTAAGAAGGCAGAGCTTCTGATTCTTGATGAGCCTGGAAACCACCTTGATAAAGAGGGACTTGACTGGCTTGGGGATTTTCTGGTCAGAACGGACAAGGCGGTGGTTCTCATATCGCATGATGAAACCTTAACCAGCCGAATTGGGTGAAGCAAGGCTGGGACAGGGGTCTGACACCGGTGTCCCAAGTCCCTTTGGGACGCCGGTGTCAGACCCCCGTCCCGGAACTGTCAAATAAGCCCCATTACCTTCAACACGAATATCCACCCTGTGAGCGTCACTGATGACAGAAGCGTTGCCATAACCACTATGCTGGAGCTTAGCACCTCGTCATTACCCATATTCTTTGCCATTATGTAGCAGGTGACCGTGGTCGGTGAACCGAGCATGACAAGAATTGCAACGAGTTCACTGCCACGGAAGCCGAACGCTATCGCAAATGGGAAAAATACGAGAGGCAGAAGTACCAGCTTTATAAAGGTGGCGATTGATGTGAGCTTAATCCTCTTAACCGCCTTCGCCCCCTCAAAGCCTGCTCCCACAACAAGAAGTGCTATGGGCGTTGCCGTCTGTGCTATGCTTGTCACTGCCTTCAGCGGTATTGCCGGAATATTTATCCCGAATATTGAGAACGGCAGTCCTAGGAATATTCCTATTATGATTGGATTCTTAACCACGTTAATGCAGGCCTTTTTAATATTGGAGCCTTTGCTATTTCTGACCCCTTTTATTACACCTGCTGAATCTGCCTTTATCCCTCTATAATTTCCGCTTATCCCTGACTTTTTTTCTACGGCGTTCTTTTTATGTATCTGATTTGATATATTGTCGTCCGGCTTATTTTTTTCTGCCTCTTTCCCCATATCCGCCGAAAACGTCAATATAATCACCGAGAGAATATTATATAAAGGCACAGCCGATACAATCATAAGCGGAGCCATCCCTGAATTGCCGTATATATTGTTGATAAATGCAATGCCGAGCACAGCCGCGCTTCCTCTCGCGCTCGCCTGTGTGAACGCACCGACCTGCGTCTTATCCTTGATAAAAATATAGCTGAGTCCCCATATCGCAAGAAACATTATGGTTGTTGTTATCATACAGAATAAAACAAAGGCCAGATTGAAATCTGACCTTATGTCTGCGGTTGCGATGTCCTTAAACAGCAGCACGGGAAGTGCCACCTTAAATACATACTTATCTGCAACCTTATTAAATTCCTTGGTGAACAGACCAATCCGCATAAGGAACCAGCCCAGAACCATAATGAGAAATATAGGCAACGTCGCATTTAAGCTGAAAATAAAATCTGCCATGATAATCCTCATTTCTTTAAATCTAATCAGGTAATTATTTCTGATTACAGAGTGCCTGTGAATCTGTCAAATGCTGCCTGTCCCTTGGCATCCCTCTTGAACACGCCCGCATCCTCAAGAACCTTCTTGAATACAATTCCAATCTCTTCCTTGAGAACCGCATCGACATTCTCAGCGCTGATTACAGGGCACTTAGGTCTGA
>ENA-OPMP01000445-OPMP01000445.1-human-gut-metagenome-genome-assembly--contig:-NODE-445-length-20726-cov-2.071888_pt1 | contig 20726 bp, 9 predicted proteins | sample MGYA00241527_ERZ501751 | MGnify/ENA primary metagenome ERZ501751 (study PRJEB25962, sample SAMEA2042647) | human gut metagenome | biome: human gut; feature: human-associated habitat; material: faeces... | reverse complement strand
AGCGTTTCAGGAAAACGGGCTTTTTCAAGGAGCCAGTCGGCGCGGGGAAGGCGTTTTTCAAGAAATACGCAGATGATCTGATACTTTTCAATCGTTTCTCAGAGGTGGCGGAGGGATTCTACCTTGCTTCCTGCGAGACCTTTGATGAAAAGGACCTCAACCCTGACAGGAGCTACTTCGCGCTGGACGGAAAAAAGCAGCTCCCCTACGACTGCTCCGACGAGTGCTTTGCCGTGCTGTTCCCAAAAAAGCGCAAGGCTGACGGCCTTGTTATCATCGGAGGGTGCTTCCACTGCGGAGTTCAGAATATGCTGGAAACTGTGAAACAAAACTGGTGCGGAATACCTGTGCTCGCTATCGTGGGCGGGTTTCACTTTATGGGCTCAAACCCTAAAACGCTTGGGTGCTCATCTGAGTATATCACGGCGCAGGCAAGGGCGCTGAAGCTCAGCAACGCAGAGAAGATCTACGCCTGCCACTGCACAGGCTTCAAGGGGTTCGACATTATGGACGAGACCCTCGGAGACAAGTTAATGTATATTGGTGGTGGAGAAGAAATTGATTTTTAAACCGGAAATGTAAAATTAAGATATTTGTAAGTCTTTTTTGCAACATTTCCGGTATTTTTGCGTTATAATATATGCAGGTGATAATTTTTTCAAAAAAATTAAAAATTTTTTCAAAAAACATGCAACCTTTTATGGGTCTCGGTTGTTTTAATTAATGAAAGGTTATTAGGCTGAGGTGCAGACAGGCGCAGCGGCTTAAAATAAACAGGGGCAGGACGCCCCGGTATATGGAGGGAGTTAGTATGAATAAGAAAGCGAAGGTCATTGCTGCTTCGCTCTGTGCAGCTCAGGTCATCACGATGATACCGCTGAGCGCGGCGGCAGCAGAACCGCAGTTAAGCACCACCACGATCGCAGTCGGTGAGAATCACAGCCTTGTTATCAAGAGCGATATGTCTCTTTGGGCTGCGGGCGACAACAGCAAGGGGCAGCTCGGTTTAGGATCGAGCAAGTCCAGCTCCAACGGCGAGAAGGTAATGGACAATATCGTGTATGTTGACGCAAACGAAGATGTCAGCTTCGCGATAGATAAGAACGGCACGCTCTATGGCTGGGGCGACAACTCCGAGGGTCAGATAACAAATAAGGTTTCCGCTGCGACTATCAGCAACCCTACCAAGATCCTGGACAATGTTGCTCAGGTAAGCACCGGAGACGGTCATACAGTCGCACTGCTTGAGGACGGAACCGCAGTAGGATGGGGCAGCAATGAATACGGCGAGCTTGGTTTCTCTACCAATACATACAAGAATTCCGTTACAGAGCTCATGAAGGACGCAGTGGACGTTGCAGCAGGCGACGGATTTACGCTGGTTGTGTCCAAGGACGGCGCAGTTTACGGCTGCGGCAATAACGATCAGGGTCAGCTTGGCACAGGTAACGCCTTTGGCAAACATAGGTTCACCATTGACTACAAAATAGAAGGATTCTCCCTGATCGTCTTTTTCTTTCACCACCTTTATTGTACGGAGTCCGATACGCTCTTTTTGAGAAGCTATCACTTTACCATCCACCTTTATTACGGCTTCAAAGTCATACAATGCAGGTTCCCCCCAACCATTAGGCATCCATAAATGAGGCTGCCGTATCTCTATGGGAAGAAGAATATGGTTTGTTCCCGGCTGCAATGTCACCTCTTTCTGTTCGGTTACCTTTTCACCCTCCTTATAAGAATAAGCAACGGTTACTTCCGCTTTCTGAGGAGTTGCAGAAACACTGTTTACAGTCAGGCGGTTTTCAACTTTCGCCAGATCTTTTGTTACCGAAGCCTGACGTACATAGTAATCATCAATGCGTGCCACATCATAGAAAGTCAGTGTCACAGGCCGCCAGATACCACTGGTTACCAAGCGGATTCCCCAATCCCAGCCATAACTGTAAGGCGCTTTACGGCTATAGATACTAACCCGTTTATCACTATGATCATTATCAGCAGGATAATCAAAACCATTGGTTTCCCATTGGGGTAAAGTTTGCTTGACAGGTGAATGAAACAGAATCTGCAAATGGTTTTCTCCCTTCCGCAACACCTCTTTTACCGGAAGAGTATAGCCGACAAACATATTGTCCGTACGTTCCAACAAAGAGCCGTTCAGGTAAATATCCGCATACGTATCCAACCCTTCCAAAATCAACAAGGCAGCATCCCGCGAGAGTTGCTCATCCGTCACATTAAAAGTAGTTTTATAGACCCAGTCCTCATTCTCTACCCACTGCACTTTTTGCTCATTCATCCCATAAAATGGATTGGGCAGCTTATTATGAGAAATCAAATCCTGATGCACCGTTCCGGGCACCGTAGCCGGCAACCATTCGTTCCGGCCGACCTGGGCGAACTCCCATCCCTTATCAAGACTCAGACTCTCTGATTTCTTATACTCCTTTGCACTGAGCATCATCGGAAAGCATCCTAACATCATCAAAACTTTTAATGTTTTCTTCATCTTACCTATCTTTATTAATTTATATACTATTCAGCCCGGAATGTGGATGCAGGCAAACCGGCGCCATTTACCAGATTGGCACGGGTAAATGGCTGCCATCCGTAACGAACCGTTTCCGGCTCTTTCACCTTGTCACTCCATACTTTTATTTTACCGTTTTCAACAACAGCCTGTGCCGGATAAAATAATCCATCATCACCTGCCACTTCGAATGTACGAAGCGATTTCCCATCCGAAGTCGACAACTCCTCCGCATAATCAAAAGAAATATAAGCCGCACCTCCACTAAATACGACTGATTTATAAAGCGGTCCCGAAGGAATGACATTTTTATATCCGTATGTTTTATTCAAAGCCCATGCAGCCAACCGTTCACCGACTTCTCTTTTCTGTTTGGGGTGTACGTCCAATGAGTCTCCCCTATCTGAACTGACAGCCATACCGGTATGAGGAATCTCCGCCATCAAACGACGCTGGCTATCACGGAACCAAGTCCATGACGGACGGTCTATACTGGACAATTGGACAAAATAGAATGGAAGTTCCGCATCCCCCCAATTCTTGCGCCAACTTTCCACCAACAATCCGAACAACTTTTCATGAGCCTCCCGATTATGGGCATTGGACTCACCCTGATACCAAATAAAGCCTTTGACCGGAAACTGTTCCAAAGGACGGATACCCGATTCATACAAATAACAAGGCTCATAAGGATGGCGTTGCAATTTATTGGAAGACTGCTTTACATTCAAGGCAGCACGCCCACGCACCCAGTCTTGAATAAAATCATTCTGCATCCAATTACGTAAGATAGCCGGAAAACGATATTCCAATGTACTACGGTCTATCCATGCTTCAGTAGGAGATCCGCCAATGGCATTGCAAATCAGTCCTACAGGAACTTGCAAACTATCCTGCAATTTCTTTCCGAAATAGTAAGCCACCGCCGAGAAATTACCGGCTGTTTCAGGCGAACAAACTGTCCACCGTGTATCCTTATAATATTGCAGATGATTCAATGAATCGAGTACCGAAGCATCCCACTCCACCGCATCCGTACGCCAACGGGCTTTCATATCATAAAAACGGATATTGCTATTTGCAGCTTGAGGAACATCTTGTGCGGCAGTCGCACTCCAATTCAGATAAAACTCCATATTCGATTGTCCGGAACAGAGCCACACTTCTCCCGCCAACACATTTTCATAGACCAGTTTCCGTTTTTCTGTAGAAACAGTCAGCGTATATGGACCGCCCGCCTTCAATGGCCGGACATCCACCGCCCACTTTCCATCTGCTCCCGTCACAGCCTGAAGTTTCTGCCTGTCTATGGAAACAGTCACTTTCTCACCGGCATCCGCTTTTCCCTGAATAGTCAGCAGACGCCCATGCTGCAATACCATATTGTCCGTATAAATTTCCGGCATTTGCAAACCGCCAAAATCACCGGTTATGCCTTCATACACCGTTTTTGCCAGGACAGCCGCACCTTCCTTATCAGGATGGACAGCATCGGGCAACATAAAAGGATATGGATATAAAGGTGCATGAAAATCTATCAACTGTACTTGTGCGTATTTCGCTATCGTTTCTATAGCCAGCTGAATCTCATCATGCCAGTCGCGTGTGCCGGACTCAAACCGCGGATGACGGTCGGCAATCGGAGTCAGACGGGCAATCAAAATACGACATTCAGGATTCGCCACTCTGAACGAATCAATCAGTGCACGATAATCCGCTATAAAAAAATCACGGTAATTGGGCCAATCACGCGGATCTGTATCATTCACTCCTAAATGAATAACCACTACATCACCAGCAAAAGCCAATGCATCCTTAAACTCTTTCTGTTGCATAAAAGGCCGGTGTCCCTTGTTCAGCAACGTAGCTCCCGGCTTTCCAAAACGCTCCACCGTATACCCTTCACCCAGCATTTGCTGTAACCGGGCAGGATAGGACTCCTTATCAGGATCGGATACACCTATGCCATAGGTAATGCTATTACCTACACAAGCAACCTTCACCCGCTTCCGTGCAAATGAAACGGTACAAAGAAACAAACATAAAATCAGTATTAATGTCTTCTTCATTTCTGGTCAACATAAGGTTTTACAATATCACGCCACAGCAAGTATCCCTTTCCTAATAAATGTAATCCGTCATTAGTGTATACTGGATTCATCTTGCCTGTCTCTTTCTCCACAAAATGACTATACAAATCAATATAGGCAACTCCTTCCTTTACCGCCAATGGTTCCAACAAATCATTAATTTGTTTTACCACCTGCCAGCGTGATGTATGCCCGTTAAACATACCGTAACAATCATTCACCGGCAATACACTTTGCAAATATAATTTTGTTTTTGGAGATTCTTGCTTTATTTTCCGAACAATCATACTTATTTCTGAAATAATTTTATCCGCAGACGTTCCCCGAGAAACATCATTGATACCGATCAATAAAAAAATCTTTGCCGGTTTTCCCTTTACAATCGGATCCAAACGGTCATATACCCCCATACAGATATCTCCACTGATACCCCTGTTCTTCACATTCTTATTTTGAAACAACTCAGCCCACTCGCAACCGTTGGTAATACTGTTCCCTAAAAAAATAATATCTTTTGAAGTAACCGGAAGTTCTTCAAACAAAGTCGCTCTCTGCTCATAAAAAGTAGAATACTTGCGTTCCTGAGCAAACTGGGGTAACGCTAATAATAATCCCAATAACAATAAGACAATACGTTTCATTTTATTTTTGTTTATCTGGTGAATAAATCAATCCCTCTACCGCCCTTTCTCCGTCAGGAGTCACAAAGACAGCAGTAAACATCCACTTCACAAGACGCGTCTCAGCCATCTTAAACTTGCCGATAGGCAACTTTAAGAAAACCTTGTTCCAACCTTTATTTAAATGCACCGCCAATGGCACTCTTCCTACGCAATTCTCATTTCCCAAAGGTACTTCATAACTTTTCACCTTATGCGTAGCAGTCCATACAGGAGGTAATATTTCACGATCATTAATCCAGATACGGCTTCCCTTATAATCCCATTTGTCAGGCAATGGCGCCAGATCCATCTCTGAACGGCTATAATTCTGAAACTCTGCCCATAACCCCACTTCCTGGTCTTTGGGCGAATACACCCAAGTATATGCATAAGCCGTGTGGTTTTCCTTAGGATCAGCATAAAAAGCAGGAACCATATCCCCCCAGACATGGCGTAAATAAATACCTGCCCCTATTGCCTGACGTACACCATACGTATTCCCGTTATAATGATAGGTATCCTTTAATTCCTGTTCAGGCGGGAACACCTTATCCATATCTCCCCCATTAGGAAAAGCATCCGTAATATTCCATTTTACATTAGTCTGTTTTACATAGGCGAAAGGATATCCTTTAAACGTATGCTCCTTATGCCACAACATACGCTTTTCAAAATCAGCGAATTCTTTGAATGCTTCCGTGTCTTCGGGTGGAAGTATCGTACCCAGTCCGTCAAAATATTCCGTACCTCCCCCTCTCCAGGCACGCTCGGCAATAGCAAGCATATTGGGATACAAGCCATTTTCAATAACCAGATTCCACTCATTGTCAATCAAACGATCGTGCCACAAAGCCAATATAGTTCCCGCAATGTCCTCACTGCCTTCTGCCTGATCATAAATACGGCTGTTGTACAAAGCTACAATATCACCGAAAACATCAAAATGATTCAGATAATGAAATTTGGAATCGATAGCAGGAATACCCGGTTGCGCCTTTCCACGGTAACTCCACAAATGTGTCATGTCTATTTCCCCCGGTTTATAGTGCCAGCCCGGATTCCAGGATATTACTTTTTTCCCTTTTGAGCGTACATACGCCACTATTTCGGGTACAAAATGCGGATTGGTAAACTCCACCTCATCCGTACCTATATGTAAATAAGGCACATCAAATGTCTCACACACCTCATCCAGCAACAGTTTCAATATTTTCATCCCTTCCGGACTTTGCATATCATGGCGGAAAGCACGCACAAAGGCAGCACTATGCCCCGGCATATCTATCTCAGGAATCAACAACACCTGATGTTTCTTACAAAAATCCACCAAATCGCGTGCCTCTTCCAGCGTATAATATTTACCCGGCATACGGATGGTATTCACACTATCATTCAGCATAGGAAAGATTTTACTTTCCAATCTCCATGCCTGGTTTTCAGTAAGATGCCAATGAAATACATTAATCTTAAACCGGGATAAAATCTCGATCTCTCTTTTCAATTCTTCCATTGAAATATAACTGCGTCCCACATCCTGCATAAATCCGCGTATCCGGAATGCCGGCCAGTCTACAATCTCACATCCGGCAACAGAACTTCTCTTCCCTTTTTTCCGTTCCAATTGCCGAAGTGTCTGCATAGCCCAATACACTCCCTGTTCTGTTACAGCCTCTATCTTTATCCGCTTGTTTGAAACAGAAAGACGATAGGCTTCAGCCCCATTTAACCTGGCCTCCTCAATAGACGGAACCAGTTCCACTTCAATCACCGATGACGAGTGTTCAACAATCTCACCACCTGCATTCATGATAAAAACTTCCCACTCCGGTCTCAACACCGGAGTAGAAAGTTTCACCTTTCCCATAGTAAAATTCTTCCCCGTATCCTTATACAACTGAGGTTTAGGAAGTAACGAGATACTGGTTTGTGCTATAGTTACAGCACAAACCAGTATCATACCAATAAAACTAGAAAATCTGCGTTTCATTATTTATTTGGTCTTAATAATATCTTTCAGCTTTATCGCTTGGAAAGTCATGTGGGCCACACTGCTTTCATATAAAATTCCTACTGTTTCCTTGTCAATCATAGTCAAGCAGCTGTATCCCCAACCCCAACCGGCATCCAGCAGCAATTGATTCTCGGGCAACCAAGTCACCCCACCATCCAGACTTGCTTTGATGGTAATGCTATGACGGTTCTTGGCATCATTCGGATTAGAGAACAAAAGGATGTCTTTACCCAATACATTCTCTTTAGCTTTAACACTAATCAAACTGGCCATACAAACCGGTTCCTGTAAGGCTGTACGTGAAGACTCATGTTCTTTCCATGTTTTACCTAAATCTGTAGTTGTAGAAACGGCACGACTGCCACCACGATTATCACGCATATTCAGCATCAGCACTCCCGGTTCCACTTCCGCTACCTGAGATTCAGTTGTATTAGTGCGTGCCAATGTACTGATATTCCAGGTTTTTCCATGATCCTTACTGTATATAATACCGGCATTAGGAATACGGTCATTGCCAATATACTGGCTGGCAAAGACCAATGTTCCATCTTCCATAGAGATACCTCTACCGGGACCTTGCAGCAAGAAATACCATGACGGATCTTTCACCTGTTCTGTTATATTCATAGGCTCCGACCAGGTCTTACCATCATCATCACTTTTCACCATCATTAATTGTGCTGTATGATTACGGTCCATGCCTGTTTGTGAATTCCACCACGCACGCCCATTTCCCATACCATGTGTCCAGGCAGCGACAATCCAGATAGTTCCTGTCTTCTTATCAACCAAAATGGCCGGATCGCCTACTCCATTCTGTGCTTTAGGCAACCCATCATATTCACCAAATGCCATCGGAATGCGCATTTTCTCCCAAGTCTGACCTCCGTCCGTACTTCTGCTCAGACCTATTTCCACATACTCCTGTAAATCCGCACTATTATTATAGCGTACATCATATACCCCCAACAAGGTTCCTTTATTTGAAGTGGCCAATCCGGGAATACGATAGGCAGCAGCCCCGTCGTCACCGGCATGGCGCACGCCGATCCCCATATAATGGGTATCCGCCTTACGGGCTATCTTCAAAGGAGCAACCTGTCCGTCAATCTTAGCTTCCACCACTTCTGCCGACACTTTGGACAAGATAGAAGCAACAGGCTTCATTTGCAGGCTAATCCAAAAATAATTCACTCCCGGAAACAATTTTTGGTCAGCTTTCAATACAACCTCACGCTTCGGGGCCTTCACTTCCGACTTCAAAACGGAATAAGAAGTATTGGCAGCCAATGTTTTTCCCGGAGTATTATTAGATATATAATCTACCGGAGCAAAATAAGTCTTTCCCCTCCTCTCCACGCTTTCAGTTCCACCATAATACAGTTTCACAGATTCAATTTCATTCAAATTCACGTCTTTGCCAAAGTCCAACTTCACTTCATTCAGCATCTGACTTTGAGCAGCCTCTATACGCAAATGAAACAACTCATTATCCTGCCTTTCAATCAACACAGGAATCCGGGTTTCGCGGACAACAACCGTATCTGCCGCCGCACTCAACTTGAAGGGTGCTAATATAAAAACAACAATTAGCAGTAATAAGCTAGGGTTTCTCATAATATTTATAATTTTACGGGTGTAAAAATAAAAGTTTTTATTGAAATTAGAAAATAAAAAGACGGTTTCTTTATTAATTTCATAAAGAACACCGTCTTTTTATGCAATTAAAGATTCTTATCCGACAAAAATTTAATAACCAACCGTTTGTTTCAACAATGGATTATTAGTAAGAGCTCCTTGGTTGATAGGCCAAAGCAGACGGGCAGGCTCCGCCGGAGTATAGTCAAGCACGTACGAATCGCCAAAACGCCTCAAGTCATACCATCGTTTACCTTCCAGCATAAATTCAAACAAACGTTCCTGCAAGACAGCATCCGCCGGACGCTTATCGACTTCCTGATTGGGAAACCCCACTGTTGAAGCATCATACGCATCACCAAATGCACGCCGGCGCACCCGGTTTATCTCTGTAGCCGGATCCTCACCCAAAAGCACTTTCGCCTCAGCCAGCATCAATAGCAAATCCGAATATCTATAAATAGGATAATCATCACATCTCACCCGTGTACTCCCATTCATAACTCCCCAATACTTATGCGGATACACCCCCACCAATTCCAACTTGCCATTTTCCACCTTATTATATACATCTTTCAATGTAACGTCACGACGGGTGTCTCCCGGCAGAAACTTCTTGAAGTTTTCCAATTTCACCATCAGGCGCATGATACCGAAATTATTCTCGACCGACGTATTTATCAAAGTACCATCCGCATTATAGAATTTCCCTAAATAATCAGCCTGTGGAAACAAATCATTATTTCCATTCCACAGATTGTATTCAAACAATTCATTATGAATGGTAAAGATAATCTCTTTATTACCTTTATTATCATAAGCAAACACTCCCTGATAAGTATCCATCAAGTCCAGATTGCTACGGCTGATATTATTCTGTATGTCAACCAACGCATTCTTTGCTGTCCGGGCATCTCCTTCTCCCCCGTCACGATGGGCACTCCACAGATATACATCCGCTTTCAGCATCAATGTGGCAGCCTTTGACCACAGCGATTTTTTTTCCTTTATGGTATAATCGGATCCAAAATAACTTAATGAAGATTCTATATCTTTTTTTACCTGCTCAAAGATTTCGGCAGCCGGAGTCGCCGCCTTTGCCAGTTTACCCACTTCAAAACCCAGGCTAGGCTCTTCCGTAAACACGACATCTCCCCATGAACGATATAGCTGATACATATAGTAAGCACGCAATCCATACACCTGTCCCAAATAATAATTCCTGGCACTTTCAGTCAGCACATCCGTATGAAGAGTTCTGCTGATAAACAAGTTCATCTGGTTGATATTCTGATACAAATCACCAAACCCGCTGATTCCGGGATTCTCCGCATTCAATGTATTATAAGGAAAACGTTCCATCCCCTGGGTAGCTTCTCCACCGAAAGGAATTCCCCCAAAGACATCACTTCTTGCCTCACCCAACAAAAACATATTCCACGAATGGCTCCTGAAGCGACTATGCAGTCCAAAAACAAATGAATCAAACTGTTCCGGAGTTTTCCAGTAATTCAAGTCAGTGATATCGCTCACCGGGTCCATATCCAACGAAGTACATCCACCGGCCAACATAGCCGATGCGGCAAAAGCCAATATTATCTTTTTTATGTTCATACCTTTTCTTTTTTACACATTAAAATGACAATTGTAAACCAAACAGAACGGTTCTTGGTGTAGGATAGCGTCCATTGTCTATACCGCCACGACCATTTGCCTGAATATCCATAACCGGTTCCGGAGAAGTTCCATCATATCCGGTAATATAGAATAAATTCTGTCCCGTAACATACACGGACGCATCGGTCAAGAACACCTTATTTATAAGATTCTTCGGGAATTTATAACTCAAGGTTACCTCACGCAGACACAAATAATCCCCCTTTTCATAGAAAGTAGAGTTATTATTGTTCAGATTCGTTGTACCATTATTGGAACGGGTAATGTTCTTTTTCGCATTCTGGTCGGCCCAATAGAATTTAGGAATACTAGTTTCCGTATTGTTTTCAGACCACGAATTTCTGACATCCGTAATCAAATTGAACGACCCGTTATACTGCCCCAAGATTCTTGCTTTCAAATCATTGTAAATGGTATGACCCACCGCATAGTCAAAACGACCATACAAAGACCAGTTTTTATAGTTCAGCGTGGTAGAAAAACCACCGGTCCATTTCGGATAAATATTACCCACCACCTGACGGTCGTATGAATTTATAACATTATCCCCATTCTTGTCATCCCACAGTACATCTCCCGGCTCAATGGGTTTCCATCCCGGTTTACCCGCATATTCGGCAGCCTTATTCGGCCCATACAGGTTGGCAACCTCATCCACAAAATCACCGGCATGATTTCTCACATCATCCCAGTCACGCAAGATACGCACTTGTTTATAAGCAATGATATCACCCAAGCTTTTTCCTTCTTGAATGCCGCCTACCCAAACCAACGAGTTGGATTTTGGATCCCATACCTGCTCACCCCCCTGACGGTTGTTTACATTCCCGTTAAAAGGCAGCTTCTTCACCATATTTTTCACAAACGAAGTATTAGCGGTGACATCCCACGACCAGTCCTTCCTTGTCAGCAGATTCACCTTGGCTTCCAGTTCGAAACCACGGTTGCTGATAGTACCCAGATTCGTTTTGAACGAGGGAAATCCTGTATATTCCGGCAAATTCACATCAGTCAGCAAATCGGAAGTCGTGCGGTCATAATAGTCCATAATCATATGAATACGATTATTGAAAAAGCCCAAGTCAAGCCCCAGTTCAAACGTATGGCTCTTTTCCCAACGCAATTTACTATTGACCACCCCTGTATTCAAATAACCCAGATTACCATTATAAGCACCTACCGAACCATATTTACCATATACATCAAAATTACCGATACCGTTTACATTACCGTTCAACCCATAACTGATACGCGGTTTAATCAAGGATACTACTTCCGCAAACTTTGAATCTTTAAAGAAAGCTTCCTCATGCACATTCCAACCGGCAGATATACCCGGAAAAAATCCCCAACGATTGTCGGACAATTTGGAAATACCGTCATAACGGGCTACCAAGGACACCATATAACGATAATTATAATCATAGTTAACACGGGCGAAACCGGAAAGAATGCGATATCCGGTTTTGACAGAAGTAGTATAAGTACGGTTAGTGCCCGCATTTAAAGTAGGTATATCATCTGTAGGAGCACCGGAAACACGCGCTTCCAGGTTCTGATACTGATAATCAAAATACTCACCACCTGCCATGGCATTGATATTATGTCCGCTAAAACCTTTTTTATATTCCAGAGTCAATGCATGCTGTTGTTGAAAAACTTTTGTATTTGTTTGAGAAGCATTACGATTGGTATTGGGAGCTTGTCCTATCTGTTGATATTTCTTTTCAAACAGTTCAAACTGACTGTCTGTATAATACATAGAACTGTTTCCATTCAGGAACAATTGCTGCGGAAGGATTTCCAAAGCAAAACCGATATTAAACGAAGTCTTACGGTTCGTTGTAGAACGAGTCAGTTTATCTTTCCAATAATAAGGATTACCATCCTGATTACTCCATCCGGCAGCAGGACTTCCATCCTCATTCCACGGATTCCAAGTGGGAAACATACTCATGGTACGATAGAACAACTCATACTCTCCCGTTTCTCCGTTCCAAGGGCTTTTCAAGTCGTAAGTCCATAAATCGGGCATCTTGGACCATGAAAAACTACCGCCGGCATTCACTGTCAAAACGGGCAACAACTTGTATGAACCGTTGATAGTCCCGTTCACACGCTGATAATTGGTAGAAATTATCTGACCGTCTTCCGAATAATACCCTAAAGATGAGGAAAATGTTCCTTTGTCATTACCTCCCGACAAATTCAGATAATGATCTTGTGTAAACGCGGCATTGCGGAAAGTCAGATCATGCAGCTCACCGGCATGGTTTCTAAAAATCAAAGTTTTATCAGGGTCCACAGGATCCGCCATAGACCGCCATCCTTCATTCAGCAAATGTTTGTTTGCATCTGTCATAAAGGCCAGATCCACTCCGGAGTTAACCCCAAAACCTTTCTGGTTCTCCATACTTGTACCGCCATTGGTACGCTGCCAACCTAAACGTTGATAATACAAATAGTCACCGGCATCCAAATACTTATACCCTTCACGTGCAAAGTTCACACCCCCTTTGAACTTATAAGTAATTTGTGTCCTGCCTTCCACCCCCTTCTTGGTTGTCACCAGAATTACGCCGTTATTGGCACGGGCACCATAAATAGCTGTGGAAGCCGCATCTTTCAGCACCTGTATGGATTCAATATCTGAAGGATTGATATCATCCATAGAACGCACAAGGCCATCCACCACGACCAACGGCCCTTCCAGATTCTTGTTTATGGAAGCACCACCACGCAAAACGATATTGGGCGAACTACCCGGTTTACCCGAAGTATTTGTCACACGCAATCCGCTGACAGTTCCCTGCAAGGATTGGGCCGCATTACTCATAGCTGCATTTTGTAATACTTTATCATCCAACTTTGAAATAGAGTTCGTCATCAACGAACGTTTCTGACTCATTCCATAACCGGTCACCACGACCTCATCCAGCATTTCTGCATCTTCTTTTAAAATAACCTTGTAGGTGTTTGGCACTCCCACTACAATTTGTTGTGTTTTGTAACCTATATAACTCACATCCAGTTTTGCCCCCACAGGCACTTGGATAGTAAAGTTACCGTCTACATCAGTTATTGTACCATTTGTTGTCCCCACCTCCAGGACACTCGCTCCGATAACAGGTTCACCGGTGGCATCTACCACTACCCCTGTTATCGTTTTTGTTTGCGCCATCATGTTTATTGCAAAACAGAGGCATACGATAAAAAAGAGAGCTTTCTTCATGAATCTCAGATTTGGTTGATAAATTAATGTTTAAATAAAAAAGTTTAATTAAGTGTTAGTTTTAAAACCCCTCAAAAAGAAAATAATTTTAAAATCAACAGCGAATATATACACGTATATTTAGTATATACAAGAAACAAAAGGAACTATATTCTTTATTAGTCTTTGTTTTTTAGAATAAACTAAATATTAAGGCATATTTTAAAAAGTTACATAAGGGAATAACTCAAAAAAGGAAAAAAGGTTCATACGGAGAAGATATAACAAGAAAAAACCTCCTTGCAATTCTTTGCAAAGAGGTTACTGAATTGTACACCCGATGAGAATCGAACTCATATCGTCGGAACCGGAATCCGGTATTCTATCCATTGAACTACGGGTGCGTCTGAAACTTGGACGTGCAAAAGTACAAAATATATTGTCTTTATCCTAATAATTTGGGATATTTATCTATCAAAATAATATTTTGCTCATTAATTTAAGTATAAAACAATCAATTTGATTATATTTTCGGCTAAACATATAACAATATCACAAATAATTTCTATATTTGCAAGCAATTAAAACAACTAGATCTATTTTACAATGAGTTACCTAATTAAACCAGCTAACTATAAAGCCTTGCTTGATTTAAAACAAACAGAGTTAGGCATTAAGCAAATAAAAGAGTTCTTTCAACAGAACCTGTCGTCAGAATTACGTCTGCGCCGTGTCACCGCCCCGCTATTTGTATTGAAGGGAATGGGTATCAATGATGACTTGAGCGGAACCGAACGGGCGGTATCTTTCCCTATTAAAGACTTGGGAGACGCACAGGCCGAAGTTGTCCATTCACTGGCAAAATGGAAAAGGCTGACTTTGGCCGATTACAATATAGAGCCGGGTTATGGCATCTATACAGACATGAACGCCATCCGGGCTGACGAGGAATTAGGTAATCTCCACTCGCTATATGTAGACCAGTGGGACTGGGAGCGTGTAATTACCAAAGAACAACGCACGGTTGATTTCCTGAAACAAATAGTAACCCGTATTTATGCAGCCATGCGCCGCACAGAATATATGGTATGTGAAATGTACCCGCAGATCAAACCCTTCCTGCCACATGACATTCATTTCATCCACTCGGAAGAGCTTTGCCAGATGTATCCCGACAAGAGTCCGAAAGAACGTGAACATGCCATCTCACAAAAATACGGTGCGGTATTTATTATAGGTATAGGCTGCAAACTGAGTGACGGTAAAGAACATGACTTGCGCGCACCTGACTATGACGACTATACCACAATCAACCCGGAAACCGGACTTCCCGGTCTGAATGGCGACCTGTTAGTTTGGGACAAAGTACTGGACCGTTCCGTCGAACTTTCCTCTATGGGTATCCGTGTAGACAAAGAAGCGCTGCTCCGCCAACTGACACTCAGCGGACAGGAAAAACGTAAAGAACTGTATTTCCACAAACGCCTGCTAAATGAAACTCTTCCTTTGTGTATCGGCGGTGGTATAGGACAGTCACGACTCTGTATGCTTTATTTACAGAAAGCCCACATAGGTGAAATCCAAGCCAGTATATGGCCCGAAGATATGAGAAAAGAATGCGCCCAACTGGGTATGCAACTTATTTGATTATAATCTATCAGCAATGAAAGAAGAGGATGATTATAAAAAGTCATCCTCTTTTTATTTGTCATTTTTACAAATTACCCCTATCTTTAACGCACATTTTATAATAAAAGAAATGCCATGAACGTACAAATAGAAGAAAGCTGGAAACAACATCTGGCACCCGAATTTGAAAAAGATTACTTTATCAGACTCACTGAGTTTGTAAGAAGCGAATACCAGACTGCCACTATTTACCCACCGGGCAGATTTATATTCAACGCCTTCAATCTGTGCCCGTTTGACAAAGTGAAAGTCGTCATTATCGGCCAAGATCCCTACCATGGTCCCGGCCAGGCGCACGGACTCTGCTTCTCTGTTAATGACGGAGTACCTTTTCCTCCTTCCCTACAAAATATTTTCAAAGAAATACAAAGCGATTTGGGTGCTCCCATCCCTACTTCAGGCAACCTGACCCGCTGGGCGAATCAAGGAGTTTTATTACTCAATGCCACACTGACGGTCCGTGCCCATCAGGCAGGCTCTCATCAACGACAGGGCTGGGAGGAATTTACAGATGCCGCCATCCGTGTACTGGCAGAACAACGTGAAAATATTGTATTCATCTTATGGGGATCTTATGCACAGAAAAAAGGCGCCTTCATAGACCGCAACAAGCACCTGGTACTGGCTTCCGCACATCCGTCCCCCCTGTCAGCCTATAACGGTTTCTTTGGCAACAAGCACTTCAGCCGTACCAACGAATATTTGCAAGCGCACGGGCAAACACCTATTGAGTGGTAGACATAAATAAAAAACAGAATAAAAAATGAGAAATGGTTGCGTGTTGTTATCAGAAACCATTTCTCATTTTTTTATTCCCAACTTCTTCCTAGTACCAATTCACCGCACTACCCGTATTGCTTCGCTGATCCCATTTCAAAGCATCGGTCAGCATACTGGAGTTAGCACGAATACTGAAGTTATAGGAAGTAAAGGGACCGAATACCAAGCCACAGCTCATATTGAAACAGTGCAGGTCACGGCTGATATTGACCGTTGTCATTGACATCTCTTTCGTATTAAAATCATATCCCGAAGAATAATTCACATTCCAGCGGCTACCCAACTTCACATTACCGGAAACATTCAATGAATGAGTCACCGAATAAGGATATCGCATCGTCTTGATATTAATCTGCTTGCTTCTGTCCTCACGAATACTATAACTATAACTCAAGCTCAATGACCATGGCATCTTGAAAGCCATATAGCCATCCGGATCTATAGCCGCCTTCTCTGTCTTTCTCAAACCGGAGTTATCTTCTTCCTCCGTGTTTTCATTGCCATCATCACTGTACTCATCCAGATTTTCATTCTTCTTGTCTTTATCCCCCTTACTGTCCTTTTCATCTTTCGGACCAAACCACTTTTTCCACGAATCATTATTCAATGTATACGAGAAAGAACCGCTATACCCCTGAAAACGACCAAAACGTCCGTATGACCATTCTGTACGGTTACCTTCCACTACCTTGCCGTCTTTATCAAACTCATAAGCATACGTAGCAAACTGGGCGTTCATATTAAAAGTATAACTCTTGGTCAGTTTCAAGCGCAGATTCATACTCAAATTTCCCCAAGGTTTCTCTTTAGCCGCCGCATTATAGGAAATACTGGCTCCCAACTGGTCAATCAAGCTGATTTTCTTCACTCCGGTAGTATCCGCATCGGATTTCACTTTCATTTCCACGTTATTATCTATAGAGAAAGTGAAATTCTCGGATTTACCACTGGGCGAGAAAGAGTAAGGCAAACCTTCATATGGATTATAAGTCTGAGTACGTACTTCTCCATCCGTATCAGTATAAGTATACGTTCCCACATATCCATACCTGGACGTACTGAAGTCCGGTGCATAACTCATGCTCACCGAAGGAGTAAAGACGTGACGGATCATTTCAATCTTGTCGCCAAACAATTTCTTCCACGGTTTGTAGAAACCATACATCTTGGTATTCACCTGCAAGCTCAAATCATAGTTATACACACGGTTGAAACCGTTGATTGTATCTCTCCGCACATTATTAGGGGCCGACGGATCATAACTCTGCTCCACCTTGCGCATATACCAGCGCTCGGTATAGTTGAAAGAAGGCACAACGTTGATATATTTAAACAAAGTGAATGTAGCGCTGATAGGAATCTTATGCTGCATACCATTAGTCCATTTATTCAAACCCTGCTTCAGAATCAGATTATCCTTGGTATTAATCGAGTTCGTCATCTGGCCGGTATATTGGAGTGAGATTTTCTCATACCAACGTTCATCACCTACCGCTTTCTTACGCTTGAACGGATAAATACGGTTCAATGAAATATTCAAATCCGGCAACGTCACACTGATAGAAGAGTCACGCGTATTCTGAGAGATATTGAATGTACTGGACAGATTCAATCCTATTTCGGGGAAATTGCGCGAATAACTCACACTAGACGTCTTGGTGTTATTTGAATACTGCTGCGGGTTATACAAACTACTCAGGTTACGCTGGTCATAACTACTGGTCGCAAAGTTCACATTCGCCGAAAAAGAGCTGTTAGGGTTAGCCTTGGCATCCTGTCTGTGACTCCATGCAATTCTGAAATCTTTTGTAACCATATAGTCCGGCATATTCTTCTCACCGGTTTTCGTTACCAGATAACTGGCATTGAAATTACCGCTATATTTATATCTCTTGTTATAATTAGACTGCACGGACAGTCCCCATGAACCTTTCGTAAAGATCTCACCCAACACTTTCAAATCCATACGGTCACTGATGGCGAAATAATATCCCCCATCACGCAAATAAAAACCACGATTCATTTCATCACCGTATGTAGGCATAATGAATCCTGACGAATAACTGCTGTTAAACGGAAAAAATCCGAAAGGAATAGCGATAGGCAACGGCACATCCTCCACCACCAGCTGGGCAGGACCGAAAACCACATTTTTCTTAGGACGCACTTTCGCCATGGAAAGTTTCAGATAGAAGTGAGGATGTTCGTGATTATCACACGTAGTATATCGTCCGTGACGCAAATAAAGTTCATCATTAGCACCTTTCTTCGACTCCTCACTGGTAACGTATCCTTCCCCCTGCTGAGTAACGATATTATTAATGAACCCCTTCTTCGACTTGAAGTTATAACGCATGATTTTTGACTCATACGGAGTCTCGCCATCCTTAAAGACAGGAGTACCTTTTTCCACGCCAGCCGAGTCGGGAACACCACGGGCATACACCGTACTGCTATCCATGTTCATTGTAATCACGGCAGAGGTCAACTCTATTTTCTCATAGTTCACCTTACCGTCACCATACAGATGGGCATATCCGCCCTCAGTGAATACGATAGAGTCATTTGCTTCATAAATAACAGGCGCATCCAACGGCTGTTTCTTTTTAGGTGCAACCGTATCGATAGACAACGTATCTACCAAAGCACTATCTACTTTCAGGGAATCATTACCGGATGCAGAATTCCGCTTTCTGCGTTGAGCACCTGTACTTAAAGAAAGTGACAGGCATGCAAATAGTAGTAGGAATGTTATAAATCTATGTCGTTTTAGTGGCGTCATTCACAAATCATTTACGCTTTTGAGGGGCAAAATTAAGCATTATCCGCCAATAATGAACTATTTAGCGGATATTTAATTTATTTTTAAGGCTTACAAGAAACATTCGCACCAATGGTTAAAACGGATTATCCCATCTTCCCCATAACGTGAAATACTCTTTAACGCTTTCTCCACGCTCTTTTCCCTGTCCAGATGCGTCTTTGAGAAAAACTTGTCGGCAAAGCAAATAACCTGTTCTTCCAGCGAAACCGGAACCATATTCCGATGAGGAACAGGCAACTGCTGGTCAATAATACTTTGCAAAGACATACCCGCTCCCGTATGTCTCTCACAGACCAATGCATGACGCGGAAATCCTTCTTTCCGCATCAGATCAGCCCCCAAATATCCATGACAAATATAAGGATAAGATCCGAAACAACAAATGCCCTCAGCATCCGTCATAAAAATACCAATATCGTGCAGCATCGCCGCCTCTTCCAGAAACTGCTTGTCCAGATTCAATTCCGGATGCTTGCCGGCAATCCATAACGCCTTATCGGCCACCGAACGGCTATGCGCCAGCAGGATATGTTTCAGTTCATTATCTTCAGGATAATATTTATTAATGATAGCAAGTGCGTCCATTCTCAATTAAATTCTTATTTTTGTGCAATATTACAAAATAATCGCCACATATCATGAAAACAAAATACATTTTCCTATACTGCCTCTTGTTTATCTGCAACGCCGTGACCGCGCAAAAGGTTATCACCGGAGCCGAACAGATGGACCGTCTCTTACCTATATTAAAAGGGAAGCGTGTGGCATTGGTTGTAAACCAAACCTCCAAAGTAGGAGAAACCCATCTGTTGGACACCCTGCTTGCAGCGCATATACAAATAAAAAAGGTATTCGCTCCCGAACACGGATTCCGGGGTGACGCCGATGCCGGAGAAACCATCAGGAACGGAAAAGATACCCGCACGGGAATACCCATCCTGTCCCTTTACGGTAAAAATAAGAAACCTACAGCCACACAGCTACAGGACATAGACCTGATTGTGTTCGACATTCAGGATGTAGGCGCCCGTTTCTATACCTATATCAGCACCATGCAGTATGTAATGGAAGCTTGTGCCGAGAACCGGAAACAACTGGTCATCACAGACCGGCCCAATCCTTGTGATTACGTGGACGGCCCTGTGCGACAGAAAAACCAGAAAAGTTTTGTGGGTATGCACGCCATCCCCATTTTACACGGTTGCACTGTAGGCGAGCTGGCTCAAATGATCAATGGCGAAGGCTGGCTGCCCAATGGCAAAAAATGCGCGTTGACCGTCATCCCCGTGGAAGGCTGGAAACACGGACAACCCTATTCGCTTCCGGTAAAACCCTCTCCCAACCTGCCCAACGACCAGGCAATTGCCTTATATCCTTCACTCTGTCCGTTTGAAGGTACAGCCATCAGTGTGGGCAGAGGTACTCTTTATCCTTTTCAAGTAATCGGTTCACCGGATATCCGCATCTCCTCCTTTTCTTTCAGACCGGAAGCCTTGGAAGGCTTTGACAAGAATCCGATGTATAAAAACCAATACTGCTATGGCAATAATCTCCGCCATATCACCGCCCCGAAAGGATTCTCTTTAAAATACATCATCACCTATTATC
>ENA-OPMP01000444-OPMP01000444.1-human-gut-metagenome-genome-assembly--contig:-NODE-444-length-20742-cov-9.700972_pt1 | contig 20742 bp, 16 predicted proteins | sample MGYA00241527_ERZ501751 | MGnify/ENA primary metagenome ERZ501751 (study PRJEB25962, sample SAMEA2042647) | human gut metagenome | biome: human gut; feature: human-associated habitat; material: faeces... | reverse complement strand
GTGCGCGACATGCGCGACCGCCTTACTGAGGTGTCACAGATTCCTGACCGTGGCAAGCTCTCACAGCTCATGATGGGTGCCCACTCGCTCCTCATAAAGAACAAGAACAGCCGTTGGCGCGTGACGCTCACGGGCGAGGAGGTGGAAGAAGCCAACGAGCTCGAGTGTAACGCTGTGGCGCTGGCACGCTTCGCCTTTGAGAAATATACCGCCACCGACAACGTGGATGAGGACGCGCTGGCACAGACGCTCATGAGCCTGGAGCAGAAGATGGCGTTCCAGTGGTTCTGGCTTGACGAGGCCGACTGGAGCCACGAGCACATGGAGGGGCTGCTCGACATGGAGGGTCTCGATGCCGATCCGGAGAAGATGATGCGTCAGGCGCTGCTCTTCAACCGCTATGAGCAGTTTATGAAACGTCTCGCCGCCTTCTCTTACATCATGCAGAAGCCCATTCAGGGTGACCAGCTGCAGGCACGCAACAACAAGCGCAAGATTGCACGCTGCGCCCGCCACATCATCGCTCACCGCGCAGGAACGGAGAACATCTGGAAGCTCGACGAGGATGCCCGCCGCGAGATACAACATTTCTTCTCTACCTTCCACCGCGAGTTCACCGAGCTGCTGGAGGCTGAAAACGGCAACGCTGCGTAGATAAAGGAAGACAAAAAACACACGACAACGAACCTCTTTTCACATATTTAAGTCATCGTACCCCGACCGAGATACGTGTGTACCTCGGTCGGGGTACACATGTCTTTCGGTCGGGATACGCATGTACCTCGGTCGAGGTACGATGACAATGAAGCATTAATGAGACGACTATCTGGTGAAAAAACAACTCAAAAATTTGCAGGTTCGGATTTTTCTTAATACTTTTGCCAACGAAACATCAAGAGTTGCCCAAATGTTGTGGCACACCAACCGAGTTTGACAATAAAGATAACCACGGTGGTAAAACGATGTGTAAGCGACAGTTTTTTTTATTAATGCTTAAAATATTTATCTTTATGAATCGAGACAAACAATTTGGAGGTTACCAAGACAAGCTGTCTGGAGGAAACCTCACCGACTATGCCAAGAAGCGCATGGCCCACTATGCTGTAATGTTCGCAAAGAGCAGTGACGAGGAGCTGCGTCAGACAATGGAGAAAGAGAGCCGAAGCAAAGGGTGGACACAGGAGCGTAGCTTCTACCTGTACGCCCTGCGTGAGGAGTGGGCAAAGCGCCACCTGGAAATGAAGCCATAACCGTTGGCTGTCAGCAACCATCATGTGAGCCAAACATTAAGAACAGCAAAAAGGGCGTGCTTCTCACGAAGCGCGCCCTTTGTTATAAATTCATAATCTTTAGCAATTCTTACTGTATAGTATTTATTAAAAGAGAGATCTAAAAAACTTTTGCTTATATGCTAAAACTATTCATGTCACACCTCACGGTGAAACGATAGAACAACGTTACTTATTCGTTTTCTTTTTTTATGGTCACTTAACCGTAGTATCCGTAGAATTATTTCTTCAACAGATGCTTAAGGTCCTTAACGTCACGCTTTGAAATGGTGCCGTCGGCAGCAGTCACAACGAAATAGTCGAGCTTCGACTTGCCGTTGACAAACTGAGCGGTTGCGATGCTTCCGTCACGCATCATCACGGTGAAATAGCCGTTGGCCTTGCCGTTCACAAACTTGCCCTGCCATTTCTCCTTGCCGTTGGGATAGAAAGCTGTAACCTCGCCATCGAGCTGTGTGTTGTTGTCGTTGGAGAGATCAATGAAACTGTAACCACCCTCAGCTTTGAGAGTGCCGTTGGGATAGAAGTCGCGGAAGATGTCGCGCTTTTCAACGCCCTTTCCGGCGGTGAGAAGCAGACGGCCGTAAGCAGCATCGCTCTTGTCGTAGACACGGATGTTGTCAACGTTATAATAGATGGTGTCGTTAGAAACCGGAACGGCATTCAAGACACGTTTGTGTGCATAAGATGCAACTGTCAACATTGCCATAATGGCAACAAGTAATATCTTCTTCATAGCTGTAGTGTTTTTAAATATGTAGGTTTATTGTTTTTATTTTTTCTTTTTTTCTACTGCAAAGATAATGTATTAATTCGTAAGTTGTATCATCCGTTAACACTATTTTACACATATTTTTCATGCTTTTTTTGATTGTAATTTACAAGATTGCTTACGATTTAAAGTTTTACAAAACCGCCCCGTTTTACTTACACTTTGTAAACACCCTTTTCTAACAACATACAGAAAACAGCGCCATTGCTTACATAATGTCCGTTTTATGAACCAAAACGAAATTAAAAACAATATTTAAAAGCAAGAAAAAAGCCGCAACGTGTCAGTTTTTCTCAAACTGAAAGCACATTGCGGCCATTCTTATCAAAAAGGAACCTTTTTCCCTATTTTCTTTTCTGCATGTTCGGCAAGAAAGCGGCTATCATGCCAAAAAGCGGCAAAAAGGCGCTAACCTCGAAAATGAACTGCACACTGGTGCGGTCGGCAAGCCATCCAAAGAAGGCTGAACCGAGGCCACCAAGACCAAACATCAGTCCGAAGAACACGCCGCACACCAGTCCCACCTTGTCGGGCAACAGGTCTGTGGCATAGACAACGATTGACGAGAACGCCGAGGCGATGATAAGGCTGGCGAGGAACGCGCAGACCACGGTGGCTGCAAACCCCACATAAGGCATGGCCAAGGCGAAGGGGGCAGCGCCGACGATGCTCACCCAGATAACATATTTGCGCCCGAAGCGGTCGCCAAACATTCCTCCTGCCACAACTCCTATAGCAAAGGCAGCGAGGAAAGCGAAGAGGCAGAGCTGCGAGGTGGCCACCGAGACATGAAACTTGTCGATGAGGAAGAAGGTGAAATAGCTCGTCATGCACGCCGTGTAGAAATATTTGGAGAAGATAAGGAGCACCAGGATGAGAAGCGCCCAGTATTTGCGGCGGCGCGAGATCGACGTGTTGGGCTGTGGAGCAGGTATGTTGTTACGCATCTGGTAGGCCAGACGGGCGCTGTACCAGTAGCCCACACGCAGCAAGAGAACGGCGGCGAGGATGGCAGCAAGGGCAAACCACGAGATGGCACCCTGACCGAAGGGCAACACTATGGCAGCAGCGAGCAGAGGACCGAGGGCGGAGCCACCGTTGCCACCCACCTGGAAGATGCTTTGGGCAAGACTCTTCCTGCCGCCCGATGCCATCTGCGCCACACGCGACGCCTCAGGATGGAACACAGAGGAGCCTATGCCTATCACAGCGACAGACAGAAGGATGAGGGCATAGCTTGAGGCGACAGCAAGAAGGAGCAGACCGACCAGCGTGAAGCACATGCCCACAGACAGCGAGTAAGGGCGCGGATGACGGTCGGCATAGAGGCCCGTGAGCGGTTGCAAAATCGACGACGAGATCTGGAAGACAAAGGTGATGATGCCTATCTGTGCGAAGGAGAACCCAAACTTGTCTTTCAGTATGGGATAGATGGACGGCACAACCGACTGGATCATGTCGTTCAGGAAATGGCCTATACCTATTATTATAAGAATGGAGAACACGGTTCCTCCCGCCACCGACGGGTTTCCCTTAATCTTGTTGCCTAATGTTTTGATGTTCATATTTTTCTTTTTCGAGAGACATGTAACGGTTTCTGAAGAAACGTCGGGTGCTTCAGAAGAAACATCGGGTGCTTCAAAAGAAACATCGGGTGCTTCAAAAGAAACGTTGGGTGCTTCAGAAGAAACGCCAGTTGTTCAAAAGAGCTGTTGTAGATGTTTCAAAAAGTATATATAAGCACAAAGGGTTAAAACGTTGTTACCAACATTCTAACCCTTTGTAGGTCGGGATGACAAGACTCGAACTTGCGACCTCACGCCCCCCAGACGCGTGCGCTAACCAACTGCGCTACATCCCGTACTTCTTAAAAGCGAGTGCAAAGATAGCTACTTATTCTGAATTGACCAAACAAAAACGAAACTTTTTGCAAAAAAACTTGCGTTTTTCCTTAATTTCATGCCTTGACGTCTGTTTTTATCGACCTTTGCGCGCCTTCACCTTAATAATATATAAGGGGCATGACAAGAAAGAAGACATGACACAAAAACGAAGAGAAAGAATTAAACAGGTTTAGTTAAGTATTCAAAACGAAAGAAACACTCATGCTAACGAATGCAAATAAATGGGCAATGGCTTCGCGTAATCGGATTTTTTGCACTACCTTTGCATTATATAGGAAAAAAATGCGATACGAAATAACAGCACCAAAGAAGTTTGACGCAACAATAAAGTTGCCGGCTTCAAAAAGTATAAGTAACAGAGCGCTGGTCATACACGCCCTGTCTTACGGTAACATCATGCCCCGTCACCTGTCCGACTGTGACGACACGGAGGTGATGGTTAACGCCCTGCGCGACATGCCCGACACCATCGACATCAAGGCGGCAGGAACAGCCATGCGCTTCCTCACAGCCTATCTCAGCGTGGCAGAGGGCGAGGAGCATGTCATAACAGGAACAGAACGCATGAAGCACCGGCCAATAGCCATCCTTGTAGACGCGCTGCGATACCTCGGCGCCGACATAAGCTATGAAGGCGAGGAGGGCTACCCTCCACTACGCATCAAGGGCAAGGCCCTGGAGGGCGGACATCTTGAGATCACAGGAAGCGTGAGCTCGCAATATATCTCTGCCCTGCTGATGATCGGTCCAGCGCTGAAGAACGGACTGGAGCTGAAGATGACAGGCAACATCGCCTCAAGACCATACATTGACCTCACGCTGTGGATGATGCGCGAGTTTGGCGCAGAAGCCGAATGGAGCGACATAGACACCGTGACGGTGAAGCCCACGCCCTATCGCCAACACGACTATTTCATCGAGAGCGACTGGAGCGCCGCCAGCTATTGGTATGAGATGCTGGCGTTGTGCGGCGACAGCGAGTCGTGCTTCAACCTCGACGGACTGATGGACGGCTCAAAGCAAGGCGACTCTGTGGTGCGTTACATCTTCTCGCTCATGGGCATAAAGTCGACATTCCACGACAAGAACGATGATGTGCCCACCACGGTGCGCATACAGCAGAAGTTGCCGTGCCACCTGCCACGCCTCGACTACGACTTTATCAGTTCGCCCGACCTCGCACAAACCATTGTGGTGGCTTGCGCCGTGCTTGAGATACCGTTTAAGTTTACGGGGTTGGCAAGCCTGAAGATCAAGGAGACCGACCGCATAGAGGCGCTCAAGCGTGAGCTTCGCAAGCTTGGCTACGTCCTTCGCGACGAGAACGACGACACGCTCATCTGGGACGGTGCCCGCTGTGAGCCGACCTTCGAACCCATCGACACCTACGAGGATCACCGCATGGCCATGGCCTTCGCACCCGCAGCCATAAAGTATCCTGGACTGAAGATCAACAACCCTGAGGTGGTGTCAAAATCGTATCCTCACTTCTGGGAGGATCTTAAACAGGCAGGCTTCGAGATTCGCGAGATCAACAACTGAAGAGAACAAAGCAACATAAAAAAAAGACATTGAACTTTCTTTGACAGAAGAATAATAAAATTGCGCTTCGCGCACGGTTTTTTGTTAAACATTAATTTCCATTAATGGTCCATTAATTATCATTAATCAGCGCTTCGCGCAAGAATTTAATGCTTACAAAATGCGCATGGCGCAAAAGAGACTGTTCTTCTGCAGAAGTTTGACCAAACCAGAGAACAAAGATGTACATCCTTATCCTTCTGCTCGTGGCTCTCGGCATCGTGGCAGCCATTATTGCCTTGTGCTCAAAACACGGTGATGACACCATTGTGGAGAAAGCCACATGCTCAACCTGTAACGGCGAGAACCAGAAATGTGAGCAGGAATGTATGATGGAGGCTGCGACAAAGCCGATAGAATATTATGACGACGAGGAGCTCGACACCTTCATCGGACGACCTGCCGACCAATATAGCGACGAGGAGGTGGAGCAGTTTGCCGATGTGCTCTACACCATGCGCGAGGAAGAGGTGGCGGGATGGTGCCGCAGTTTGCACCTCAGAGGCATCAATCTGCCGGACCAGCTTAAGGACGAGGTGTATGCGTTTGTCAGTTGACGAGTTGATGAGTTGACGAGGTTTCGAGATGACAAGAAAATGAGAAGATGAGCCAATGAGCATATTAGAATATTCGTTTTTCCAAAACGCCCTTATAGGGTCGCTGCTTGCAAGCATCGTGTGCGGCATTATAGGCACCTACATTGTGAGCCGCCGACTGGTGTTTATAAGTGGCGGCATAACGCATGCCTCGTTCGGAGGCATCGGCCTTGGCGTGTTCTTTGGCATCAACCCCATCCTCTCTGCCATGGTCTATGCTGTGCTCAGCGCCTTTGGCGTGCAGTGGATGTCGCATCATGTGAAGGTGCGCGAAGACTCTGCCATAGCTCTCTTCTGGACCTTCGGCATGAGTATAGGCATCTTGTGCAGCTTCCTCACACCAGGGTTCATGCCCGACCTGCCGTCGTTCCTCTTTGGCAGCATCCTCACCGTGGGCACGCCCGACCTCGTGTTGCTCACCGTGGTCACAACGGTTGTGGCGGCGGTCTTCACCCTGCTCTATTCTACCATCGTGAGCATAGCCTTCGACCCCACCTTCGCACGCTCACAACGTCTGCCTGTCGACACGGTCGAATATGTCATGATGGGGCTCATCGCCGTGACCATCGTCTCCACGCTGCGCCTCGTGGGCATTGTGCTGGCCATCAGTCTGCTCACCGTTCCGCAGATGACCGCCAACCTGTTTACCTATAGTTTCCGACGCATCATTTTCCTCAGCATCGCCATTGGATGGGTCGACTGCCTCGCCGGCCTTTTCATATCCTATTGGTTCAACGTGCCGTCGGGAGCATCGATAATTTTTGCCAGCATCATCATTTATGCACTGCTCAGAACAATAAAAGCGGTGGTTTTTAAGTTTAAATAGATGTGAGAAAGCTTCATCATCTACATATAGCCCTCCTTTCTGTTGTTGCCGCTGTCGTGCTGACGGCGGCAATGGGATGCTCCACGCAGAAAAACACAGCAAAGACACGTTGGTGGCACTCCTTCAACGCCCGTTACAACACTTATTATAACGGAACACTCGCCTACATTGACGGCTCGCTGGAGAAGGAGAACGGCAACAAAGACAATTTCACCGAACTTATTCCGCTCTACACCGTAAGCAACAAAGGCACGCGCGAGACGGGCAAAGCCAACTTTGACCGCGCCATAGAGAAATGTCAGAAAGCCATTAAGCTGCACAGCATCAAGCGCAGACCCGAATGGACAAAGAAGCGCAAGAAGACGGAGCGCGACCTTGAGTGGTTGCAACGCAAGGAGTATAACCCGTTCCTGTGGAAGGCATGGATGCTCATGGGACGGTCACAGTTTCATAAGGGTGCCTTCGACGAGGCAGCCTCAACCTTCTCTTACATGAGCCGCCTGTATCACACGCAACCCGCCATCTACGGACGTGCACGCGCCTGGTTGGCAAAATGTTACATAGAGGAGGGATGGCTCTATGATGCTGAAGACGTGATACGCAACATGAAGCGCGATTCCATTCACTGGCGCGCACAGAAGGAGTGGGACTACACCTACGCCGACTATTACATACACACCGCCGACTATGCCAAAGCCATACCTTACCTGCGACGTGTCATCAAGCACGAGATGCGACGCAAGCAGAAGGCACGCGAGTGGTATCTGTTAGGACAGCTGGAGGCTGCTCTCGGCAACAAGCAGAACGCGAGCAAGGCGTTCAAGCACGTCATACGCCTCAGCCCGCCCTACGAGGTGGAGTTTAACGCACGCATAGCCCTCACCGAGGTGCTCTCGACCGGTGGCCAGGCAAAGAAGATGGTCTCGCGCCTTAAGCGCATGGCTGCATCAGACAAGAACAAGGAATATCTCGATCAGGTCTATTATGCCATTGGCAACATATACCTCGCACAACGCGACACAGCAAAAGCCATCGATGCCTACGAGAAGGGCAACAACAAGGCAACACGCGCCGGCATAGAGAAGGGCGTGCTCCTGCTGAAGCTCGGCGACATCTATTGGGCGAAAGAAAAATATAGCGACGCACAACGCTGCTACGGCGAAGCCATTGGTCTGCTCGACAAGGAACGCCCCGACTATGAACAGCTATCGCAGCGCTCAAAGGTGCTCGACGAGCTGGTGCCTTACACCGATGCCGTGCATCTGCAAGACTCGCTGCAATGGCTTGCCAAAGCCGACGAGAAGACGCGCAACGAGGCGATAGACCGCGTCATTGAAGCTCTGAAAAAGAAGGAGAAAGAGGAGCAACGGAAACAGGCTGAAAAGAACGCGGAGGAGACAATAGCACAGAACGGCGGCACAGGCAACAACAACGCCCACCGCAAGAACAACACGCAGCAGAACAACGCTTCGCAACAAGGCAAGGGGCTGTGGTATTTCTATAACCAGATGACCGTGAACCAAGGAAAGCAAGACTTCCAGAAGCGGTGGGGAAAACGTGAAAACGTCGACAACTGGCAACGCATAAACAAGACGGTGGTGGCCATTGGCAGCCCTGACACACAACCGCAGCTCACAGAGCAGCAAGCCGACTCTATTGCCCGGGCAGAGGCTCTTGCCGACTCGCTCGAACAGGTCAAGGACAGCGCACAGAACGACCCGCACAAACGCGAATATTATCTTGCGCAGATTCCTTTCACCGAAGAGCAGATAGAAGCCAGCAACCAGACAATCATGGACGGACTGTTCAACGCGGGCGTGATCTTCAAGGACAAACTCGACAACCTGCCGCTCAGCGAGAAGGCGCTGCGTCGTCTGGAAACACAATATCCCGACTACAACAACATGGCAGATGCCTTCTACCATCTGTTCCTGCTCTACTCGCGCAAGGGCGACACGGCAACAGCGCAGCAGTATGTTAACTTGCTGAAAGACAAATATCCCGACAACGAGTGGACAACGCTCGTCACCGACCCGTTCTTCAAGGAGAACGCTGCACTCGGTGTTCATCTTGAAGACTCGCTCTACGCCACTACCTACGATGCCTTCAAGGCAGCAAAATATGACGTGGTGAGCACCAACGCCAAGATGTCGGCACAACGATTCCCCTTAGGTGCCAACCGCGACAAGTTCATGTTCATCGGCGCTCTGACAAAGCTCAACGAGGGCCGTGCCGACTCGTGCGTGGCAGACCTGAAGAAGATGCTAGAGAAATATCCGCAGAGCGGCCTGGCAGAGATGGCAGGCATGATTGTGCGCGGTGTGGGCGAAGGCCGACAGCTGCACGGTGGACAGTTTGACATCGGCAACGTGTGGGAGCGCCGCACCATGACGCTCAACGACAACGACACGACAGCAACACGACAGCTGTCAGCAGAGCGCAACACCAACTTCGTGTTTATGATCGCCTTCCAGCCCGACTCGCTCGACGCCAACCGCCTGCTGTTTGAGATGGCGCGTTACAACTTCACCAGTTATCTTGTGCGCAACTTCGACATCAGCACAGAGGGCGACGGCGCATTGCAACGCATGACGGTGAGCGGATTCCGCAACTATGACGAGGCGTTACAATATGCCCGCAACCTGTACGCTCAGAAGGCTGTCATGCAACAGGCTCGCAAGGGCCGCTGCATCATCGTGAGCGAGGAGAACCTGCCATTGCTCGGACGACAGTTTAGCTTCGACGATTACGACCGCTTCTACGACAAACATTTCGCACCGCTGAAGACGGCAGCCACACCTCTGTTCGAGGATGTAGAGATTCTCAATCCTGACGATGTGCCGAGCAAGGCTCCAAGCAACGACGAGGAACAACCGATAGACAACAACGGCTCAACAATCATACCGTTTGACGAGCCGACGAACGCGGCACCTGTGGAGAACGGAGCTACCGTCATACCGATGGAGGAACCGAAGAAGGAGGAGCCTGTGGAGAACGGCGCTACCGTCATTCCGATGGAAGAGCCGAAGAAGGAGGAGCCTGTGGAGAACGGTGCTACCGTCATTCCGATGGAGGAGCCGAAGAAGGAGGAGCCTGTGGAGAACGGTGCTACCGTCATTCCGATGGAAGAACCGAAAAAGGAGGAGCCTGTGGAGAACAGAGGCGAGACCATCGTAACATTGGAGGAGCCTAAAGCTCAAGACCAGCCGAAGGTTCAAGAGCGGCCAAAAGCTGAGGAAAAGACAAAGAGTCAGCAGCATGCCAAGCCTCAACAGCAGCCTCAGCAGCAAGTTCAGCAGCTGCCTCAGCAGTCTAAGCCTGTTGAGACCAAGCCGCGTGAGGACGATATCTATTTTGACGACACCCCAACGTCAAACAAACAGGACAAGAACAAAGAGAACAAGATAGACCTTGAGGACGAATATTACGACCTCGACGGTTTTTAACAAACAAGAACATCATAAAAAGCAATATGAGCAACGGATTGTTACTTTGGGTAGATGACGAGATTGAGCTGCTGAAAGCCCACATCATCTTCCTACAGAAAAAAGGCTATGAGGTGGACACCGTGAGCAACGGCACCGACGCCATTGACAAGTGTGCCAACACCACCTACGACCTCATCTTGCTCGACGAGATGATGCCGGGTCTTACGGGGTTGGAGACGCTTCAGAAGATAAAGGAGATTCAGCCGGCCACGCCCATCGTGATGGTGACAAAGAGCGAGGAGGAAAACATCATGGACCAGGCCATCGGTTCAAAGATTGCCGACTACCTCATCAAGCCTGTTAACCCCGTGCAGATTCTGCTCTCGCTGAAGAAGAACATTCACCAACGACAGATCGTGAGCGAGGTGACGCAGACGGGTTATCAGCAAAACTTCCAAGACATAGCGGCACAGATCGACTCGTGCCGCACCATAGACGACTGGAAAGACACCTACCGACGGATCGTTCACTGGGAGATGGAGCTGAGCGGAACAGACAGTCCGATGACGGAGATGCTGCAGATGCAGAAGGAGGAGGCCAACAACGCCTTCGCCAAATATATACGCAAGAACTATCTCAACTGGGTAGACACGCCAGCACCCGCAGACCGTCCGCTCATGAGCACAGACATCTTTAAGAAGAAGGTGTTTCCGTTGCTCAACGAGGGACATAAGGTGTTCCTCATCGTGGTCGACAATTTCAGATATGACCAGTGGCGCATGGTGTCGTCTGAGATAGCACCGCTTTTCGATATCGACGACGACATCTACACCAGCATCCTGCCCACCGCCACACAATATGCACGCAACGCTATCTTCAGCGGACTGATGCCCAACAAGATAGCAGAGATGTTTCCTGACCTGTGGGTCGATGAGGACGAGGAGGAGGGCAAGAACCTCAATGAGGAGCCGCTGGTGAAGACGCAGATAGAACGGTTCCGACGCCACGACACGTTCAGCTATCACAAGATCAACGACTCTACGGCTGGCGAGAAGATGCTCGAACATTTCAACGACATGTTGAAGAACGACCTTAACGTCATTGTCGTCAACTTCATAGACATGCTGTCGCACGCACGAACAGAGTCGAAGATGGTGCGTGAGCTGGCAAACAACGAGTCGGCATACCGCAGTCTGACGCTCAGCTGGTTCCGCCACTCGGTGATGGCAGACTTGTTGCGCACGCTAGCCAACCACGATTGTCGCGTGATCATAACCACCGACCACGGCAGCATACGCTGCTCTAAGCCGGTGAAGATTGTGGGCGACCGCAACACGAACACGAACCTGCGCTACAAGCTCGGCAAGAACCTCAACTACTCATCGCGCGACGTCTACGTCATAAAAGAGCCGCGCAAGGCACAGCTTCCCTCGCCAAACCTCAGCACCAGTTATGTGTTTGCTACGGGCGAAGATTTCTTCGCATACCCCAACAACTATAACTATTATGTGTCTTATTATAAAGACACTTTCCAGCATGGAGGCATCTCAATGGAAGAGATGCTCATACCGCTCATAACGCTGACACCTAAGGGAAAAGGGAAAAGAGAAAAGTGAAAAGTGAAAAGTGAAAAATGAAATATCCCGTTTTAAAGGAAAAGGGTAAATAAAGACTATGGAAATAAAAATTGAATCATTAGACACCATTCGTGATGCCGCAAAACAATTTGTTGCCGCAATGGGCGACAGTAGAGTGTTTGCTTTCTACGGAAAGATGGGCGCCGGCAAGACAACATTCATCAAGGCTATGTGCACCGAATTGGGCGTTGAGGATGTCATCACATCGCCCACTTTTGCCATCGTTAACGAATATACCGATGGCCAGGGCGACCCCATCTACCACTTCGACTTCTATCGCATAAAGAAGCTCGAAGAGGTTTATGACATGGGCTACGAAGACTATTTCTATAACGGCGGACTGTGCCTCATAGAATGGCCTGAGCTCATCGAGCAACTGCTGCCCGAGGATGCCGTCAAGGTGAGCATCAGCGAACAACCCGACGGCTCACGACTTATCGAGTTTTAAAAGCCAACAGAGCTTTAAGACAAAAGACTTAAAGACGGAAAGCTTAAAGACAGAAGGCTTTAAGACGGAACGCTTTAAGACAAAAGGCTTAAAGACGGAAGGGTTTAAAGACAATAGAGACAATAGAGACAATTTCTTGGGCCAAAACATGTGGTCAAGAAATTGTCTTTATTGTCTCTATCTTTTTGCTGCTTTACAGCTCTTGTCTCTATTTTTTGCTGCTTTGCAGCTCAAAAGTCTTTTCAAAAGCTTCTTAAAGCAAGCTCTCGAACAGTTCCTTCAGCTTGTTTTTAGGCATGGCACCCACCTTCTTCTCTACCGGCTCACCGTTCTTGAAGAACAGCAGTGTGGGCACAGACATCACGCCATAGGCAGCGGCTAAGTCGTCATTCTCCTCAACGTCACACTTGCCTACAACGATCTTGCCGTCATACTCTTTTGCAAGTTCTGACAATACAGGACCCAACGCACGGCAGGGACCACACCATGTAGCCCAGAAGTCAACGACCAAGGGCAACTCACCATTTTTCAAACTCTCAAAGTTCTCTGCTGTAATTGTTACTTCCATTTTTTCTTATTTTTATTGTTTTTTGACTAAACTTTTGCAAGTGCATTATAAACAAATTTTCAAACGACAATTATCTCAAGCAAGAGTCATTGCCGAAGGCGGCAACGCTTGCATAAGATAACTTTCATTCATCTACGAGCAAATGTCATACCACAAACGAAAGCGTGGCATATTGGCAGACCTCTGCCGCCCTACGCTCTGCCACCTACTCATTGATGACATAGCTCAGCGCCTCCTCCTCATCAAGAAGCATCACGAGGTCGTTGACGATGTTCACGCCCTTGGTCTTGGCATGCAAGCCCATATAGCCGCGACCGTCGGGCTGCTTCACTCTAAAGAGCAGTTCGGTGTTGCCAGGGTTTTCGTTTATAAGCGTTGTCAGGTTCTCTACAGTGACCTCCGACAGCGCTGTAGGGTCGATGTTTATCGTTATGCTACGCAGGTTTTTCTCCTTCACATCATTAAGATACGACACCTTGTCTACGACAAAGTCGATGTAGCTGCTGCCCTGATATCTCTGCGACAGCAATATCTCAACAAAGACCGAGCTTCCAATCAAGAACTTGCTGTTAACCTTACCCCAGTCGTCGCCAAAGATAGCGAGCTCACCAGGGCCTTCATAATCTTCAATGGTTACAATGCCATAAGCGTTGCCGTTCTTTGAGAAGCCGCTACGCACGCCTGTCACAACGCCACCCACGGTCACACGGCCACCTTTCTTGAACAGCTCCTGCTTGTCGCCCAGCTCCTTGCAATGGGTGTTGCAGAGATTGGCGAGCACAATGCGGTAATCGTCGAGCGGATGTCCCGAGATGTAGATGCCCACGAGGTCACGCTCCTTGTTCAGACGCTCAATGGCGCTCCATCCTTCAGCCTGAGGCACAGGCGGCGTGGACACGATGACAGAATCGAGATCGCCGAAGAGCGAATTGCGTGCCTCCGCCTGCTCTGCCTGGTAGAGCTGTCCGTAGCGTATCAGCGTGTCGAGGAACACGTCGCCCTTGCTGTTGACACCAAAATATTGCTCGCGCTTTATGCCGAAGTTGTCGAAACCGCCGCTGAGCGCCAAGCTCTCAAACGCCTTACGGTTGACGGCTGACAGGTTGACACGCTGGGCAAACTCGAAGATGGTCTTGTAAGGGCCGTTCTTCTCTCGCTCGTTGATGATGGCCTGTGCCGCAGCGTCGCCCATGCCCTTGATGGCAGCGAGTCCGAAGCGCACCTCACCCTTCTTGTTGGCACTAAACTTCTGCCAACTCTCGTTCACGTCAGGACCAAGACATTTTATGCCCATGTTCTTACACTCGCTCATGAGCTTCGTGATCTTGCCGATGTCGTTAAGGCATCGGCTCATGTTGCCAGCCATAAACTCGGCAGGATAATGGGCCTTTAGATAAGCGGTCTGGTAAGACACCCACGAATAGCAGGTGGCGTGCGACTTGTTGAAGGCGTAAGAAGCAAACTTCTCCCAGTCGGCCCATATCTTCGACAGCACCTTCGGGTCATGGCCGTTGGCCTGTCCGCCCGCAATAAACTTAGGCTTCATGGCATCAACGATGTCTTTCTTCTTCTTACCCATGGCCTTACGCAAGGCATCGCTCTCGCCACGGGTGAAGTTGGCAAGCTGTCGCGACAAGAGCATCACCTGCTCCTGATAGACGGTGATGCCGTAGGTGTCCTTCAGATATTTCTCCATGCAGGGGATGTCATATTTAATTTCCTCCTTGCCGTTCTTACGCGCAATAAACTGCGGGATATAGTCCATTGGTCCCGGACGGTAGAGGGCGTTCATGGCAATGAGATCCTCGAAGACCGTGGGGTGCAGCTCACGCAGATATTTCTGCATGCCCGCCGACTCAAACTGGAACGTTCCCACCGTCCGTCCCTCCTGATAGAGCTTGAACGTCATCTCGTCATCTATAGGTATGGTGTCGAGGTCAAGGGTGAAGCCATGCGTTATCTTGATGTTCTCCACCGTCTCCTTCATGATAGAGAGCGTTGAGAGACCGAGAAAGTCCATCTTGATAAGACCCGTCTCCTCAATGACGTGTCCGTCATATTGTGTGGCGAGCAGCTTGTGACCGGGGTCACTCTTGTCGTCGGCTGTCGACACCGGCACCCAGTCGCTGATGGCATCGCGGCAGATGATGGTGCCGCAGGCGTGTATGCCCGTTCCGCGCACCGTGCCCTCAAGCATCTTGGCATATTTTATGGTGTTGGCGAGCTTTTCTTCACTGCTTGCCTCGGCGTCACGCAGCTCAGGCACACACTTTATGGCGTTGGGCAGGTTCATCTTCAAGCCATCGGGCAGCTTGTCGGGGATGGCCTTGCAGAGAGCGTTGGAGACAGACAGTTCCAGCTTCTCCACACGCGCCACATCCTTTATCGAGTTTTTCGTCGCCATGGTGCCATAGGTGATGATGTGCGCCACCTTCTCGTGACCATACTTGTCCTCCACCCATTCGAGCACACGTCCGCGACCATCGTCGTCAAAGTCGGTGTCGATATCAGGGAGCGAGATACGGTCAGGATTAAGGAAACGTTCGAACAGCAGGTCATATTTCATCGGGTCGATCTTCGTGATGCCCAGACAGTAGGCCACCACCGAACCGGCGGCAGAACCACGTCCCGGACCCACCATCACGCCCAGCTCATCCCGTGCCGAGTTGATAAAGTCTTGCACGATAAGGAAGTAGCCGGGGAAACCCATGGTCTTCATGATGTGCAGCTCAAACTTAACGCGTTCAGCCACATCTTGGGGTATGGGGTCGCCATAAAGCCTCTTGGCACCGTCATAGGCAAGCTTCGCCAGATAGTCGGCCTCAAACTTTATGCGGTACAGCTTGTCGATGCCACCCAGGTGCTTGATCTTTTTGTCTGCCTCCTCCTTGGGCAGCGGGTTCTCGCCGTTCTCATCGGTCGTAAACTCGCGGTAGAGATCCTCTGGCGAGTGGGTGCGGCGGGTGTCTTCCTCCGTTCCAAACTCAGCAGGGATGGGGAAGAACGGCATTATTGGCGGGTGGTCAATGCTGTAGGTCTCCACCTTGTTCAAGACGTCGAGCGTGTTGCTAAGCGCCTCAGGCACATCGGCAAACACCTCGTTCATCTCCTGACGCGTCTTGAACCACTCCTGCTTAGAGTAGAGCATACGCGTGGGGTCGTCAAGGTCCTTGCCCGTGGCAAGACACAACAGGTGGTCGTGGGCCTCGGCGTTATCCTTGTCCACGAAGTGGGAGTCGTTCGTACACACCAGCTTGATGCCATACTCCTTCGCCAGCTCAATGAGCACCTTGTTGGCCTTCTGTTGCAGGGGGAACGTTTCGCGGTTGGCACGCAGCGTGGGGTCTTTCACCTCATGTCGCTGAAGCTCCAGATAATAGTCGTCACCAAACACGCGGCGGTACCACTCAATCGCCTCGCGCGCACCCTCAATGTCACCGTTGAGAATCTTCTTGGGCACCTCACCCGCGATGCAGGCAGAGCACACAATGAGATCCTCATGATATTTCTCCAGGTCCTCACGATCCGTACGAGGACGCATGTAATAGCCGTCGACCCACGCACGCGACACCAGTTTTATAAGGTTCTTATAGCCATGATAGTTTTTGGCGAGCACAATGAGGTGGTAGCCACCCATGTCGCCATGCTCCTTCACCTTATCCTCCTTGCGGTGGTGAGCCACATACATCTCGCAGCCAAATATAGGTTTGAACGGCTCCTTACCCTCTTTCTTGAGTTTGCCGTTCACCTTATTGCAATAATTGAAAAACTCTTTTATGCCGAACATGTTGCCATGATCGGTTATGGCCATGCCTTTCATGCCGTCGGCAATGGCCTTGTCGACGAGTTTCTGCACACTCGACTGTCCGTCCAGTAACGAGTAGTAGGTGTGCACATGCAAATGAACAAAATCTTCCATTAAATGAAAAGTGTAATAAAAAAAGTGCGTTTGGGCTTTCAAAGTTATACTTTATATTCGATATATGCAAAAGAAGCCATGCTTTTTTTTGCGAGATAAGCAAAAAACCTTTACCTTTGCAAAAGAATAATCCTAACCGACTACTATGATTAAAAATATAAAGAAATTTAAGAAAATACGCCTACATCGTGAAGGAACCGACACACTTGTCTACGGCTTCATTGTCATAGCAGCCATTGCTCTGCTTCTTTGGCGTTTCATCGACAACAAAGTGCCTTTCTGGTGTTTCATGGCTGTGATGGGCACGGTGTACGCCATTGTTATCAACTTCTTCCGCTGTCCTGTGCGCTATTTCCCACAAGAGGACACCGACAAGATTGTCGTGGCGCCAGCCGACGGACGCGTGGTTGTGATAGAAGAGGTGGAGGAGAACGAATATTTCCACGACAAGCGTCTGATGGTAAGTATTTTCATGAGCCTGTTCAACGTTCATGCCAACTGGTTCCCCGTTGACGGCAAGGTAAAGTTTGTGCATCACAAGAACGGCAATTTCCATAAGGCATGGCTGCCCAAGGCCAGCGAGGAGAACGAGCATGCCGACGTAATGATCACCACGCCCGATGGTGTCGACATCCTGTGCCGACAGATTGCAGGAGCCGTGGCACGCCGCATCGTGACCTACGCCAAGGACGGCGAAGACTGTTACATTGACGAGCACCTGGGCTTCATCAAGTTTGGCTCACGCGTCGATGTGTACCTGCCTCTCGGCACCGAGGTGTGCGTGAAGATGGGCCAGGCCACAACAGGCGACCAGACGGTCATTGCCAAACTGAAGTAAAAAATAAAGAAAAAATGTTCAACGCAATTAAGAAAATTATTCCCAACACCCTAACATGTCTAAACCTCATGTCGGGGTGCGTGGCCACCTACTTCGCTTTCCAAGGCGAAGCACAAATGGCCTTGCTGTGGATTATCGTAGGTGCAGCGTTCGACTTCTTCGACGGCATGAGCGCACGCCTGCTTAAGGTGTCGTCGCCCATAGGCAAGGAGCTCGACTCGCTTGCTGACGATGTGACCTTCGGCGTGGCACCTGCAACAATAATCTTTGCCCAGTTGAGCGTCATGGAATATCCCGCAGCCATAGAGTGTCTGCGCCCTATCCTACCCTTTTTCGCCTTTGTCGTGGCAGCATTCTCTGCCTTGCGACTGGCAAAGTTTAACCTCGATGAACGCCAGACGACCTCGTTCATAGGCTTGCCGACACCTGCCAACGCCCTCTTCTGGGGCTCACTGCTTGCCACACATAACGACTGGTTTGAAGGCTCCGCTTACATGTTGCCCGTCATGCTCGTCATGATTGTGCTGTCAAGCTGGCTCTTGATCTGCGAGCTGCCGATGTTTGCCCTCAAGTTCAAACACTGGGGATGGAAAGGCAACGAGGTGAAGTATAGCTTCGCCATCGCTTCTGTTCTTGCCATCATCATCTTCGGACCGCTCACCAGCTTCTGGGGCATCATCTTGGCTTATATCGTGGTGTCGGGAGTTTTAAAGGTAAAAAAGTAAAAAGGTAAAAAGGTAAAAAAAGGCTTCGCTGAGATAGAGGCTTTGCTGAGATAGAGGCTTTGCTGAGATAGAGGCTTTGCTGAGATAAAATGGAAAAGGCTTCGCCATTACCTAAGAGACATTTGTTTGTAAAACTTGCTGTGTGAGAATAATATGATAAAATTTTTTCTATTGTTTGTGTTGATGATCTTCGTCATCGTCTTTCTGCTTGGAGGCTTGACCGTCTTCAAGGTGTTGAGAAGAATACAGGACATCAAGCAACAGTTTAACAACGCCGGAAGACAAGGACAACAAGGCCATAGAAAGACTAACGGCAACAATGCTTACGGCAATAACGCTTACGACAACAGCTCTTATAACGCTGAAAGCATAAGCGACTCACGGTCACACGCTGACCGCAACAAGAAAATTATCCCTAAAGACGAAGGCGAATATGTCGACTTTGTTGAGGAGAAATAAAATCATTTAAACAAAACACCCACAAACCTATAGCGCAACCATACTACAAAAAAAATTGTCAGTCGGGTTGCGCTATTTTGGTTTTAATAATAATGCATAAAACAAAACGTTTAAAAGAATCGGCTTGGTTGAAAGAACGGCTTGGTTGAAAAAACGGCTTGGTTGAAAGAACGCTTGTTTGAAATAAAAAAGAAAGGAGAAAAATGGCAGTACATAATGAGCTTGGAAAATGGGGCGAGGAAACCGCTACCCAACTGCTTCGCGATAAGGGCTACACCATCGTAGACCGCGACTGGCGCAGCGGACATCGCGACATAGACATCATAGCACGCACACCCGATGGCGCCACTCTCGTGTTTGTGGAGGTTAAAACACGAACTAAGGACGATGTGACACGCCCCACCGATGCCGTGGATATGAAAAAGATAAAAAACATCGCTCATGCCGCCAACCATTATGTAAAGAAAAACAATATCGACGACTGGCTTCGCTTCGATGTGGTGTCCATCGTGGGCAACCCCGAAAAGCTTAAGTCTATAGAACATATCGAAGACGCCTTCAGGCCTCTGCTCGCCTTTAGATAAAAACCTTCTATATAAAACAAGGAGGAAAAGAAGAAATATTAAGAGCAAAATATAGATAAAAAGGAGGAGAAGAGCAAGTAAAAAAAGCTCTAAAAACATTTCAGGATGACGCGGAGGCAGAAATGTTCGCCGCACAAAAAAAATGTATATGAAGACAAACATCATCAGATTGAGAGAGACCGACTCAACCAACAATTTCATGAGTCGGTATACCGACTGTACAGACAGCGACCTCGTTGTCGTAACAGCCGAATATCAAACAAACGGACGAGGTCAAGGCACCAACACATGGGAGAGCGAGAACAGTCAGAACCTGTTGTTCTCAATGCTCATAAAGCCCACTGGTGTGGATGCCGACAAGCAGTTTGTCCTGTCCATGGCAGAAGCGCTCGCCCTTAGAGAGGCGCTCGGCGCATGCGTGTCAGACATCACGCTGAAATGGCCCAACGATGTCTATTGGCGCGACTACAAGATCAGCGGCACCCTTATAGAGACCGCTCTCTCAGGAAAGAAAGTAAAGCAGTGCATCTTCGGCACAGGCATAAACGTTAACCAGACGCTGTTCCTCAGTTCGGCACCCAACCCCACATCGCTCTGTCTGATAACAGGGCGCACGTTCTCAAAAGACGAAGTGCTCGACAAGGTGCTCAAAGCCTTTGAGCGTTACTATCAGATGGTGCTCGACGGACGCTACGACACCATCAGCGAGATGTATCACAACGCCCTCTACCGTCGCGAAGGCCTTCACACCTACAGCGACAAGAACGGCACATTTGAAGCCTCCATTAAGAACGTTGCCCTCAATGGCACACTGACGCTCGTAACCAAAGAGGGTGAGGAGCGCAAATACATGTTCAAAGAAGTGAATTACGTCTTATAAAAAATCGCCCCTATGTTCGCCCTCTTCTTGCTTTGGCAAGCGACAAAGTCGAGCGCGAGGACGATTTTATCATCATTCGTGGATCTGCATGATCCGCAGGCTTCGCCGCCTTCGGCAGCTCAACCAGCAGTTATGGATATTCGCCGCCTTCGGCGACGCTTTCTTGAGAAAGTAATTGATTGAAAGAAATATAAACAAAATAAGCAAACAACAAAAAGCAAAAAATAATAAGTAAAAAATAATAAGTAAAAAATAATAAGTAAAAAATAATAAGTAAAAAATAATAAG
>ENA-OPMP01000398-OPMP01000398.1-human-gut-metagenome-genome-assembly--contig:-NODE-398-length-21969-cov-17.147577_pt1 | contig 21969 bp, 7 predicted proteins | sample MGYA00241527_ERZ501751 | MGnify/ENA primary metagenome ERZ501751 (study PRJEB25962, sample SAMEA2042647) | human gut metagenome | biome: human gut; feature: human-associated habitat; material: faeces... | reverse complement strand
TAGAAACATGTTCCACACACTTTTGTATCGTTCTGCTGCTAACATATTTTTGAGGGTTTAATAATGTTGCAGCAAAGGTAACAAGCATAATGATAAAAAAAAAGGCTGCATCGCGGACACGCTTACCAAAGGTTGCCTTAAAGATGCATTTCCCTCGTCCTATGAGCACACGCCGTGCCGCTGGCAGGACGACCCCTCGTCAGAGGAGGATGGGTGGGCAAATATGGACGAAAACATAATAGAAAGGCGTTTACTTGACGCTCTGTTCTTAACGAACTGAAATCTCGCAAATTCCTAAATCCAGTCATTTTTGTAAGACATAATCGACAACAACAAATATATAACTTTTATGAAAAAAACAATTAGCTTTGCGTTAGCTTGTTTATTAGCAAGTTATCTCGCTTTTGCCATCACTGGCAACAGCTCGTTATTAACGAGTCTTATTAAGAGTTCTGTATCATCCGTCGAAAGCATGCTCGACTTAAATGATTCTAGACTCAAGAAGTCGAATGAAAGTTTTTCATTTTCGCACAAAATTGCAAGAAAAGCGAATGCCTATAATGGTTTGGGCGAACTATGGGGGTATTATCTTGGATCTGGGGAAGATTTACAGGGAGTAGGAATGAGCAGCGTCGGTACATTTGCTGCTGGAATTATTGTTAACTCTGATCCAGGTAGTCTTATTACGACTGTAAATGTGCCAGTTTTATCAACAAACACATCCAATGTTAGTGTAAGCATTTGTGCTCCAAACGACATGAACACACCATTGGTTACAAAAAGCGTTGAGAACGTTTCTATAGGTTATAACACGATTCTACTCGACGAACCTGTTTCAATTCCAAATGAAGGACAACTTTTTGTTTATTACACATTTACAGTTGATTCATTGCAGTCGGATTCGGACAATTATCCAATAGCAATAGCAAATGTAGATACCCCTGTCCCTGGTAGTTGTTACATAAGCACAGGAGACGGTTGGTATGACAATTATGGAAATAATTGGGTTTCTGCTTTGCAAGTGTATATTGTATCTCCTTCTTATAGTGTTTACAACGAGAATTTTGAAAGTTGGACTTCTACCAATCATGAAGACAGTTCTACATCGGAATACACATGGAATCTTGATTGTCTGCCTAACACAACATTGTCATTCGACTACATGGTAAGTAGCGAATCTGGATGTGATTGCCTCTTAGTGTCTTTGGATGGAACAGAGATTCTAAATAAAAGTGGAGAACAGTCAGGTAATTTAAAGATTACTATTTCTGAAGCAGGTAGTCATACTCTTAAGGCACAATATTCTAAAGATGGCTCTGTAAATAATGGAACAGACGAAGCTTCTGTCCGAAACATAAAATTGTCTATAGCTGAAGTAGATAATGACTACTTGAAGGGTTATGTGGGAAATCTTATAGATGTAGTTCAAGGAAAATATGAGTTACTTAGTGGCTTTGATGCAATAATTGCTCAATTAGAAACTTCCATTACAGAATTAAATGCTATGGTTGATTCTGTAGAGGAACTGTCTGTAATAATGAGTAAGGCCAATGAATTAACCGCATTGTCCAATAAGGGTCTCGATGTTAAGGACAAATATTATCAGCTCTGCGGTATAGTAAAAGAGAATAAGGAACTATACACAGTAACCAGCAATGTCGAATTGGGTAATGCTATTACACAAGCAGAGGTTCTTGTCAACGCAAAAGCAACTCTCACAACAGAATCATTAGATGCCATAGAAAATGCAATACAAACTATAACTGTTGTCATAGATGGAATGAATTTGTTAGGAACCAAAGTGTGGGATTTCAACATAAGTTCTGAAACAGTTGCAAGTTTAGAATATGATTCTAACAATTATGGAAGCTGGAGTAATTACGGTGAATATTATAGGCATTACCCATCTTCTAATAATTGGAGTCAGTTGTCTTATTACTGTGAGAATGGAACAATGCGTAACATTCCAGAAACTGAAGGTCTCTATTTTTACAATGGAGGTAATCGTTGGTGCATCTATACAGATGGAACTAATAGAATAAACTCATATGGTTCTGGTTCTAATTATGCTTTCATGATTCCAAATCTGACAAAAGGACAAATTGTTACAATAAATTATTCTACAGGTAGTAATGGAAATACACGAGGGATTACTCGTTATTCTGACAATACAACACTTGTTTCTGGTCAGGACAGAACAACAACTACTGCAGACGTTAGTTATGAAGTGACTTCAAATGGCAATGTATCTTTCTACCCTTATAATGGTGATATTTTTATTAATTCTATTTCCTTGACTGTACCTGGAGATCCTCTCAGACTTGCAGAACTTCGCATGGAAGTTGCTGAGTATATTGCCACATTGGATAGTTTCCCTGGCCTCAAGAGTGAGCTGCAGACAGCATATAATAATGCCGTCATTACGGAGGAAGAAGCAGACGTTGAAAATATTATCAACAGTCTCAAGAACACTTTAAACAATGTAAAGAAGGCTATTGAGGTTTATCCTACTATTCTCACCGACATAGAATCTGCTAAAACTGCACTAGAAGAAGAGGCTTATGTCGAACTTTCTGAAGCACTTGCCCTCGGAACCGCCATTGACGTTAATACTTCAACAAGTGCAGATTATATAGCTGCTTTTGATGCTCTTGAAACGACATTGGCAATCTACAATTCAGAGAAGGTTGAAATGGCAGATTGGGCATTTAATACAAGCAGTGTATATACGGTAGATGGCCTCCGCTATTATCTTGACACAACACATAATCTTGCAGAGTTTATTAACTTCAACACCAGCGATGCTTACTCTGGTGTACTTAATATCCCTGCTACAATCCGTTACAATGGCACAACTTACGCTGTCGTTGCAATGATAAATAATAGTAGATATACCCAGAGTAACATTACAAGTGTAACATTGCCAAAGACGCTCAGATATATAGGTGACTATGGATTGGGTTACTTCAGCAACGTTCGTTCTATCGAAATTCCAGAGAACGTGACTTCTATGGGAAGCTATGTATTCAGCAATTCAAGCAATCTCACATCTATCAAGATGAATGCTGAAGTTCCCCCAGCTATTAGTTCTATGAGCGGTAGTTCTTACAAGAAGATTACCATTCCCGCAGAAAGTTTCCATACTTATCGTATCGCAAGTGTGTGGAAGGATAACATGTTGATTGGAGGTGATGGTGTAACTGTTTCTACCGGCAAGGTTGTTGCAGGTGATCTTGGTCATGTTGTTCTCGACGAAGCGACATACCTTCAGGAAGTAAACAAATTGATCATTGATGAGGGTACACTTAACAATGATGACTGGAATACAATCAAGTCAATGACAAACCTCATTGAGGTGGATATGTCTGGTGTAACTATGTCATCTTTGCCAGCAAATGCTTTCGATGGAAGATGGGCAATTGAAAGTATCAAACTCCCTCACAACGTTACCTCTATTGGCAACTATGCTCTACGTGGTACTGGTATAAAGGAGATTACTTTGCCTGAATCAATAACCACATTGGGCACATACGCATTCAATAACTGTGATTCTCTTCGCACTATTTCCATTCCTAAAACAATAAGCACTATTCCAAGCTATTGTTTTAATGACTGTAACAATCTCAGGAAAGTAGAATTGCCAAGTGCACTTACTTCTATTAATCAGTACGCATTCAATAACTGTAATGCGCTGAGCGAGGTTACCTTACCTTCAAGCTTGACCTCAATTGGTAGTTACGCATTCCGCTACTGTCCAATCAAGACAATTGAAATACCTGCTGGTATAACAGCCATTAACAACTGTTCTTTTGCCGACAATAGTGCATTAGATAGTCTGTTAATTCCAGAAACTGTTACAACCATCAATTCAAATGCATTCAGTAACTGTTCTTCGTTGAAAAATGTCAAATTTAGCGAAGGCCTTGTAAACTTGTATAGTTACGCATTCTATAATTGTAATCGACTTACAGAAATCGTTCTTCCAAGTTCTCTTGAGAAGTGTGAAGGCGCTCCATTCTATGGTTGCTCAGGTATTAAGAAAGTGGAAGCACGTTCTGTAATACCTCCAACAACTAGTGGTAGCTGTCCTTTGAGCAATGTCACCCTGAATGATGTAGTTCTATATGTACCATCGTGGAGTACAAGTGAATATCCTCTTGCTGATGGCTGGTCTTCATTCTACACTGTAGAAGTTTCTGATTTTATGCCTCAGTACATAAAAGTAAATAAGGACTTTTATTTTACAGTGCGTGATACCATCTCATCAGATTACCGTCCTAATATTTCTATGACTTATTCTAGTGTAGAATCAACAGATGCATATGGTCATACAAATTACGAAAGAGGAAATCTTACTGTTAGTGGAAGAAGTAAACTTGCTGTAAACGATTTGTCTATAGTCGTTTCTCCTTTCGCAAAATACTACTCTGATCATAACGTTGCAAATGGTTATGAATACGATAACTATCGTACAAATATCAATAGTACATCACTTATTGTAAATGGAGAAATGCGTGCCGAAAATGTACGTATGGATCTCAACAATTACAATAGTCGTTGGCAGTTCGTTACATTCCCATTCGATGTAAAGGTGAGTGATATTGTACCACAAAAAGAAACCACTTCATGGGTGATCCGCGGACATAACAGTGCTATGCGTGCTGCCGGTAAAGTTGATTCTGTTTGGGTTAATCTAACTGCTGATGATGTTCTTGAAGCTGGCAAGGGATACATTATGCATAACTACCAACCTGATTATACCAACTCCTGGTTCTGTGTTTATCCTCTCAAGAACTCTGTCAACCGTCAGCTTATCTTCTCTTCTGAGGATCGTACCATTGAACTTGAAGAGAATCTTGCTGAGTTTGACCATAACCGTTCTTGGAACCTCATCGGTAATCCATATCCTTGTTTCTACGACTCACGCTTTATGGATTTCGATGCTCCATTCTTGGTTTGGAACAGCTATAACCAGAACTATGTAGCTTACAACCCTGCTGATGATGCATACATTCTCTCTCCTGGTGAGGCATTCTTCGTACAGCGTCCTTTTGAACAGGAATCAATTACATTCCGCAAGGAAGGTCGTCAGACTCATCGCTATGCTCGCGAGATGGAACTTGAAGCACCTGCTCGCGCAAAAGCAGCAAGCAACAACGTTAGAACTATCTACAATCTGACGTTGCAGCAGGACACTCTTATTGACCGCACTCGTGTAGTATTCAATGATGCCGCAACTCTTGCATACGAAATGAGTCGTGATGCAGCCAAATTTGCAAGCACAGAAAGAAATGTTCCTCAGATCTTTACTATTGCAGACAAGACCCGATATGCAATCAATGAGCGTCCATTTGCAAATGGCGAAGTTGCACTTGGTGTGTATTGTGGTACAGAGGGTGAGTTTACAATCTCTCTTGACAAGACCTACGGATGCAAAGTTATCCTTGAAGACAAACTCAATAATAGTTTCGTAGAACTATCTGTCGATAATAGCTATACATTTAGTGCATTTGCTGGCGAATACCTTAATCGTTTCGTTTTACATTTTGAGAATGAAGCAACTGGTGTAGATAACATTAATGTAGATGACATGAACGCTGATGATGCTATTTACAACCTACAAGGTATCAAGGTAAATAGCACTAACAACAAGGGTATCTATATCAAGAATGGTCAGAAAACAATTATTAAATAAGGTGTAGTATGAACCGATATATTTATATTTTAATAATGTGGTTATGCTCTCTGTCTGCTATTGCGCAGACAGAGGGGTATAACCCCAACAACCCACCGTTGCCTGATTTTCCAACGGATGAGCAAAAGGATACCACTTATGTGCTTGTGGTCAATTCCTCTCCTTATGGTAGCGGAAGTCTGAATACGTCAGGCGGTAACTATAAGGAAGGTGCATCAGTGTATCTGAGAGCATACAACAATGGGGATATGTATTTCATGTATTGGATAGATGACGAAGGAAACACTCTAACGACATCTACCAGTTTCAACTACACCATGCCAAAGCGTGATGCAGTAGTAACTGCTGTCTATAGATATTCTCCTTCTAATCCGGCACTCCCTGATTTCCCAGAGGATACAAATATCCCAACTTATAATCTTAAGTTGGATACTAAACCAGCTGGAGCAGGCTCGTTCAACACAAGCAATACCAACTTGAAGGAAGGTGAATCTATTCATCTGTATGCATATAGTAATAGCAATTTCTATTTTAAGCGTTGGGAAGATGCACAAGGCAATGTTATCTCAACCGCTCAGAATTTCTATTATTCAATGCCTGCGGTTGATACCCAACTGTATGCAATTTATACATACAATCCGTCAAATCCAGCCAATCCTGGCAAGAACTTCTATGATAGTTTTACCGGCGAGGTTATTATTGATGACTTCACCAAGGGTAATTTGAGCTCTGCCATCTATGATGTGACAAAAGGAAATACTTCCAATATCACATCTATCACTGTGGCTGGTGTAATTAACAGCAATGACTTCTCTATTGCCAACAATTATAGCTCATGCTCAATTGTTGACTTGAGTCGTACCAACGGCGTCAATACTGTTCCAAGCTATTGTTACGATGGCAACACTCATCTGAATAGATTGTCTTTACCTGCTTGTATCACTAATATTGAGTATCGAGCATTTAGAAACGCTACAGCATTGACAGAACTCACTTGTCATGCTACTGTTCCTCCAACTCTTGGAAGCAACGTGTTCTCTGGAGTAAATAAGGAATTGGTGGTTTATGTGCCCGCTTCGTCTATTCAGCTGTATGAACAAGCAGCAGGTTGGAAAGAGTATGAGGCTGATGGCACAATCGTTATCATGCCAATACAAAGTCAGGTATCTGCTCTTGAGGTCAATCTCCCTGCAGAATGTGCGGATGGAAGATACAAGAATATGCCACTGGAACTGCTCAACGTCAAGTCTGGTCAGAAATTCAAGTATGTCATCACCGATCGTATCAACTATACGTTCAACAATCTTGTGAATGGCACTCGCTATGTAGCTACTCTCAAGAACCTTTCTGGTCAGGTGCTGGCAAAGACTGACACTATCAGCATCACAGATGAAAATGTCAGTGTTACGTTTGATCTTGCCAGCATGAAGCAATTACGTTCAGTTAAGACAAGCGTCCTGACCAAGGAAGGTACAGATGTAACACCCAACTGTGTAATTACCTGGTATGATGCCAACGGAACTTTCCTTTCGCAGAGCAAATCCCTTGAGGGTCAGGTATCCGAGACGAAGGTCAAGTGTGCTGTTTCTTTGTCCCAAGCACTGGCAATGGAGTATGTTTTGCCTGCTGACTCTCTGTATGAAGTGGTTGAAGGTGAAAACAACGTTATATTCACGCTTGCTCCATTACCTAAGATGCAACTCTCTGGTCGCATCCTTGACGTAACCACACAGCAGGCTATCAGCAATGCCAACATCACGGTTTCACAGACGCTCAATGGCAAGTATTCAAAGTCATTAAGCGGAAAGACGGACAATAAGGGTGCATACACCATGACTGTGTTTGCTGCTCCATCGTCTGTTACATTTGCTGCCAATGACTATGTTAGCCAAACCATAGAGCTGGCAGACAGTGTATTCACCAAGGAAGAGAGCACTCTTGCAGATGTCAAGTTGAAGCCAATCACAGGTGCAACCATCACCACTAACTTCACTTACACTACAAGTGTGGCTGCAGGAGTTGAAGCAGAGACACAGAACTACTACTCCGACTACAACAACGTTGCTTATAGTATCTATAATGTAACAGCACAGAAGGAGATTCGTCAGTTCAACGTGCAGTATCCTAACATCGTACTGCTTGAGGAAGTGAATCAGGGTGACTCTTTGCAGATTATTGCAAAGAGCAAGGTTGGCTCATTCGTTGATGTTACAATTGGTGGACGTATCAATGATGCCCTCCGCATGGATGTGACCATACCTGTCGTACAGCTTGGTGGTATTGATGCTACATTCACCACTACCGAGAACAGCAAGGTGCTCGGTATCCTCTATGACAGCAAGGGTACGTTTGTCAGCAAGTACAACTACGGAACTTCCACTCTGTCAATACGCGACCTGAAGGATGGCGAGTACACTCTTGTTACGATGGGTGCCAGCGACCTCTTCGGCAGCATCTACAACCTGGTGAAGTTCTCGGAGGCAGGTCTGCAGCAGAACATTGACTATCTCGTCAACAAGGTGACGGTGAAGAGAGGTATCATCTCTCCACTGAAGAATGTCCTCGTGCCATTCTTCGACGAGAGCAAGTTCTACTACACTGGCGACAATACCTCGTTCACAGTCAACAAGACCAGCATTGTGGCAGGCAACTACCTCACACTGACTGCAAAGGTTGACTTTAAGCCTGTATATGCAAGCAGCATCAGCGATGTAAAGATCAGCGTTGAGCTGCCTGAGGGTACCAGCATGGTCGACAACTCCGTGATGGTAGGCTCATCTGTTGCTTCCTACGAACTCAATGGCAACACTCTGACCATTCCTCTCGACAACAACGTATCGTCAGACCGCGTCCGCTTCTGCGTCATTCCTACTCAGAGCGGATTCTATTCACCAAGTGCAAGCCTTGACTTTAAGTTGGGTGAGAAGAATGTCAGCCAGCCTATAGGTAGTGTATCATACAACGTTAAGAGTCTTTCAATTAACGTACCTGAGCAAGTGGCTTCTCCTGAAGTCATTATCACCGGTGTCGCTACTGGCGGCTCAGAGGTGACAGTCTATGCAGACGGTGAGGTCCTCGGTACTACTAAGTCGCTGGCTAACGGCTACTGGACTCTCGAAACACAGTTCACACAGCCATTCAACCTTCAGGAGTTTAGTATCTATGCCAAGGTTGTGACCAAAAATGGACTTGAACTACAAACCAGCACTCAGAAGTGTATATATAATAAGGATTATATTGTTGCCAAAACGGTTGACATGTCGTTCTACAACGGCTGGCTCCATAAGAATATAAACGTGACGTTTGATATCGAACATGGTCGCGTGAGTGAGAGCTCATATATGTTCTATACTGGTACCGATATTACATTTACCGCAAATCTCTCTGACAACAGTCCAGAGAAGGTAGGTAGCGTGATGATAAACGTCTATACCGACAAGCAGCAGTGGTTTAAGCTTCAGGCTACCTACAATAGTCGTATAGACAGATGGGTTGCTGTACACCGTTTCGAGAGTAACAACCTCCCTTTAGGTGTCACCGTTCATATTGATGCACACACCCCAGCATGCATTGATGCTAATATCGTGGCTGGTTCGCTTCTTAACCTTCAGGACTTCCTCAACGAGGTTAAGGCCGGTGACGACGAAATGAAGGCAATGCTCGGTAATCTCTCGGATCTCCTCGACAACGAGGATTGCGATTACGATGCTCTCATAGCTCAACTCCGGGAGCTTAATGATGCTCTTGGTATAGACAGTGACTTTGAACCAATCGAAAATCTCACGGAAGAAGATATTCAGGCTACAATCGCAGAACTAGATGAATTGTTAGAAGATGGCATGGTTCCATCATTAGATGCTCTCCTTGGTCTTGATCTCAACGACCTCTCGTCGTTGAACGAGTATCTTCATGGTATAGAGGTGAAGAACTGTGACGGTCTCACAGATGTCCTCCTTATGGAGCAAAATTACGAGCGTATTATGAAGTCTGACTCAACCTACCTCTACATCCTGGCTACCGCCGATAGGTATGAGATGGTTGACCTCAGCCTTAATGTGCGTATCTGCTTCGGCTCAGAAACAGAGATGTTCGCACGTCTCAGGAAAGCCGGTGGTGAGGGCGTTGACAAACTTCAGTACTACTGCGGCGAGATTAATAAGTATCTTAATGACTTTATGACCGTGATTCAGGGCATCTCAGATGCTGTTGATCAGGTAGAGAAGAAGTGTGTCGCAGCAAATACGAAACTCACTCAATATATTAAGACGCTTAACCGCCAACTCAGCACTATGGCAAGCAAGAATGCTCCTTGGTATGAGAGAGCGGCCATACAAGCTAAGATTAAGGTTGCATACCTTGGTAAATATACTAATAATATTATAATAAAGAAGATAGCCAAGAACTTCAAGGAGCTCCGCATTGGTAGTGGGGCATCCAAGGCATTTGGCGTGTTTGGCTTCATCTTCACACTGAAGGATGCCATCTCAGACTTGAACAAGCTTATTGCACTCCACAATAAGATAACGCCATGTCCTAACGACGAGGCTAACGCTTCTGGAGTACGTGGCCGTATCATTGGCACTGGTGTTGCTGCAGGTGTGTACTACGTCGCTCAGCTCATCAGCAGTGGATGCGCTATCGCAGGTGTTGAAACCGGAATCATCGGTGCCATACCTACAGGCGGTGTCTCTCTCGGTGCTGCTGCCGTATCGGTTGGCGTTATCGTTGCCAACTGTGCTGCAACAATAGCTTACGGACGTATATTCGAGAACTCTATGAAGGAACTTACAGCTCAGGCTGCTGCTCTCAAGTGCTATGGTTGCAACTGTGAGAATGGTCAGCCATGCACATGTCCTAAGGATAAGTGTCTCTGTCCTAAGTGTCAGGATGATGACGACGATCCTGAACCATATCCAACCATCGACCCAATCCATGACCCATCAGGTTTCGTCTATGAAGGTGTTTCTTCTAACCGCCTGCCAGGTGTAACTGCTACGGCTTATTATAAGGAACTTGTTGAGGATATGTATGGTGACCTCCATGAGAATATCGTGCTTTGGGATGCAGAGGAGTATGCTCAGAAGAATCCTCTCTTCACAGATGTGAACGGTATGTATCAGTGGGATGTACCTCAGGGCCTTTGGCAGGTACGCTTCGAGAAGGAAGGCTACGTGCCTACTCAGTCGGAGTGGCTCCCTGTACCTCCTCCACAGATGGACGTCAACATCGCTATGGTACAGAACGCTCAGCCAGAGGTGGTAAGCGCTCGTGCATACGAGGATGGTGTAGAGATAGAGTTCTCTAAGTATATGAATATCGAAAGTTTGAACAGCGAGAACGTATATCTGAAGGTAATAAACGGTGAGGAAGAATCGCTCATCACCGATGCTGAAATCCAGATGTTGAACAAGGAGGTTACCATCGAAGGCAGCACAACTGAGTACGCATCGAAGATGAAGCTCGCTACCGATCAACTCGGTTACTATGATGAGGCTTACATCATTATCTCTACAGGCGTGAACAGCTATGCAGGCATACCAATGGCTCAGACATTCGAGCAGAAGCTCGATGTGGAGAAGAAGGTTCGCGAACTGCTGGTTGACGCTGAGTTCAATGTGGAGTACGATGGTCAGAAGGAAGTTACCATTGCTGCTATTCCTGCGGATGCAGCTGTTGGCAAGAAACTCTCTGTAGTTTCTGCTTCTGACATGATTGCCACTACCGATGTACAGGAGGTGACATTCGATGCTGACGGTCAAGCTACATTCACTGTTAATGGTGAACTGTATGGTGCTACGGCTATCAACTACTCTCTCATGGATGCCGACCTGAAGGCTACTTCGCTCATCAATGTGGTTGACCCTAAGAAGCTTGAGGCTGTGAAAGCACCAACGGCTTCGCGCATCAGCGGCACTGCTGTATATCGTGGTCAGACCGTTACGCTCAGCTGCGAGACAGAGGACGCCATCATCTACTACACTACAGACGGCAGCTGTCCATGCGACGAGAGCAAGCGCACTAAGTATGCGCGTCCAATCGCTATCAACGATGCCATGACCATCAAGTTCATGGCAGTAGGTCCTAACTTCGACGAGAGCGATGTGATAGAATGTACTTATTCTATACGTCAATCAGATGTTAAGCTCGCATTGGCAAAGGGTTGGAACTGGAATTCGCATGACGTGGCTTCACCAGTTGATGTCAGCGAACTCTCTGGTGTCGCTTCACGTATCCTCACGCAGACAGACGAAGTGATAGACGATCCAGTACTTGGCTTTGTAGGTACTCTAACCACCATCGATGGCTCTGAGACCATGAAGATTGAAGCTAAGGCATCGGCAACTAAATCGTTTACTGGTGAACAGTATAACCCTGCTCTGTCTCCAATCGTTCTGCATGAGGGTTGGAACTGGCTCGGCTATCCAATCAGTCAGACGATGACTGTTGCAGATGCACTCTCTTACATGGATAGCGATGAGGGCGATTGCATCTCAAACCTTGAAGGAGGATTTGCGACATTTAACAATGGTGAATGGGAAGGTCCGCTCCAGACAATGAATCCTGGTGCTGGCTATTTGTATAAGTCCGCATCTGCAAAGTCATTCATCTACAACAATGTGCCAACAGTTCTGAATGCAAGGGCTCTGTATCGCGAACGACTTGCTCCGAAGTCAATTCCATGGAGTGTAGATAAGCATCGTTATCCAAACCTCATGCCAATGATTGCACAAGTATGCTACTCAACCGGTGATGCAGCAGACTCAACTTACTATGTAGGTGCATTTGTTGGTAACGAATGTCGTGGTGTAGGTAAATATTCAGATGGTATCATGTATCTGTCTGTTTATGGTGACAAGTCTGCAGACATGAATTTCAAGGCGTGGAATGTTGAAACAGAATCAGTATTTGATTTTGCAGAAACATTAAAGTTCACACCTGACGTTGTAGGTACTTATTCTTCTCCATATAAATTGATGCTTGGCTTTGAATCGACTGGTATAAACCATCTCAATGCGAATAATGGCGTTGATGGCATTTATAGTATTCAAGGTATCAAGTTGAATTCTATTCCAAACAGAGGTATTTATATCATCAAATCCAAAGATGAGAACGGTAACTCTATTATGAAGAAAACGTATGTAAAATAATAAAGCCGTAAAAATATGTATTTAATTAAAAAAGCTTACTGCTTATTATTGGTACTCCTCTATTCGACTATCCTGCAGGCGCAGGATAGTCGATGGAACGTCAATATATACGACTATCAGTATGACATGTCTGTGTATGCAGAACTGCAATACAACGGTTCTGTTATAACTGATTTTACAAATATTGAGGTGGCTGCATTCGTTGGTAATGAATGTAGAGCTGTTGGTGTTCCACAACAGAAGGATGGAGTCAGATGGATCTACTTTCGAGTAAGGAGCAACACGGTTGCTGGCGAGAATGTCGTCTTTAAAATGTATGATAAATCAGAAGACAAGGAATACTACCTTTCATCTGATGAGGGCATTGAGTTTGAAGCTAACAGGAGCTTAGGATTACCTTCTTCTCCTATTACTTTGGTAAAGACTGTGCTATGTTCTGTATCCGCCTCTTCAGTTAATGAATCTATGGGTTCTGCAACTATAGAGAACTATATCGGACAAGCACCCGAAAACAGTAATGTAATCGTTAAAGCAACTCCTGCAGTTGGTCACTCTTTTGTAGAATGGAGTAATAATGGGACGATTGTATCAACTGATAACCCATATACCTTCAAGATCACGGAAGACACACATCTTCTTGCTCATTTTAAAATCAACCAGTACACTATTACCTTCGATACAGATGGTGGCAGTGAGATTGCACCAATCACTCAGGACTACAACACGGCAATTACCGCACCAGCTGATCCTACCAAGACAGGCTATACCTTTGCTGGTTGGGATAAGGAGATTCCAGAGATGATGACTGCTGAGAATATTACTATCAAGGCTCTATGGACAATCAACAGCTACAAGCTGACATATAAGGTTGACGGTGAGGGTTACAAGCAGTATGATGTTGAATACAATGCTTCTATCACACCTGAGGCTGCACCTGAGAAGGAAGGCTATACATTCTCAGGATGGAGCGAGATACCAACAACTATGCCAGCTAACGATGTAGAGGTAACAGGTACTTTCACTGTGAACCAGTATAAGGTTACTTTTATCGTTGATGGAGAAGTTGTCAAGGAGGAAACTCTTGACTTCGGCACTACAATCACCGCACCAGAGAATCCTACAAAGGTTGGTCACACCTTCACTGGCTGGAACCCAGCAGTAGATACTACTGTGCCTTCACACAATGTTACTTATACTGCCCAGTTCGCTGTCAACCAGTACACTATAACCTTTGATACCGATGGCGGTAGCGAGATTACTCCAGTCACCCAGGACTACAACACTGCTGTGACCGCACCTTCTGATCCAACCAAGACTGGTTATACATTTACTGGTTGGGATAAGGAGATTCCTACTACGATTCCAGCAGAGGACATCACCATCAAGGCTCTGTGGACAATCAACAGCTACAAGCTGACATACAAGGTTGACGGTGAGGTTTACAAGCAGTATGATGTTGAATACAATGCTTCTATCACACCTGAGGCTGCACCTGAGAAGGAAGGCTATACATTCTCAGGATGGAGCGAGATACCAGCAACAATGCCTGCTAATGATGTAGAGGTTAACGGTACGTTCACAATCAATCAGTATAAGGTTACTTTTATTGTTGATGGCGAAATTATCAAGCAGGAAACTCTAGACTTTGGGTCTGCTATTATTGCGCCAGAGGATCCTACTAAGGTTGGTCATATGTTCATAGGATGGAATCCTGTAGTTGACGCCGTGGTTCCTTCTCATGATGTCATCTATACCGCTCAGTTCACAATTAACAAATATAAGTTGATTTATAAGGTTGATGGTGAAAAGTACAAAGAATATGAGGTTGAGTATTCTGCAACGATTATTCCTGAGGCTTATCCCAAAAAAGAAGGTCATACCTTCAGCGGCTGGAGCGAGATACCTTCTACTATGCCAGCAAATGATGTAGAGGTAACAGGTACTTTCACAATCAATCAATACAAGGTTACTTTCATTGTTGATGGCGAAATTATCAAGCAGGAAACTCTAGACTTTGGTTCTGCAATTACAGCACCAGTGGATCCAACGAAGATTGGTCATACGTTCACAGGTTGGAATCCTGCAGTTGATGCAACAGTTCCTGCTCATGATGTGACTTATGAAGCCATGTTTGAAATCAACAAATATAAGCTTACATATTACGTTGACGGAGTCGTATATAAGGATTTCGAAGTTGAATATGGATCTGAAATAATTCCAGAAGAAAATCCAGTTAAAGAAGGCTATGATTTCTCTGGTTGGAGTGAGATTCCTCAATTTATGCCTGATCATGATGTAGATGTATATGGAACATTTACGGTTTCTACAGGAATCAACAATGTCAAATCCATTTCTGGCGAAGAAAGAATTTATGATTTATCTGGTAATGTTATTCAGCATGCAAGAAAAGGAATTAATATTATTAATGGCAAGAAGGTTCTGATAAAGTAATTCAGGATACCTACATTCTAACTGCGACTATTACAACATAACAGTTGATAATAGTCGCAGTTTGCTTATTGTAAGAACTGATACAATGAATGCAGTTTGATGCGCAATCCAACATACCGCAAACAAGAAGAATTGCAGTGCACTGTCACTGACATCACTGACATGTAACAAGCAGTTTACTATGTCTATACCACAAAAAACGATTCTGATAATGGCACTATGTTGTAGTACGTAGATCGTGATTACGTGATTGGTGTGATGCTACTATTGACTTTCTTTGCTTTCGAAAACACGACAATCAACTTACCAATTGTTGAGCATTTTATCTTCCCATATTCTCTGAGCTTGCTTCAGAAAATGACCCGAAAGGCTTGCCTTGCAGTGGTCACGTAACTATTCAGCGATAGGTGCATGACGAATCGTCAAACCTCAAATAAGGCTTGAATTGCATTAAAAGGTGTTTGATTGTGTTTTTTGGCAGTCTCAACTACTGAATGTAGTTCAAGAAATGCATCAGCTCCAAAGTCAGAACGGAATGTGCATGAGTTTTTCAATTTGATTTTCAACTTGCGTATACCTCGTTCACTTGCGTTATTGTCAGGTGGAATCACGGGGTCTTCCAGGAAATTGAAAATGTAGTCACGACATTTTATCAATCCATTTTTAAAGGTATCGAACTTCTTACCGAATTTGCTGACATTCAGTTTGAGTAAACTGTCCAATTGGTCCAACCAGGAGGCTTTGCTGATGATGTCTGTAGGGTTGGTATTCCTCTTATGGATGGCCTCACGGAACAAGTTGGCAACCTGCTCGGACCATTTCTGGCTGGTATCCAGTTCTGATAGGTACTGCAACTCTCTGAGCAGGTGCGCAAGACATACCTGATGGTTAAGGAAATGTAGTGCGAAGTATGCACTGTGGCGGTCAGTCACGGCTGTCATACGCTCCAAGCTGTCACCAAATCGGTCGGTCAACTCTTTGGAGCCTCGCCGTTGGCGCGGAAGAGCAACGTGTAATAAACCGTCTGTGCTATCCATGCCCAGTCAAGTCGCTTGTTGCAATAGCAGCCGCTTTCATCGAAGCCGACAACATTTGACGACATGATGTATTCCTTTATCTTGTCAACAATTGGCTGCGCGTTTCTTTTTGCCTCATTAACCCAATTGACCAATGAACCTTCGCTTGGAGACAGGCCGAGGACATCATGCAAGAAATTGGCAATGCGGCCATAAGGAAGAAATTGCACGACACTGAGATACACTACAAGCGACTTTACGCTTGCATCATACACCACGTCGTTTGAACGATGCCTTGGAGCTGTACGAATGTGTTCTCCACAATTCTTGTATACCATAACATAATGGCGTATCTCTTTGACAACAGGCTTCAACTCCGGAATGGAGACCTTTTGGGTCACATAATCGAGTATACGCTCGGCATCAGCCTAGGTTTCGCCGCAATTAGTGCAGTAGTCCGGAACGTCATTAATAATTTCATCCGGAGTGTCAACACAAGAAAGTTTATGTCCTTTATGCCCCTCCTGGCCACCAGGTTTCTTGCCACTTGGTTTGCGAAGCGTTTTCGTTCTTCTGACAATCTCATCCTTCATGCGTTCCTTGCCGGGAGGCGTACTGCTGTTGCCTGAGTTTGTGTCTGGGGTCTCGTATTTGGACAAACGTTTTTTCAACTTGGCTATCTCCTCGTTCTTTTTACGGAGTTGATGATTCAAAGACTCGATGTTACGGTTCAATTTCGTGATCTCAGTATGCTGCTGATTGATGGTTTCACGCATCAATCGCATTTCTTCCGCTATGTTCAGCAGCACTTTTGATATGTTCGTAACTTGCTCTTTCATAGGTATAAAGGTACGAAAAATATCTGAAATATGCAAGAGAATATAGCTCTATTTTAGATGATTTTCAAGAAAATCCTACAAAGAAACAAAACCGAATCAGAACATTCTTACTACCGCTGAATAGTTACTTTCAAAGTAATCGTTGGCAGGATTTTATTTCCTTAAGATAATCCATCGGCCTGATTTCTGTGAACCTTCGCGGGCAATGAGGTTTTCTTCTTGCAATTTCTTTAGGTGTTTCAATATGGCGCTTCTGTTGATATTTAGCTTGTTTGCCATCTCCCTTGAAGTGATGTTAGCATTGTCGGCTATCAGTTGGATGATAGCGTCTCTTGTTTCTGGACCACTCTTCTGGACCACCTCTTTGTGTTCTGGACCACCTTTCTGGACCACCTTTCTTTCATTGATGACAACGTCTTCTGCCATTGATTTTTTGAAAACCTCAATCTCATTGCGCAGGTTCCTGCTATGCTCTTGAAGCATAAACTGCTGAAAAGGAGCTGTTGTCTCTTCTTCGCGTGATTGATTGAGAGCCTCGATATATGCAGCCTTGTCTTCCTTCAGGACCTTTGTAGGGATGAGGCCAAACTCAAATTGCAGATAATTCATTATGAGTCGCGACATCCTTCCGTTGCCATCCATCCAAGGATGAATGGTAACGAGAAGGTTATATTGCTTCATAGTGATACGAGTTTTGTTTTGCTCCGTATGGGACGATGTCTGCAGATAGAGGTTTATGCTTTCCGGCAATGGCTTTATTTATTTCCTGACCACCAGATATGCCGTGCCGTATTTTGTTCTTTTGCTCTTCAATCCATCGATATTCTGAAGTTCTCTTCCAAATCTGTGCAAACTCGTTATCTGTAGAGATGAGCCGATTTTCTGCTTCAGAATGTTGAAGATGGCGGTAGCTGTGAGATATTCTCCTTTTTCCACATCGTCGGTAGGCTCGAAAAACTCCATAAAACATTGCTTGACGGGCGAAACCTGCTCAAACTGCCTGTTGCTCTGCATGATGACGGCGGTTTCAGAAGCATCGAAATATGGCCTCTCTCCTTGCTCCAGCGCATGCATAGCCTGCGCATAAAGCTGCTCATAGTTAAGTCGGCCACTTACATCGATAGGGCCCGTCAGCTCTACACCCAGGAATCGGCGGTTGCCGGACGGGTCGGCGAGAATGTCAGCCATGTTGCTCGTGGCGATGAAGGAGGCGAGACGGGGAAATTCCTGTACATGGCTTCCGTATGGCGGCTTGATCTTCACCGTGGGCAGTTGCAGCAGATTCTTCAGGAATCCCTGCTGAACCTGTGGCGAAATCTGGTTGAACTCATCGAGATTGATGAGCAGGAATTGGGACATCGCCTGCAATACCTGTCGCTTCTCAGACAGAATCATGCTGTCAGTGAAGCCCCACGACAGCTCGGTCGGAATAAGACGACGGCAGAAGGTGCTCTTGTTGTATCCTTGCTTGGATATGAGCAGCGGCATGGTGCTGTTGCCATATTGACGGCGGTATGTTCCTCGCCACTGGTCCACCATTCCCAGGAACCAGGTGTAAAACCAGTCTTCCCAATGCTGATTGTTGGTCGGAACGGTCCGTGCGAGGGCACGGATGCGGTCCTTGCCGTCCCATTTTCCAAGACAGTCGAAGAGGAATGACTCTATCGGACTGTAGTTTTTAATGCGGTCCGACTCCAGGAAGTTTCTTACATCCTTGATGCTCACACGGATGTCGGCAATCTGGACATCGAGCGTCATGCTTTTCTGCACGCGGGCATCAACCGGCTTGAAGTCGCCCACCCACGAATTGTTAGGGCGATATTCCGTAAATTTCATCACGCTATTGTAGCGGAACTGATAGCGGCTTTCCAGATAATTGATCATCTGAAGGATGTCTGTCCTGCCTTTTCCTGCTGCTGCACTCTTCGTTTTCTTGTCTTTGCCGTGAGTGGCATAGGCGCTTCCCACCACCTGTCGGAGCTGCTCTTCGGTTGCCTCGTGCCAGTTGTTTCTGCGTATGTGGATGAAAGCCTCCTCTTCGCTGAGTCCCATGTGGCAGAGTTTGGTTGCGATGGCAGAGATACGGGCAAGCAGCTGGTCTTTTTCGTTTGTCCAATTCATCTCTGCTTCAACCATTTCTTCTGCTGCCTCCTTTGCCGCCTTGTGATAGAGAAACTCGTAATCGTTGAATGCTTTCAAGCTGTCTACGGCTTTAGGAACAGCGGCCGTTGTCAGCCTGTTTCTGGAGATGCGCATCGCCACCGCTTTGCTGTTGTAATAAGGTGATGGATCGAGGGTGAGCATGAAATTGGCTTTCATGGTTGGCTTTTCTTCCTTGAGTTCTGCCTGTAGCTGAGAAAGATAGAGCGGCTTGGCCTGTTCGTAAGCATGCTGATAGAGCTGTTCTGCATCAGCCTCCTTTTCGGGTGTGCTTCCTTCCTCATCGCAGATGCTGACGAGCACGATGAGGCTTCTGCCATCGGCTCCAGTGATGGCAGCGAAGGTCATAGGCAGCAGACGGGCTGCTTTCCTGGCCGCTTCCATATCCTGGCCTGTCGTCAGATTTGTGAAGTGGAGCATCAGCAGTCCGTTCGATTTCTTGAAAACAAGGTTGTCGCTTTCATCCTTTCCGAACTCAGCGGCAGGATAAACGTGTTGCCATTGCTCGATGCCTTTATAAAACTGATAGTCGCCTTCCATCAGCGGCACGCTCATTCTGAAATTGGTGACACTCTGCTTCGAATCGTCTTTGGCGATACGTTCCAGAAAACTGTCAATGGTTTTCGTACTCACCATCAACTTGTTCTGTTTGTTGGTTCTTGTAATAGTAAACTTCATTTTTTCTAAAAGTCTGTGTCTTAGGTCGTAAAAATCTGTGTCTTATATGATTGGGCTGACCGTGTCTGCATAATTGCAAACTTACTCAGAAATCAGTTTTATAAATTTAGACTTTTGATGCGGCAAAGATAAATAAAATATTTCACTAAGCCGAGTGTTTTTCTCACTATTTCACCAAAATAAATAAAGAATGATACAAAATTAAATCTATATTTTCAGGTCATGGAGCAATTTGACTCTACATAGTCTTCTGTAATCGACTCAACCCTCGAGAGAACGTGTACACGCAAGAAGGACGTTGCAGAAAGTCCCTCATAAAAGTGTATGGATAACTAGAAAAGTCCCTCATAAAAGTGTGTTAATCTTTCAATAAGTCCCTCATAAAAATGTGATATGTTTTGCTTTCTCGCTAATTTTCAGTATATTTGCACCCAAAAACAATATATGGAAAGATTTATCATGCAAGACCTCATTGCTTGGAAAAACAGAAAGGATAGGAAACCCCTTATTCTGTTAGGAGCAAGACAGGTTGGCAAAACTTATATCTTGAAGGAATTTGGGCAACGGGAGTTTGAAAATGTGGCCTACATTAACTGTGACAACAATGCCATGGCTAAGGATTTGTTTGCTTCAGACTATCATATAGATCGCATCCTTCTCACCATCGGAGCCATTACCGGTGTTAATATAGAAGCCGGCAAGACCCTCATTATTATGGATGAAATACAGGAGTTGCATCGTGGACTTGCCTCGTTGAAGTATTTCTGTGAAGATGCAAGGGAGTATCATGTGGCAGTAGCCGGTTCCCTTCTCGGCTTGGCTCTTCATCAGGGAGAATCCTATCCTGTGGGAAAGGTTAACACCCTGGAAATGTATCCGATGACATTTGAGGAGTTTCTGTGGGCACGTGGCTTCAAGCAGCGTATGGATTTGTTGCAGCATGGAATGTGGGATGTGGTAAAATCGCTCAGAACCCTCTATATTCAGCATCTTCGTGAATATTACCTTGTTGGCGGAATGCCCGAAGCTGTAAATAAGTTCATAGAGACCAATGATGCAAATGCCGTAAGAGAAGTGCAGGAAGAAATTATTCGGGCCTACGAGAAAGACATTTCCAAGCATGCGCCAAAAGAGCAGGTTGTAAGAATCAACCAGGTATGGAACTCTATCCCTTCCCAACTTGCCAAAGAGAATAAAAAGTTTATATATGGTGTAGTAAAGCAAGGTGCAAGAGCCAAGGATTATGAGTTGGCTATCCAATGGCTCATAGATGCAGGACTGGTATATAAAATCAGTAGGGTGAAGACTTTGGGGCTTCCTCTGAAGATTCATGAGGACATCAGTGCCTTCAAATTGTATCTATTGGATTGTGGATTGCTGGGTGCTATGAGTAAAACTCCACCAGCCTTACTTCTTTTGCCTAGTAATGACAATACCGGGAAGGGTGATTTTACGGAAAACTTCGTTTGCTGTCAGCTGGAATCGTTGCGCCAGATTCCTCTATATTATTATAGTAAGGAAAACAGCCAGTTGGAACTTGATTTTGTTATTCAGGCAGGAATGCAGGTCATACCTGTAGAAGTGAAGGCAGAGGAGAATCTACAGTCAAAGTCTTTGAAAGCGACTATAGCCAAATATCCCGGCATGAAAGGCTTGCGTTTTTCCATGAGCGACTATCGGGAACAGGACGGCATTACGAATGTACCATTATACGGGGCAAGAGGGTATTGTTTGTTGCTTCTCTCTCATATAAGATAATGCTGCTGCTTACATCCTTGATCACCTCACCATATTTCTCCTTATTAAACTTATAAAAATAAGGTTAGCGGTGGGCCAAGCTCAGGGAAAGATACAAGCCTGATTAGAAACCAAGAAGGGCACGAACAAATTTATTCGGAACTACAAAATAAAGAAACGGTTACAACTTGTAACCGGTTTAAATTGCGTGCAGCCGACGGCAAGCTCCGCTTGACGGATGTGGC
>ENA-OPMP01000397-OPMP01000397.1-human-gut-metagenome-genome-assembly--contig:-NODE-397-length-22018-cov-4.543505_pt1 | contig 22018 bp, 19 predicted proteins | sample MGYA00241527_ERZ501751 | MGnify/ENA primary metagenome ERZ501751 (study PRJEB25962, sample SAMEA2042647) | human gut metagenome | biome: human gut; feature: human-associated habitat; material: faeces... | reverse complement strand
TCCGGTCTCCAAGCTGTTTTATTTTGGTGACAAGAAATCCTCCATTCATTTCCATGCAAAAGCTCCTATATAGTAGTTTATTAAAAACATACTATATAGGAGCTTTATTGTCAAGAGTTTATATGTCCTAATAGGTAAATTCCGTTTTTTTCAATTCTTCAAACTGGAAGTTATCGTCTTGTTCCATTCTTATCAAAATTCTTTTTTAATGCTATTTCTGTTGAGATAACAGACCAAATTAAAGGAATAAGTTGAACACCACAGATAATTCCTCCTATACTTCCAACACAATCTTTATTTTTTCCAATTACTAAAAGCATGAATATTACTGTTATCGGCAACATAACCATTCCACAGAAATACCAGACTTTACCACAATGTTTATGAGCAAATTCCCATGTATCTTTGTTCTTCATAGACATTGAAGTCCGATATCCAAATACTAAATTTATTTCCTTTGGAGCCTTTTTCATAAAATATCTTCCAAAACCAATCATCGTAAATGGAAGAAGTAAATCCATAATCAACATAAAAATCCAAAATCCCATTTTTAAACCTCACTTACTGCAAATTTCGATTTGTTAATTTCTATTATTATAACACATGTAAGCCCATTCACAATAAAAAAGAGTAACCGAATTTTCTCGATTACTCTTTGTTCTTACTTCTCATCAACAACCTGGAAGATGTAGAACTTCAGATAATACGACTCATCCGCTGACCATAATATCGGATGATCCGGTGCCTGCGTCCTGAACTCAACCTGGCGCAGCCTCTTGTGCGCACTTCTTGCCGCCTCGGCAATAGTCTTTGCGAAAAGTTCCTGCTCCATAAAATGTGAACACGAACATGTGGCAAGATAACCGCCGTTTTTGACAAGCTTCATTCCCTTTATGTTAATCTCTCTGTATCCCTTCGTCGCATTGCGGACCGAATTACGGGATTTCGTGAATGCCGGCGGGTCAAGTATGACCACGTCAAACTGTCTGCCCTGCTCTACCAGTTCCGGGAGCAGTTCAAAAACATCACGGCAGGTAAATTCCACCCTGTCCGATACACCGTTTAATTCCGCATTGGCTCTGGCGCGCTCCACACCAAGCTCCGAAGCATCGACACCAAGCACGGAGTCCGCACCGCCAAGTGCCGCATTAAGCGCAAAGGAACCCGTGTGCGTGAAACAGTCAAGCACAGCCGCACCCTTACAAAGCCTTGCAACAGCTGCTCTGTTATACTTCTGGTCAAGGAAAAACCCGGTCTTCTGGCCCTCCTCAACATCAACTATATATTTAACACCGTTCTCGATGATTTCGACTTTCGTATCAAACGGTTCTCCGATAAATCCCTTGACACGCTCCATTCCTTCCTGAAGCCTTACCTTGGCATCGCTTCTCTCATATACGCCGCGGATATTCATGCCCCTTGACGCAAGCTCAGCCTTGAGGCTGTCGATAATCATAAGCTTCATTTTGTCAATTCCTAACGCCAGTGATTCAACTACAAGCACATCACTGAATTTATCGATTACAAGACCCGGAAATCCGTCCGCCTCACCGAAAATGAGCCTGCATGAGGAAGTGTCAACCGTATCAACCCTGTATTGCACCGCATCGCGCACCAGTCTGTCTATAAAATCCCTGTTAATCTCAACATCGCGGTGCCTTGTCATAATACGCACCGTTATTTTTGATTTAGTATTTATGAAACCTTTTCCAAGAAAATATCCATCAAAGTCAAGTACCTCAACGATATCTCCGTTCTCAAATTCTCCGTTTATCCTATCAATCTCATTATCGTATATCCAAAGTCCGCCGGCCTTAAAACTTCTGCCCTCGCCCTTTTTTATTATAACTTCTGCCATTTTTTCCACCTGTATAAATCAAATAATTAGTATAATTTCCGCCCGTGAAGGGACAATATCTGTATGATTAAAAAATATCTTTTATGCGGTCTTACCGGCTGGTGTATGGAGGTGTTCTGGACCGGTATGGGCTCCGCGCTGCACAAAGACAAAAAACTCACAAGCAACACCTCTATATGGATGTTCCCGATATATGCCACGGCCATAATAATCGAACCGCTCTGCCGTAAACTCTGCAGCAGGAAAAAGGGGCCTGCGATAAGAGGTATGATTTATTCCCTGTGCATATTTGCCACCGAATTCTGTTCGGGAGCTTTTCTCAAAAAAAGAGGCTGCTGCCCCTGGGATTATTCCAAAGCCAGATTCAACATCAAAGGCATAGTCCGTCTCGATTACCTTCCGGTATGGTTCGTTGTCGGACTTATCTATGAAAAGATTCTCTGTCCGGACGTTAAATGCCTTAAACATTCCGGTAAGGGATAATAAAGCGGGAACCTGATATAAGTTCCCGCCTGAATTATCTTTTAGTAAAGCGGATGTGCATCCGTAAGTGCCTTAACTATTTCCATAGCTTCGGCCTTCTTGGCTTCTTCATCCGTTACGGCAAGTGCAATTGCCTCTGCAACCTGCTTCATATCGTCTGTTGTAAATCCTCTTGTTGTCACTGCTGCGGAACCAAGTCTTATTCCGCTTGTAGTAAACGGCTTCTCAGGATCGTTAGGAATTGCATTCTTGTTACATGTGATATTGACTGTATCAAGAAGTTTCTCCGTTGCCTTACCTGTAACGCCCTTGCTTCTTAAATCAACAAGCATGAGATGGTTATCGGTTCCTCCGGACACAAGGTCAAATCCTCTCTCCATAAGTCCGCTTGCAAGTGCCTGCGCGTTATCAATTATATTCTTGGCATATACCTTGAATGACGGATCAAGTGCTTCCTTGAAGCATACAGCCTTGGCTGCGATCACATGCATAAGCGGTCCTCCCTGGATTCCCGGGAAAATAGCCTTATTGAAATTAAATCTGTCGGCAGCTTCCTGATTACAGAGAATCATACCGCCTCTAGGTCCTCTCAAAGTCTTATGTGTGGTCGTTGTAACAACATCTGCGTAAGGGATAGGGCTCATGTGCTGTCCGCCGGCAACAAGTCCCGCGATATGTGCCATATCTACCATAAGTACCGCACCTACTTCATCAGCAATTTCCCTGAACTTCTTGAAGTCGATTTTTCTCGCATATGCACTGGCACCGGCAAGAATCATTTTCGGCTTGCACTCCTTGGCAATCTTACGGACTTCATCATAATCGATGAATCCTTCATCATTGACACCGTAAGGCACACAGTTAAAATACTTACCCGACATATTGACAGGTGAACCGTGTGAAAGGTGTCCGCCATGTGCAAGACTCATTCCCATATATGTGTCACCCGGCTCAAGTACAGCAAAGAATACTGCCATATTGGCCTGTGCTCCCGAATGTGGCTGTACATTAACGTAATCACATCCAAAAAGTTTCTTGGCTCTCTCTCTTGCAAGATCTTCAACAATATCCACATACTGGCATCCGCCGTAATATCTTTTGCCCGGATATCCTTCCGCATATTTGTTGGTAAGCGTGCTTCCCATTGCTGACATAACAGCCTTGCTTACAAAATTCTCAGATGCAATAAGCTCAATATGATCGTTCTGTCTTCCGGTCTCAAGCATTATTGCCTTAGCGATTTCAGGATCATAAGCCTGAACTTCGTCAAATGAATACATTAATGTTACCTCCATATATCTATTTGTTTTTTATAATATCAAACGTTCTCAGACTCGTCAACAGATTTAATCTCTATTCCGAGTTCTTCAAGCTGGGCCTCATCAACCACATCAGGTGCACCTGTGAGGAGACATGATGCATCTTTAACCTTAGGGAATGCAATTACATCACGGATGTTATCGGTCTTAGCCATAAGCATTACGAGGCGGTCAAGTCCGTATGCCAGTCCTGCGTGTGGCGGTACTCCGTATTTAAAAGCATTGAGGAGGAATCCGAACTGTTCGTTGGCTCTCTCATCTGTAAATCCGAGAATGTTAAACATCTTCTTCTGTATATCATCCTGATGTATTCTTACGCTTCCGCCGCCGATTTCCACGCCGTTAAGTGTGATATCGTATGCTTTGGCTCTGACTTTCTCAGGAGCCGTATCAAGGAGCTCTATATCTTCTTCCATCATCATTGTAAATGGGTGGTGCATTGCGAGAAGCCTGTTCTGCTCATCCGACCACTCAAAAAGAGGGAATTCCGTAATCCAGAGGAATTTATATTCATCCGGCTTGCGAAGGCCGAGTTCATCGGCAATCTCAAGACGAAGTGCACCGAGAACGCTCCATACAAGCTTGGTCTGGTCAGCTGCAAAAAGGAGTAAATCTCCAGGCTTTCCTTCCATTCTCTCTATAATCGCATTCATCTGCTCTTGTGTCATGAATTTAGCAAATGATGATTTGATCTCGCCGTTTTCTCCAAGTGCAATATAAGCTAATCCTTTTGCTCCGTATCCTTTGGCAAAATCAACAAGTGCATCTATTTTCTTACGAGGCATAGCGCCCTGTCCGTTGGCATTGATACCACGTACAGTTCCGCCGTTGTCTATCGCACCCGCAAACACGCCGAAACCGCAGCCCTTAACGATATCCGATATATCCTTAAGTTCCATTCCGAAACGGATATCAGGCTTGTCTGAACCGAAACGGTTCATGGCTTCGTTCCATGTCATTCTCTGGATAGGAAGCTCTATGTCAAGGTCAAGCACTTCCTTAAAAAGTCTCTTTAAAAGTCTCTCATTGACATCTATTACATCATCAATATCAACAAATGACAATTCCATATCTATCTGTGTAAATTCCGGCTGTCTGTCCGCACGCAGATCCTCGTCACGGAAGCACTTCGCAAGCTGGAAATATCTGTCATATCCCGAACACATCAAGAGCTGCTTGAAAAGCTGCGGTGACTGCGGCAGTGCATAAAATGAACCCGGATGTATACGGCTTGGTACAATATAATCCCTGGCTCCCTCCGGTGTGCTCTTTACAAGGATAGGGGTCTCAATCTCAAGGAATCCTTCATCGGCAAGAAACTGTCTTGTTATAGTGGCAATCTTGCTTCTCATGATAAGTATTTTCTGAAGATCCGGTCTTCTAAGGTCAAGGAAACGATACTTAAGTCTTATATCTTCCTTGGTCTTGGATGCCTCTTCAACAGGGAACGGAGGTGTCTCGGACTCGGAAAGTATTCTTATGTCCTTAGCGATTATCTCAATCTTACCTGTCGCAAGATTATCATTAACCGCACCTGCTCTTGCAGCAACTTCACCGGTAACGGCAATAACATATTCGCTTCTTAATGAACCTGCCTTGGCAAATCCTTCTGAACCTGTCTTGTCCTCTTCAAAAATTATCTGCAATATTCCGGAACGGTCTCTTAAATCCACGAAACATATTCCGCCTTTATTTCTGTTCTTGGCAACCCAGCCCATAACTGTAACTGTCTGACCGATATTTGTCTCATTGAGTTCGGCACATCTGCATGTTCTCTTGAGACCTTTCATTGATTCTGCCATTTTCTTATCTCCTGTCAGCTTATTTTATTGGATTTTTGTAAAATTCACGGAATTCGGCATACCCTTCTTTCTCAAGCTGCTCCTTCTGGAATTTCTTATTCTTGTTCATTCTGACTACAAGCACGTTGGTTCCTGTCTTACGCATCGCCTGTGCTTCACTGATAATATCACATAACATCTCAGATTGTATACCCTTTTCTATAAGAAAAGCCACCTTTTTACGGTCATCCGGAATCTGAAAGTCATTATCGAGAAGTATTGTTACGATTCTCTCAAATCCGATTGAGAAACCGCATGCCGGCGTATCCTGTCCCGTGAATTTACCGACCATCTTATCGTAACGTCCGCCTCCACCGACGCTTGAGCCGAATTCAGGTACTTCTATCTCAAAAATAGTTCCTGTGTAATATGACATACCTCTTACAAGAGTCGGGTCAAATACCACCTCAAAAGAGTATTCCTTAGTGCTGTTGACGCTGTTAATTATCTCTCCGAGACTTTCCTTTACGCCATCCTCAAGTTTGTCCTGAATCTTACCGGCCACATAGGCAAGTCCGTCATCAGCCTCTTCTATTCCCTTAAAAAGCTCAACATATTTATCAACGCTTTCCTGCGCATATCCGGCTTTGATAAGCTCTTCGGTAACACCGTCAAGTCCGATTTTGTCCATCTTATCTAATATGATAAATACCGAATCATATTCTTCTTCAGGGAATCCGCTGTATGCAGCCATAGCTTTCAAGATACGGCGGTCATTTATCTTAATCTTAAAATTCTTAAATCCGATCTTGCCCATTGTGGTGGTTGTCGCAAGAATAAGCTCTATTTCAGCAAGATTGCCAGGCTCTCCGAGTATATCAATATCGCACTGGTAAAACTGTCTGAAACGGCCTTTCTGAGGTCTGTCCGCTCTCCATACAGGTCCTATCTGCAGTGCCTTAAACGGTGAAGGAAGTGATGCAGCATTGTTGGAGTAAAATCTTACAAGAGGAACCGTAAGATCATATCTTAATCCGCCGTCCGCAAGGTCAGCTTCTGACTGTGCCGTTTCAAGGTTGAGCTTTTCACCTCTTTTTAATATCTTAAATATAAGCTTTTCGTTCTCGCCGCCCTGCTTGCTTGAAAGATTGGCAATATTCTCCACGGCCGGTGTCTCGATCGGGGTAAATCCAAAGCTTGCATAAGTATCTTTAATCAGCGATATGAGGTAATCCCTTATCTGCATTTCTCTTGGGAGTATATCCTTCATACCTGTCATCGGTTTCTTAATTAATGCCATTATTTTGTCCTCGTTTCCAATATTTTCATAAATTTATCATAGTCCAGGTCAATTATAAGCCTGCTCTGTTCGATTACCTTAAGAGTCTCCGGCTCATGTATGACTTTCTGGAAAGCAATAAACACTTCCATATCATAATTATCGATTTCATCAATCAATATCTCCATGGCCGTGTCGATATCAAATGCTTTTCTGTACGGTCTGTCGGATATCAGTGCCGTAAAAGTATCAGCGACCCGCATCACTCTCGCGCCAAAGGGAATATCTTCTCCCTTAAGATTCTCAGGATATCCCGAACCGTCATAATTCTCATGGTGATACAGCACTGACTGCAATATAAAAGGAGAGAAGTCATAATATTGAAGTATATCATAACTTAACTTTGAATGCATCCTCATATATTTGATATTTTCCATTGCAAAGCTGTCATGTGCTCTGATTGCATTGTCCTGGGCTATAGCGTCGTCTACCTGAGACAGTCAGCTTACCGATATCATGCACAAGTCCTGCAATGGCAAGGTCATAACATGTTATATCATCCAGTCCCATTTTCATGGCTGTGAGATAAGTAAGATTACTTACGCATATCCCATGTGCTATATTGTCGGTCAGGTCGGCTAACAGCGTCGACTCAAATTCTTCAGTCTGCTTGCTGCTTGGATTTTCCATTAAAATAACATCTCTTTCTTTCTATCATTTCATCTGTGCGCCGTATATAATCATCAACTGATTTTACATTCTCAATACGGTCGACTCTCGGCGGACTGTTATATACTATTTTGGTCTGTGCATTTGCACCTGCCGCAAGAATGGTCTGTTTTTCTTCCATTATAAGTATATTATATAATCCTTCCGCACCTTCTCTTGCAAATCCTACATTTTCAAAATTACCGGACATATTCTTCTGTCTGTACAGATAATAAGGTTTCATACCCATACTCTCTGCAAAATCATATGTCATATCCATCAGTTCATCAGTGTTTTCACTACATAAACCTTTGTATTTATCCTTGAAAATATTAAGTGCCGCTGCCCTTTTGATTGCCAGCGAATGAACTGTGAGGCTGTCGGGCTTAAGTATTCCGACACGGTTCAATGTATATCTGACATCTTCTTTATTTTCTCCCGGAAGTCCCACAATCAGATCCATATTGATATTGCCAAAGCCGCATTCCCTGGCCATATTAAAGGCATCCACAACCTGATCCACTGTATGCCTTCTGCCAATCAAATCAAGCGTCTTCTGATTCATGGTCTGCGGATTGATCGATATACGGTCTATGCCATGTTTCCTAAGTATCTTTAATTTATCTATGTCTATGCTGTCCGGTCTTCCTGCCTCCACGGTAAATTCCTCAAGACCGTTAAGATCAAACAGCTCCTCTATACTGCTTATAAGCCTGTCAGACTGCCCTGCCGTCAATGTAGTAGGTGTTCCGCCACCGATATATATGGTGTCCGGACCTCGCCCGTTCATATATCCGGATATAAACGTCAGTTCCTTAATCAGTGCATCAAGATATTCGTCCACCTTATCACGGTACATCGACAACGGATAAGATGTAAAAGAACAGTACAGACATGTCGTCGGGCAGAACGGAATGCCTATATACAGGCTGTAACCGTTCAGATAATCTGTCTTTTCAAGCATTCTGTGTTCGCGATGCGCCACTTCAATGCTTAATTCTGCTTTGGTGTCATTGACATAATATTCTTTATTTAGAGTATCTTTAATTACATTATCGTTATACCCTTTTTCAATCATGCCAAGAGGAATTTTGACCGGTCTTATTCCGGTAAGGGTTCCCCACGGAAGCACCCTGCCTGTTATTTCCGAATATATGTCATAAAGTCTGCGCTTAAGCATATTGCGGATAACTTTGCGGTCATTCTCCGGTGAATCACAATCTATTATATGTTCTTTACCGCCTTCCGGTGTCACACATATATGAACTTTCACCGATTCAACAATAACTTCCACACATAAATCGCAATCATTTCTTAATGCTGTATCTGTCACTATTCTGTTGCCCGGATAAAAGGCTCCGGTCATAACCCTGACATCATTATCATAGTCATGGGTGTTAATACTCATATATATCATCAGTACGGACTCCGTTTCTACCGGCAGAAAGGATTATATTTGATTTCATTACCGATTGTGGTCTCATCCATATGGCCCGGATATACCTTGGTATGTTCCGGAAGAATAAAAAGCTTATCCTTAATGCCTCTGCACAATGCTGATGCGCTTCCTCCCGGAAAATCACTGCGGCCGACTGACTCGCAGAACAATGTATCGCCTGAAAAAAGCACTCCCTGCTTATCAAAATAATAACACATTCCGCCTATTGTGTGTCCCGGAACTTCTATTGCCTTGATATGATATCCTGCTGTTTCAAATTCTTCACCGTCTTTGAGATAAATATCCGCATCAAATATCTGTCCCATGCCAAAAGATGACGTAAGGTTCATTGCCATGTCATGAAGCACCTGTTTTTCCGTAAGTCCGGCATATACCTTGATTCCGTAATGTTCACGCACCTTATTCATCGCAAGTACATGATCAAAATGTCCGTGTGTGATAAGAATCGCTTCCGGGATCATCGGCAGGCTGTCCGCCTTGGCTATTATTGTGTCAGGCGAGTCGGCCGGATCAACTATAAGACCGCGTTTCGTCTCATCATCATATACATAATAAGTGTTGGTTGCGCACATTCCAAGCACGCTGTGTTGTATTTTCATCATATTTCTAACCCGTTGTTCTTTCTATATCCAGGACGCCTTCAATCTGACGTATTTTCTCTGCAAGCTGTTTAAGTTCTTCTACGCCTGATATTTCAAATCCCATCTCGATTGTGGCAGTTCCCTGCTTGCTGATTCTGCAGTTCATGCTTAATACGTCTATTTTCTTCTCCGTAAACACCTTGGACACATCAACGATAAGACCTGTCCTGTTATTGGCAAAAATCTTAATGTCAGCCATATATTTCTCAGCGGCATCCACATTATCCATCCGCTGCCATTCGGCTTCGATAAGTCTTGACTTGTCCATATCTGACATATTAATAACATTAACGCAGTCGGTACGGTGGATGGATATTCCACGTCCTCTTGTAACAAAGCCGACTATCTCATCACCCGGCACAGGTGAACAGCATTTGGAAAATCTTACGGATACGTCATCTATTCCCTTGACAATAATTCCGTTTTTGCTGCCTTTGGAATCCTTGGTTCTGCCGGTGCTTCCCTGCGCGTTGTCAAGCACATCACTGTCAGTGACCTCTTCACGGTGTTTCTTCTCATACTCTTCAAGAAGTTTATTTACGACCTGTCCTTCCTTAAGGCCTCCGTGTCCCACGGCCGCAAGAATGGAATCCCAGTCCCTGAAACCGTATTTTATCATCGTCTTGTCCATAAACTCCTGTTTGAGAAGTTCCGCAAGGTTGATATTCTTGCCTTTGCAATACGTTGAGATAAGATCTTTACCTTTTACGATATTATCTTCCTTAAGTTCTGCCTTAAACCACGAATTAATTTTGGAGCGTGCCTGCGGGCTCTTGACTATTGAAAGCCAGTCGCGGCTCGGTCCCTTGGAGTTCTGTGACGTGATTATATCTATTCTGTCACCATTCTTAATCTTATAGTCAATGGTAACCAGCTTTCCGTTAACTTTAGCTCCGACCATCTTATTGCCGACTGCCGAATGGATGCTGTAAGCAAAATCAATCGGTGTGGAACCTGCCGGAAGGTTCTTGACATCCCCCTTAGGTGTAAAGCAATATACACTATCCGAGAATAAATCCAAATCACTCTTAATGAGGTTAAGGAACTCCTTATTATCGGACATGTCCCTCTGCCATTCCAGAATCTGTCTGAGCCATGTAAGCTTGGCTTCTTCACTGTCGTCGCCCTTGGTTCCGTCTATATTCTCCTTATATTTCCAGTGTGCTGCGATACCGTATTCAGCGGTCCTGTGCATCTCATATGTTCTTATCTGTATCTCAAAAGGCTGTCCGTTCGGTGCTATAAGAGTTGTATGCAATGACTGGTACATATTGGGCTTAGGCATTGCAATATAATCCTTGAATCTTCCCGGGATCGGCTTATACATCTCATGGATCACACCAAGTGCGGCATAACAATCCTTAACTGTATCTACAATGATACGGACCGCAAAAAGATCATATATCTGATCAAGTGTCTTATCCTGATTGACCATTTTCTTATATATGCTGAAGAAATGCTTGACCCTTCCGTCTATTTCACAAGGAATACCTGCATTATCTATATGCTGTTTAACCTCTGCCACTATATCCTTGACGAACTTTTCTCTTGCTTCCTTGCCAAGCTTTAACTGACGTTCAAGGTCGTGATATACTTCCGGCTGAAGGAATTTAAGTGAAAGATCATCCAGCTCAACTTTAATCTTGGAGATACCGAGCCTCTGTGCAATCGGAGAATATATCTCCATTGTCTCTCTTGACTTCTCAATCTGCTTCTCCGGTGTCTGGTATTGCATTGTACGCTGATTATGGAGTCTGTCGGCAAGTTTGATCAATATAACTCTTATATCCTTAGCCATTGCAAGAAACATCTTACGAAGATTCTCTGCCTGCTTATCTATCTTATCATGTTCATAATTAAGCTGGGTTAACTTGGTAACTCCGTCAACAAGAAGAAATACTTCCTCTCCAAATTCCTTAGTAATCTCTTCCCCTGTCACACCAGTATCTTCTATTACATCATGAAGAAGTCCGGCAATAATTGTTTCTTTATCAAGTTCGAGCTGCGCAAGTATTATGGCAACACAAAGAGGGTGAATTATATATGGTTCACCCGATTTACGTTTCTGATCCTTATGTGCATCTTTAGCAACGTGGTAGGCCTTCTCTATCTGTGAAAGGTCCGTTGATGGGTGGTATCTGAGTATGCATTGCTTAAGCTCCTCAAATAATTCATCCGGATCGTTGCTCTTAGGCGGATCCAACGGTATATCGTCTATTTTGCGTCGTTGTCTAAAATTCTCTTCTTCAGGCATATTACAACTCCATTTTGTCATTTAAGGATTTTTTATCTATTATATTTTAAAGCCTTATTGCCAAAAAAGCAATAAACAGTTTATATTCCGTATTATTTTCTGTATATGTGGACAAAATTACACCATATGTGTAGATAATTAAATTACACTGACAGTAAATATTATGTATACTCACAGGTGACCTCTATGTTAATGAATATGGGAAAACGTTTTAAAGAATTAAGAAAAGAGCGCAAGTTCACCCAACAGCAGCTTGCCGACCGTATCGGGCTTGCTCCGAGTGCGATCTCATCATATGAGTCCGGTGCACGATATCCTTCGTATGATGTACTGATAAAATATTCCAAGATTTTTCATGTGACAACCGACTATCTTCTTGGCATTGACGAACTGAATACGGTTGATGTATCCGGATTAAACCAGATGGAAAAAGAAACCGTTATACAGGTAATCAATACATTTATTGATGCCAAAAAATGATAAATCCGCATCGGGATATCGATATTACCTGCAATAACTGCGGTGATACCGATATCTTAAATCGGATTTTCTCCGTATACCTTCAGATTCCGGAAAATATTTTACCCGAATATAAACAATGGTTTATTTACCCGGATATTTTATTACTGATTCAACATTATATCCGGCCAGTTTATCGCGTCCTTTAAGGCCCTCAAGTTCCATAAGGAATACAATTTTTGCGACGACTCCGCCAAGTTTCTCCACCATACCTATAATAGCTTCGGTGGTTCCTCCCGTTGCGATGAGATCATCCACTATGACCACCCTCTGTCCCGGCTTTATCGAATCCTTATGCATCTCAATCACTGCCGTTCCGTATTCCAACGCATATTCTGCTTCTATCGTCTCACACGGAAGTTTACCTTTCTTGCGGACAGGCACAAACGCCTTATGATTCTTATATGCTATCGGAACACCGAAAATAAAGCCTCTCGATTCAGGTCCTACAATCACATCGTAATCTGTGTCATGGATTAACCCATCCATGCTGTCAATTGCCAGTGAAAGCCCGTCAGCATCCTGAATTACGCTCGTAACATCGCGGAACATAATTCCCTTCTCCGGAAAATCCGGTATTGTTCTTACATATTCTTCTAATTTCTTCACTGCTAACACCTCTTCCTATATACGATCTATTCTGTATCCCGTCACACATACCTGAATCTGTTTCTTATCTCTGAATTCATTAATTTCCGGGTAGTATGTACAAGATATCCTGCCATTTTTATTATATACGGTTTCAAGCTCTGTGCAAGGAAAAAAACCTACCGCATCAATAACAATCCCACTGTCTTTGGCAATAGTCATCCTGGTATACTGTTTATCCTTTCCTATCGCCCTGATATTTCGTATTGAAATATTCTTATCTGCAAACACAGGCTTCGGATTAGCTTTTCCGAAGGGTTCAAGTCCGCCAAGTTCCAAGATCAGTTTTTCGTTGATGTACTCCAGCGGCATCGGTACATCAATCCATACGGTTTCTGTCAGATCTTCTTCGCTCAGATTGCAATGTTCATTTATCCGCCTTCTGAATTCCGGAATATTCTCCTCCGGAAGAGAAAGACCTGCTGCCATTGGATGTCCGCCAAATCTTGTAAACAAGTCCTTACATTCCGACAATTTTTCAAACATATTATATGATTCTATTGAGCGAGCCGATCCCTTGGCTTCCTGTTCTCCTCTTGTAAGGACTATTACCGGTTTATAGTACTTTTCCCGTATTCTGCCCGCCACAATGCCCGCTATGCTCTCATGGCAGTCCGGAAGAAAAATCACAAGCACCCTGTCGTCTTTAAGACTGCTGTTTTCAACCATATCAACTGCCTTATCAACTGCTTCGGAAGTAAGTTTCTTGCGCTCTTCATTAAGGTCTTTAAGCTCTCCGGCATGTCTCTCTGCTTCCGCCCTGTCATCTGTCACAAGCATTTTCAATGCTCTCTTGGCAGAATCCAGTCTTCCACTTGCATTAAGGCACGGTCCGAGCACGAATCCTATATGATACGCATTTATACTTTCACGGCTGACACCTGTTACCGCCATCAGTGCATTTAATCCGTAATTTTCTGTATTTGCAATAAGTTTAAGGCCTTCCTTCACAATTATTCTGTTTTCGTCAAGAAGATCCACAATATCTCCGACCGTTGCAATTGCCGCAAACTGCAAAAGTTCCGGCATTACCGAATCGCCAGTTTGAAATTCTTTGACCATGCAATCAATAAATTTGTATGCAATTCCGGCACCGCATAACATCTTAAACGGATATCTGCAGTCATTTTGTTTGGGATCCACCACCGCGGCGGCCTTTGGTATGATATATCTGCGCCCGTTGTCCGTCTCTTCATAAGGAACATCATGATGATCCGTGATCACAACTGTCATACCAAGTTCATTTGCATAATCAATCTGTGAAGCTGCAGCTATTCCATTATCGCATGTGATAATAACTTCAACTCCGGCCTCATATGCCTGTTTTATCAGATTCTCGTTAATACCGTAACCGTCGGTTATTCTGTCAGGAACTTCATAATCCACATCCGCGCCGCATATTTTAAGTCCCTTAAACAAGATATAGATGGAACAAATTCCATCTATATCATAATCACCTATAATGCGGATATGTTTGTTGTCACGAATAGATGATGCTATCACAGACACTGCTTTATCCATGTCTTTCATCATCATCGGATCATGGAGTCTGTCAAGCGTACCGTTAAGATACATATCAACATTCTCCATGTCCGTGACATCACGGTTACGGATAATCCTGGCTGTTACCGGATCAATATTAAACCGGCTGCCAATGGCATCAAAATCTGCCTTTTTGGAATATACCCGCCATTTCTGCATATTTATTGCTCTGCTTTCTTAAGTGCTCTCTTGTACGAAGCCTTCTTCATTGAGAACCACAATGCGCCCGAAATACATACTGATGAGTATGCACCTACAACTATACCTACCATAATCGGTGCAGCAAATTCCCTGATTGAAGATACGCCGAGTATGAACAGAATGAGCACCATTATAAATGTGGTAAGTGATGTATTGATGCTTCGTGAAAGTGTCGAGGTAATACTTGCATTAACAACCTCAGCAAGTGACTCTTTCTGCATTACCTTCATATTCTCTCTGATTCGGTCAAAAATTACTATCGTCGCGTTAATTGAGTATCCGACGATTGTAAGTATACATGCGATAAACGTATTACCAACGCTTGTTCTGGATATTGCGTAATATCCGAGTACAAAAAGTACGTCATGTACAAGTGCAAGAATGGCACTTGTGGCAAACTTCATATCCCTGAATCTGATTGCTATGTAGATAAGCATACATACCGTAGCAACTATAATTGCAATTATGGCATCTCTTCTCATCTCTGAACTAACTGTTGCGCTTATGTTCTCATAGCTTACTTTATCACTGTCAGTCGTGTCGATTCCGAACTTATCTTCAAGCACAGCATTAAGTGCCGCACGCTGCTCGGTATCAAGCATCTGTGTCTTAAATACAATTGTATTATTACCCTTTACCTGCTGCTGCTGGACTGTCTTGCTTCCTGTAGCTTCTTTGATAAGAGGGATGATCTTGCTTTCAACTTCTTCAAGTGAATATTCTTCATTAAATGTTATGTTTGCGGATGTACCGCCCGAAAATTCAAGGTCAAAATTGAATATTCCTTTACCATTGGTTCCGTTTACTACCATGAATGCAATACCGGTAGCAATAAGAAGTCCCGATATTGAGAAGAATATTTTTCTCTTGGCAACAACATGTAATGTCCTGACTTCTTTGGCTTTGCCATAGAGGCTCTGCTTACGGCATCCGAGATTGTAAAGAAGAAGGAGTACCCATCTTGATACAAGGAGTGATGTAAGCATTGAAAGCACAATACCAATTCCGAGTGTAACGGCAAATCCTCTTACCGGACCGGTTCCGATTATTCCGAGAACGATTGCCGCGATAAGTGTTGTAACGTTACCGTCAATAATCGCTGAAAGCGATTTCTTGAAACCTGATTTGATAGCTCCTCTTACGGACATTCCTGCTGCCAGATCTTCCCTGATTCTGGCAAAAATAATTACATTGGCATCGACCGCCATACCGACGGACAATACAATACCGGCAATACCCGGAAGTGTAAGTGTGAGGTCAAACACGTTAAGAATAAGAAGCATTGCTCCCGTATATACAACGAGTGCTATATTAGCTGCAATACCCGGTATTCTGTAATATGCGATCATAAATATGAACAAAAGCGCAAAACCGATCAATCCGGCAATAACACTTGTATGAATAGCTTCCTGGCCGAGTGTGGCACCCACAACCTTGGAGCTTATCTCCTCAAGTTCAACAGGAAGGGCACCTATTCTGATGTAAGAAGCAACATTTTTTGCTTCGTCAAGGGAATCCATTCCGTTGATCACACCGGAACCGTTGGTAATCTGGTTGGTTACCGTCGGAACGCTTACGAATTCTCCATCGTAATATACACCGATTGACCAATGTTTCGTAGGTTCCACAGCCTTGCCTGTTGCCACTTTAAATTTCTCTGCTCCGTCTTTGGTAAGCTCAAATGCAACAACCGGTTCTTTTGTGCTGTCTGACTCGCCCTCGTATGTACCCTGGCAGTCCTTGATGTCCTCACCTGTAAGAACTATCGATCCATCTTTCTGAAGATCTTCAATACTTCTTGTCAGATGCCATCCATATGCGTCCTTACCATCGGCATTCTTATACTGGCCATACTCGTAGTTAGCTGTTTTACCATCTTCTGCATACTGAAGGATGAAGTAAAGTGAACCCGGCTTACCAAGTTCCTCAAGAACAGCTTCAGCATCATCCGCACCCGGTATTTCGATCGTTACTCTGTCTGTACCTTCCGAATAAACCTGTGCTCCGTCATAGTTACCAAGACGCTGCTGCATCTTATATACCGTATCGGACAGATCCTGTGAAGAAATATCTCCTACCGCACGGTATGTAATACTTACACCGCCTGCAAGGTCAAGTCCGAGAGTTATATTCTCCGCACTTCCCCTGTGTCCACCACCCCATCCGATAAGCACGGTGTAGCAGATTAAGCCGAGTGATGCAACAAGTGCAATCATGGCTATAATTTTTTTCCAAGCTTTCATATTATCCTCCTGAAAATTGTTTTATTCTGCAAGTGCGCACTTAATCATTATTGCACACTCAACTCTCTTCTGTTCAAGCTTACATGCTATGTCGTACGGTTCATTGATATCCCCGTTGAAGTTGTAAGCATTTGCCGAACATCCGCCGCTGCAGAAAAATTTGCAGAAGCAGTCTTTGCATTTATCCTTGGTATACACATTACAATGGTTAAACTGTTCTCTTATCTGTGGTGTCTTAATACCTTCAAAAACATTACCCATTATGTATTCTTCCTGACCAACAAACTGGTGACACGGATAAAAATCGCCCCACGGTGTTACCGCAAGATATTCGGTTCCGCAGCCGCAGCCCGACAGACGCTTGTACACGCACGGTCCGCCTTCAAGATCAATCATATAATGGAAGAAATTAAAACCTCGGCCTTCTTTCTCACGCTTGATCATCTCGACCGCAAGTTTATCGTATTCTTCGTATATCTGTGGAAGGTCTTCAGGTCTTAATGCATAATCCTCTGTATCATCTGCGACAACCGGTTCAACCGATATCTGCTTAAATCCTCTGTCGGCAAGATCCAGCACATCTTTGGAAAAATCAAGGTTATTATGTGTAAATGTGCCTCTGACATAATAATTGGTCTGGTTACGTGACTCGGCAGCTTTCTCAAACTTAGGCATTATCAGATCATAGCTTCCGGCGCCATTGCGGAACGGTCTCATCTTATCATGGACTTCCTTACGTCCATCCACGCTGAGCACAAGATTACCGCACTCTTTATTCACAAAATCAAGTATCTCATCATTGAGAAGTACTCCATTGGTAGTCATTGTGAAACGGAACTTCTTGTCATGTGTCTTCTCAAGTTCCCTTCCGTAAGCCACTATTTCCTTTACCACCTCAAAATTCATAAGAGGTTCTCCGCCAAAGAAGTCAACTTCAAGATTCCTTCTGTGTCCCGAATTGGCCACCAGAAAATCAAGTGCCTTCTTACCCACCTCGGCACTCATAAGGGCTCGTCTTCCGTGATATTCGCCTTCCTCGGCAAAACAGTATTTGCATGCAAGATTACAGTCATGCGCTATGTGAAGGCACATCGCCTTGACTACATTTTCCTGTGCTTTGCGCTCCGCAAACTGTTCTATACACGGTTCATAAATATCCTCCGTGAATAATACCTCGCCATCTTTAAGGGTCTGTATTTCATCACAGGCTTCGTTAATTTCATCAATATCATATCTGTCAGAGAGCTTGTCCGCTATCTCTTTTCTTGAATTTTCCTGGAAAAGCGGAATAATGTCATATACTATATCGTCAACAACATGTACTGACCCGCTGTTTACGTCCAGCACGATATTGTATCCGTTGCTTTTATACTGGTGTATCAAAATGTCCTCCTTGCAAAACTGCGTTTCGGTATTTCACACTAAGAAGAGAGTGCCGGTGTCTTCGTCCTCACACTCTCTTACAGTCCTGCTTATTCAATATAAAACTATTTGTTCTCGCAGCTCTGGTTACCAACTGTGCAAGATGTCTTACAAGCTGACTGGCATGATGTCTGGCACTCGCCACATCCGCCCTTCTTAGCTGATTCCTTAAGATTTCTTGTGTTAAGAGTCTTAATATGTTTCATTATGTATCCTCCTTATGAAGCCCTGAACTATGTACAGAGCCTGCTTCTAAGTTATGCTTAGATGATTATATCATATCGCTTGAAATAATAAAAGTATTTTTTATCTTTTTTTAGATATGCTTTCTGCCACATTAATCCCTGGCAAACTGCTTTATGGCAAATCCATTGGAATAATCGGCATCGAAATTTCCCGACAGTTCGACCCCGGATGTATTGACCGTACTGAATTTATAACACATACAGTCTCCCTGCCATCCGGTAAATTTCAGGTCAACAGGTATCTCATCATATAATTCATATCCGGTCTGTGTCATATAATATCGAAGGCTTAATGAACTCATCGAAGATGCCTGTATTATCTTGCCGCTCACACAGTCAAGGACATCCGTGACTTCATTTCCCGACCCGGTTGTGTATCTTATAGCACATTTTGAACTGTCATCAGCCCATACCGTTTCAAGCTTATCGGTTGTCCATTCATAATACCTCAGTTTATTCCCATCCGTTCTCTGGGACACCCTGTACCTGGATGAATCTCCGGAAACAGTGTGTTTGATATAGAGAGTTATATTTCCATCCGGAGATACCGTACGTTCCTGAAGAAAATACAAATCATCTTTCAGCACATAATACGCCACCCCGAGTACCGCTGCAACTGTTATAAGCATGATTATTATAAGCGGTGTGTATTTCTTTGTTCTGTTCCTGCGGCTCATAATGCCTCCTGTGTAAGAATAATCCTGTATATCAAAAATACCGTAAACACTGTTTACGGTATTAAAGTGCAGTCGGCGGGACTTGAACCCGCACCCAAGCAATATGGACTAGATCCTTAGTCTAGCGCGTATGCCAATTCCGCCACGACTGCTTAGTATGTAGTTCGTTGTAATCGCTCTTGCGTCACAACAGAATGTATAATATCACATGTGTTTTCAAATTGCAAGTACTTTTTAAAATTTTTATATATTTTCCTTTCACTTCTTTTCATTTTCCACTTTCCCTTTTCCGATTGTTCAATTATAATAATACTGCATTACTCAATTGATAGTGTAAAATCAGGTTATAAAAACGAAACGAGGTTCCTATGAATAACATTCAAATTAAAGTTAAAAAACTTAAAGAAGGTGCCGTTATGCCAACACGCGGCACAGAATACGCTGCCGGTTCAGACTTATATGCATGCATCGATTCACCCATTGTCATCGCACCGCATGAGACCGTTATGATTGGCACAGGTCTGGCGATGGAGATTCCTGCCGGATATGCTGGGCTTATATATCCAAGAAGCGGAATTGCCTTCAGGCGTGGTCTTGCACCTGCCAATAAGGTAGGCGTGGTCGACCCGGACTACCGAGGCGAATTTATGGTGGCAATGCACAATCACTCAGAAGCACCTGCCACCATTGAGCCGGGCGAAAGAATAGTACAGCTTGTCATCACACCTTTTCTCACGCCGGACTTTGAGGAGATCAAGGGCCTGACCCCGGAGCAGTTCGTGCTGGGCATCGTGCGGGACTGCAATGCCCGTGCGCTGGTCTGCGGCGAAAACTTTACCTTTGGTGCCAAAGCGGCCGGCAACCCGGAGCTGCTGCGCACCCTCTGCGCTCCGTTGGGCGTGGAGGTGATCGTGGTGCCCATGGCGCAGTTTGAGGAAAAGCCGGTGTCTTCCACCCGCATCCGCACCGCGCTGGAAGGCGGCGACATCCCGGCAGCAAACGCCATGCTGGGGATGCCCTACGCCATCCGGTTCGAGGTGCAGCACGGTGCAGGTCTGGGCCACACGCTGGGGGTGCCCACCATCAACCAGCTGTATCCCGAGGGCTTTCAGCTGCCCCGCAGCGGCATTTATATCACCCGCACCTGTATCAACGGGGTGTGGTATCCCTCGGCCACCGGTCTGGGCAGCCGCCCTACCGTGAACGATGACGCCACCAAGGTGACCTGTGAGACTTTTATCCCGGGCTTTTCCGGTGACCTGTACGGCACCGACCCGGTGGTGGAGTTCCACGCCTACCTCAGCCCCAGCAAAAAGTTTGATACGCTGGACCAGCTGCGGGACTGCATCAACGATGCCGCTCGCCGCGCACAGGAATATTTTGCATAACGCATCAACAGCGGAAAAATTATTTTTATTTGGGGTCGAGAAACGCCTGTGGGCGTTTTTCGACCCCTTTTGTCATGAAGGAAAACAGCATTTCCGGCGTCTGCGGGCAGAAAAAACCGCACTTCGGGCAAAATAGACACATTTCCGTGCAACAATGGCAAATGTTTGTTAAACAATTATCTATCCCATATCCTTGCAATGCACGCAGTTTTTGTTTATAATAGTAACTGTACGGGGCAACGCCCCGATTGTGAGCGAGACTCTGGTTCAGAATTATAATTTGAGAGGAGTTTTTACCATGGGTTTAGGTAAGAAGACGATCGACGATCAGAACTACTGCGGCAAGAAGGTGCTTGTCCGCTGCGATTTCAACGTCCCGATGAAGGACGGTGTCATCACCAACGAGAACCGCATCAACGCAGCACTGCCCACCATCCAGAAGCTGGTCAACGATGGCGCTAAGGTCATCCTGTGCAGCCACCTGGGCAAGCCCAAGAACGGCCCCGAGGCTAAGTTCAGCCTGGCTCCCGTTGCTGTGGCTCTGAGCGCAAAGCTGGGCAAGACCGTTGTGTTTGCTGACGACGACAACGTTGTGGGCGAGAACGCAAAGGCTGCTGTTGCTGCCATGAACAACGGCGACGTCGTTCTGCTGCAGAACACCCGTTTCCGCAAGGAAGAGACCAAGAACATGCCTGAGTTCAGCGAAGAGCTGGCTTCTCTGGCTGATGCATATGTTGACGATGCATTCGGCAGCTGCCACCGTGCACACTGCTCCACTGCAGGTGTCACCGACTACATCAAGGATACCGCTGTCGGCTACCTGATGGAGAAGGAGATCAAGTATCTGGGCAACGCTGTGAACGATCCCGTTCGTCCCTTCACCGCTATTCTGGGCGGCGCTAAGGTTGCTGATAAGCTGAACGTCATCTCCAACCTGCTGGAGAAGGTCGATACCCTGATCATCGGCGGCGGCATGGCTTACACCTTCGTCAAGGCTCAGGGCTACGAAGTGGGCAAGAGCCTGTGCGACGACACCAAGCTGGACTACTGCAAGGAAATGATGGCTAAGGCCAAGGAGAAGGGCGTCAAGCTGCTGCTGCCCGTGGATGCAGTCTGCATCAAGGACTTCCCCGATCCCATCGACGCTCCTGTTGAGACCACGGTTGTTCCTGTCACCGCGATCCCGGCTGACATGGAAGGCTGCGACATCGGCCCCGAGACCATGAAGCTGTTTGCTGACGCTGTCAAGGCTTCCAAGACCGTTGTCTGGAACGGCCCCATGGGCGTGTTCGAGAACCCCACTCTGGCAGCTGGCACTCTGGCAGTTGCCAAGGCTATGGCTGAGAGCGAT
>ENA-OPMP01000345-OPMP01000345.1-human-gut-metagenome-genome-assembly--contig:-NODE-345-length-23772-cov-4.345954_pt1 | contig 23772 bp, 15 predicted proteins | sample MGYA00241527_ERZ501751 | MGnify/ENA primary metagenome ERZ501751 (study PRJEB25962, sample SAMEA2042647) | human gut metagenome | biome: human gut; feature: human-associated habitat; material: faeces... | reverse complement strand
TTAATCTTAACACAAAGGTATCACAATGGACTATTTTTTATTCAATTTTTCAGGTATGCAATTTCATTATACAATGAGCCGCATACATTATTGTTGTAAAGCGTATTGAAAAGGATACCCCCTTAGGGAGCTTCTTCTGGAATATCTTCAGGCTTTACAAAAAAATACTTCCGGCAGCTGCTCGAATGGGATGTTCGTTTCGAATGCATCATGTTCTGAATTATATTTTTGTTCCCATTCGCCTAAAAGCTGTTTCCAGTCTTTGTTGGATGATTCGCTTGCAAGTCGTTTTAAGAAGTCGTATGTGAATGTTTCCTGTTCCGGCATTGAAGACAGGTCTGTGGATGCTATAAGGTCCATGCTTACATTGAGGACATCGCAGGCCTTAACGAAGAATTCAGCTGAAATCGTTGCATCACCTTTTTCATGCAGGCAAGGTAGCGTGCTTTTTCGCCGGCGCTTTCTTCGAATTCATTGAGTGAAATACCTTTTTGATTTACAAGGTAATAGAAATGTTTGATTATAAGCTCTCTTGACCATTGTGCCATAAATTCTCTTCCTTTATTTGCAATTGCTATAAAAATGCTGTCGGCATTTTTTTCTGGCAGATATGGTCATTTTGTGGTAAAATATTGACGATATTACAATGGGTGTAGTGTTCCCTTTTTAGGATTATTTAAGGTGGCGTAATTATGGCTGTTTCCGTTTAATATGACTAATTATTTAAACTGATGATAGACAAAAATAATCATAATTAGGTTAGCATTGAAAATGCGTTCTAGAATAATATAATATAACAGAAGTATTCCTGCTTAAATTCTTCAGATTGCAGGATATAATTAATAGGTCTAGCAATTTGGGATCGTCCCAAGGCTAATATAAAAAATTGGAGGTAAAAAAATGGCTTTAAATCTCAGAAATTATCGTCCTAGTGAACCCAAATCCCTTCCCGTAGTATTGTTATTAGACGTAAGCGGCAGTATGTATGGCGCTAAAATTGAGGCCTTGCATGATGCTGTCGTTGAGATGGTGAATACCTTTGTTAAAGAACGCGTTAAAGAAACTTCTATCAAGACATCTATTATTACTTTCGGTGAGGATGTTTCTTTCCATAAGCCTGGCACTGTAGATGCTCCGTATACGGATGTAGTAGAATTGCAAACATTGGGGATTCCTCCCTTTGATGCTGATGGCTGGACACCTTTGGGATCTGCACTACGGTTAGCCAAAGACATGATTGAGGATAAATCTCTTACACCAGGTAAATGGTATGCTCCAGCAGTGGTTTTGGTTTCTGATGGTCAACCCAATGATGAATGGCGTCAGCCACTGGATGCTTTTATTCATTCTGGAAGAACAGCTAGGTGTCAGCGTGTAGCTTTAGCTATTGGCAATGATGCCGACCAACAAATGCTTGAGCTTTTTACTGGCAATAAGAACATGGTGTTCTTTGCCGAGGATGCTGCAAACATTTCCAACGCCTTTAAAAAAGTAACAATGTCTGTATCTCAGAGAGCTTCACAATCTAATCCTGATGGGAATCTTCCTAAAGGGCAAGGCCAGTATGATCCCACTACTAGAAAACCTTCTGTTGTTAAACCTAGCAGACCGCGCCCTGCAATAACTCAAGAAGATGATGAAGAAGATTTTTAATGCACAATTAGGGCGTAAAACATTTTGCTAATCGTTTATAAACATAGTTTGTGGAGTCAAAGTAAATGTATTACTTCCTTGGAGTGGATGAATTTATTTTGACTCCAATGGATAAGTTGTGCTAAAACCCAATATCAAGGTTGAGGAGGACTAAAATAATATGAGTGCGGTACATAATGACTTTGAGCAGCTACGTGTTTTTGCTGAAAGATTACAGGGTTACCTTGATACGATTGATGATGCTAATGCAAATCTGGATAATGCTTTTGCTGAGCTGGGAGAGATATGGACAGATCAAAAACGGACAGAGTTTGAGGAAGTCTATGAACAGTTGTGCCAGACTATGATGGTGTTTAAGGAAAACGCTTCTCAACAGATTCCCTATCTTTGCGAATTAGCTAATATACTTGAAGAATATTACAATCGTCGTGCAAGCTTATAGATGCAGGTGAATAAGTTTGAAACAAATGACTAACAGGCAGTGTCCTGATTTGTTTCACTACAAATAGACCATCATATAGGTAGTCTTTTTGAAACAGTATGGACTTATTCAAGCAATTTAAGTAGCAGGTTTTTGTATTACGTAACCTCGCTTCTTTAAAAGGTGAAGTGACTGAGTTACAGAAAGCACTTTTTTAGTCTGACTTTACGTTCCTCTATGAATCCATCTGGCGAATAGGATATAGAGTTTTTCAGGATATGCCAAATAGCTGTTACTAACATCCTACAAATAGCTATTATTGCTTTCTTGTGACCACGACATGCCTTAATTCTTTTATACCTAATCGAGAATTCAGGGTGTTCCTGGATTTTAACAAAGCGTTTGCAATTTGCACCAATACTGGTTTAAAATAAGAACCAGCACGGGAAATCCTAGTGGATTTTATTTTGTTAGCGCTTTGGTCATTGCGTGGACAACATTCTGCCCAAGAAACGGGATGTTTGTAAGTAGGGAAAACAGACATGTCGGTGCCTATTTTAAATAGGATAGCAATGGATGTAAAAGTTTTTTGGAGAGACCTAGTATAGTACGCAAAAGATTCAAGGTTGCAGAGTAGGATTCACATATTTTAAGGATTTCCTGTGTTATTTTACTTTTGAGTCATTTATGTAAGCAATGTAACTTAGGCATGCTTTAAGTTTTATAGCCTTTTCTTTTGAAATAGCTCCATCTACAGCTGCTTGTATCTCCGGTATAGGAGTTTTGCAGCGTTTGTCTATAAACGGAGTAACATCAAATGCTTCACCTGGATGGTCAATAATATGGTTAGTTATAGCACTAGCAGATTTACCAAACACATCAGAAAAAACATCATCCAACTTAAGGTTAGACACAGTAAGACAGTTAAGAGCACGGTTCTTTTCACCAGTAATTATATTGGTTAATTTGAAACGGTATCTTACTAAATCTCTAAGATGACGTATATCAGGTGGAGGAATAAAACTAGGCTTAATCATATTGCATGCAAATAAATCACAAATCCACTTAGTATCCTTACGGTTTGTTTTATTACCTTTCTGTGGTTTAATATATTTGGGATGAGCAAGGGTAACTTTACAATACTTTTCCAGGACATTAAATACAGGAATCCAATATTTGCCTGATGACTCCATACATACATCAAAACAGTCGTATTTAATAAGCCAGTCAGCTAAATCTCTTAATTCCCTAGAGAATGAAGAAAAGCGAGCTTGTTTATACTCTGTTCAGCCGTTTTTGTCAGTAATTAGCAATACAGGCAAAAATCTAAGTTTTGTGGACATCAAGTCCACAACGGTTAAAACGAAAAATTTTAAACAAAAAAACACTCCTTCCGTTGAGTAGTATAGTTATAAAGCTGACAATTAACTAGCGGTCCGGCAAAAATCGAGTCGACTTCTGAAGAGATAAGTTTACGGGCCACGGGATGCGCCAATTATTGAGGCCTATACGGACAACTGCCACATATATAAATGCGATGTAAAAGCTGGTATTCCTCCATTCATCTCCAAGTGTTCTGTAGTTTATCAGCCTTATCACAATAATATGACAATACTGAGAAGAAAAAGAAAGACACCATTTATGTTTTATAACGAGATTGGTGCCTTTCGGAGAAAGGTGGATTTATATAATAAATGGAAGCACTAGTTGCAGTAAAAAATATAGATGGCCTAATTAAATCGGCGGAGGAAATACAATCAATAAGAAAGGCGGCGAATCTGTCTGCACAGAATCTTATTCAGCAGCTACATATATTGGTTGAACAGGCTGAAGCGGAACTCTCTGTAAGTCGAGTTATGTTGGAGGAGTCCGTTGTTCGTGAAAATTTAGCTAGAGTAGAACTTTTATCTGCAGAAGTTGAATTAGCTGCAGCTAGTGCTGAACTTGCCGAAGCAGTAGCTATAGGGAATTCTGTGGCAATACTTATGGCAGAAGAAAGATTTGCCGAGGCTCAGAGACGTTATTCTCAGGCGCAACAAGAATACGAAGAAGCTGTTCAACATCGGGAACAAATGGTAAAACGCGTAGAACTTAATGAAGAGGCTCTCAGTCGGGCTCAAAACATTTTTGATACTACGCAAGCTGAGAGTGATGCGCAGTTGCGTCAGATAGAAGATGTTTCTGAACGTGGTGTTTCAGTCTTAAAAGACGCCCACGAGACTATGGAACGCTACATAGCAATAACAACTGTATTGCAGCGTCAAGAATTTGCCAAATGGGATAAGCCTGAAAAACAGGAAATCAGCAATGATAAACCTGTAATGCCTGATGAATTAAGAGAAAGATTAAATCCCAGTAAGGAAGTTATGCTTGGATTACTGGCGGCAACGATGGCTACAGATGATGGAGTCAGAAACAGCATTGAAGAGTACCATAAGCTGATAGCTCAGGGGGAAAGTGATAAAGTAGACCTTCGTGTTCGTAGAAATTTATCTGGGCGGCTATCAGAAGAAATTGTCAAGCATGCGTTTGCTTTATATGGGGAAATTGATGGTCAGGTTCATCGCGAGGTAGAAGACTACTTCACTAAAGTTGATGTGGTTGTGCGCAATCTGAAAAAGCGAGTAATACTTGGGAGAAGACTGTACGCCGACAAAGACGGTACAATAGGCATTGAGGTAAAAACAGGCAAGAAAGAATATTTATTGCAGCAAAAAGATCATATTATCTTACAAGCGCAAGGCCATAGCTGTTTTGATGTTTCCTGTGTATTGGTATCAAGGGATATACACGAACTATCATACGAATCTGAGAATGTATTGCGGTCTGAAATTAAAGGGGCCGGATCGCGCATCTGGGCAGTCCTCCCGGAAAAAGAAAAGATAGACAATGTATGCCTTGAATTTGTTTTTGGCAGGGAAAGGGAGAATGACAGCAATGTTTGAAGAAGTAGTAGGGCAACTGCAATATAGTGCTAATAGTTTCGAGGCAAATGTATCTGACCAGTTTGGTGTAGATTTTGTAAATGGTATATATCAGCCATTAAATCAAAACCTAGAGCAATTATGTCAAATCGAAAACAATGCCCAGCAAGAGATATGCAAGATAGAGCAAATCCTAAATGAAGCAAGGAGTATGATATGACTTACGTTGATATAAATTCTATAGAAGGACTTATTAATGCTATAGATGAAGAGATTGACTACTATAAACATGCTGTCACAGTCATATATAGAGATTATAATATCTCCGAAGGTAATGAAAATAAATTGCCAGCAGTTGATCGTGCCGTTTTGCATGATAGGATAGTACGTGCTCATAAAAGATATCAAGATAATTCCAGCGATTTACTCCAAAAACTTGACCGCATTTGTAAACGCGCTAGGAAGGCTCAGCCAAATTTAGGCAAGCTGGAGAAAGAAAATCTGTGTAAGTCACCAAGAATTCCGCATAATCTCGTTTTGGGGAGGTTACACGTTAAGTATAAAGACTTCGATGAAAAAGTATCCCGTACGATTCCGTTTCCTCTCAAAAAGCCAATCTATATTAATGATGAAGCTGATTTCAGTAGCCTGCATAAGTTATTTCTGAGATTAATGTACACCATGCCATTAGGCAAATGTACTTTTAGAATTCTGGACCGTTTCTATAGAGGAGCTGCCGTCCAAGATTTTAATTTATTGTTTGAAGAAAAGAGTATTTTCCCAGATGGCTGCATTTTAGTGAACGACCAGGAAATGAAAAAGTCCCTAGAAGAAACTTTAGCGTATGCGCAAAACATGATTCAGCATCTTTTCACTCCGGATTGTCCAGATTGGGAAGCCTATAACAGGATGAAGTATTCTAAGGGCGATTATAAGCGAATGTTGGAATACAAGGTCGTCGTTTTCTTTGGTATGCCTAACGGATTGAACTCCGAAAACTTTGACTCTTTCCGTGCGCTGATAAATATCTGTGAGCGTTGTGGAATATTAGTGGTCTTTTCCTATAGCCAAAATGAAATAGAGACGATAAAAAACGAGCCTAGCTATGGCAATAGGATGTATAAAAATCTTGAGGAAATAATAGGTAAGTCTATAAACATAAAAAATATTATCCAGGATTTGGCCTGCCCTTTAAATGTCAAAAATTTCAATATAGAAGAACTGGAAGAAGATTATCCGGATAAACATAAACTGGCCGAATTATTGCAGTTCTACAAAGATGAGATGAATGCTACAAGCAAAAAAGCAGCTATCGATTTCAATGAAATAATGCAGTCCAGATGCTTGTTTAAGGAGAATTCTTGTGATGGACTGAATATACCGGTTGGGGAACGCTCTGTTGACAAGAATGTATTGACTATCAATATAGATGATTCTACTCCCCACTATTTAATAGGCGGGACTTCTGGCTCCGGTAAATCTAATTTACTACATGTTTTGATTAGCAGTGCATGTTGGCGATATAGTCCCAGCGAATTAGAAGTCTATTTGCTTGACTTTAAAATGGGAACAGAATTCAATATCTATGCAACCGGCAAATTGCCGCATGCTCGATTGGTAGCAATTTCTGACAATGATAAAGAGTATGGGGTGAGCGTACTAGATTATTTAGAGCACGAAATGTCGAGGCGTAGTGAGATATTTAAAGCTATTCCTGAATGTAGTGACTACAAAACATATAGAACTATACGACCTGAGGCGGTTTTACAACGTATTTTAGTAATAGTAGATGAATTCCAGGTTTTACTTCAGGGTAAGGGAGCTATGGATCGACTAATAAACTTAGCAAAACAAGGCCGTTCTTTTGGTATGCATATGATATTTGCCACTCAAACTCTTCGCGGACTTGATTTTTCTTCATTGGGGACACAGTTTAGAGGACGTATAGCTTTAAATTGTGAACCCAGTGACTCTGAATTGATTTTAGGGGGAATGGCTTCTAATAATGCAGAAGCAGCGGAAATTAAGAAACCATTTGCTATTATCAACACAGGATCTGGTTCAATTAAAGATAATATCAAATTTTTAATTCCCTTAGCCTCCAAAGCTACGATAAAAGCCAAAATGCAAAAAATGAATGATGCAGCTTATGCAGTCGAGTTTAAAAGGGTGCTTAGGGTTTACAAGGGCGATGAACCTGTAAAAATTGAAAATTTCCAACAGACTTTTCAATCCCATAGTGATTTCACTCTGACATTAGGGAAAAAGCTCAATTTTGAAGAAGATATATTTAGAATAAAGCTTAAGAAAAAAGAAGAAAACAATGTACTTATTGTTGGTAAAACGGAAAATGTTAGTTATGGACTTCTTAAGAGCGCAATTCTATCGGGGTTATATGCGGAACAGATAGACCAGGTGGTTTATGTAGGCCCACGAACTGATATACATATTGATGAAGCCAATGGTAAATCTTTGGAGGTATATAACACTACCAAAGATTTACTTAGTGATTTATCAGAATTAAAAGCCAAGCATTGTTTATACATTCTAGATGGCTGCAATTTCATGCGAGAACTAGATATAGTTAAAACGGGTTTTAGTTGTAAATATTCTAAAGAAGCTACAGATTTCTTCAACTATCTCAACGAATGTAATGAAGAAGGCTCGTTTGTGATAGCTTTTTATGAATCGTTTTTGCAATTAAATAAGAAAGGGTTAGCCTATAAGGATAGTTTTTTGCACCGAATATGTTTTGGTATGAGCGAGAGCGATTTAGCTAAAATCGGTGATTTAACAATTGCTACTAAAGGTAATATTCCTGAAAACAGAAGCGCTTATATTTTCGAAGCAGTATCGAAATGGTTTAGGCCGTTTACAGAGATTGGAGAAATTGAAGATGAACAGTAAAGTTTATGTTATCTTAGACACATCTGCCAGTTTTAAAACTGATGGTAAGGACGCTTTGCAAAACAATTTGCTTGTTACGTTGATGAGCGCGACTGCTAAAGATTTCTATATTGATAACAATGCGGAAGCAGTTTTTCTTTCCTGGAACAAAGTACTGGTTGAAATAGAGCCTCTCACCGATGAATATCTGCCTGATTTGACCTTTACTTCTAGGGTTAACATAAACTCCATGTTACAATTAGTTATAGATTCAGACGAAGGGAGCCGCTTTTTGCTCTTAAGTGATGGCGTATTTGATGAAGAAGAAACAAAAGAATTGCAAGAAATGCTGAAAGAGAAGAATAGTTATCTCTATTGCGTAGCAGTAGGAGCGGATGCCGATGAACATACTTTAGCAGCTATGGCCTACCCTAGAAAATATTGCTACAAAACAGAAAATGTTTTGACTGCCTTACGTGAACTTTCATTCCGCACATTTCTTCCCAATAAACAAGAAGAAACTCCTGCTTTGCGCAGGAGGAGAAGAAGATGAGGTTTTCAGTAGGTGGAGTTAGTGTGCAAGGCACTTATCATAATGTAAATCAGGATGCATATAAATGTGCTGCATTCGAAAATGGATATGCGGTCGCTTTATCTGATGGATTAGGAAGCTGTTCCATGTCACATTATGGTTCGAGAGCGTTTTGTGATTGTGCTATTGAACTTGTTGATAAGTATTCATGTAATATAGAGGACATGAATCAGTTCATTAAAGAATTGCATCAATCTTGGCTCAATGAATTGAACGACTACGATATACACGAATGTTATTGTACAGCATTATTAGTCGTTGTAAAACAGGGGCGTTTTTTTGCTTTCCATCTTGGTGATGGCGTTATGGTAATTGAAGCAGATGATGAATTCATAGTGATGAGTGAAGAAAAAGATGGTGATTTCTCTAATTATACTGAAGCTATGACGGAAAATCTGGTTCTTGATAAATGGATGATGCGCACTTCCAGCTTCAACCATCTAAATGGAATATATTTGAGTTCAGATGGTGTAGAACTTGCTGATATGTCAGACCAGGGGGCGGCGGATGTTGCGCATCATCTTATCTGTGAGTGTTCTGGCCAGAATGTAGAGGATATACAGAATGAACTTACGCATCAGTTGCAGGATTGGCCTAGCTCAGACGATAAAACTATAGCGTTTCTTGTAAGAAAGGAAGCGGTTAATTATGGAGAATGAAAGCACAAAAAATAAAGGCATTGATCCTATAACGCTTGATTCGGTGGAGGATTGTTATAAACATATACATAAAATTACAGGAGAGTTGTCGCGTGGCGGTCAGGGTGTTGTTTTAAAAACCAAAGATCCTGAAACGCTGATAAAGCTTGCGCTTAAAGATAATTCTATTATCCCGATAGGTGATAATGATAATAGCAATGACCAATATATGGCTTTACGTCTGTTACCGATTTCTTCAAAACAGCATGTAACATTACCTTTGGCAACAATAAAAAACTACGAAGGCTATGTTATGCGAATGTTAGGCGGAATGTGTACATTTCACGAAGGCTTTGAACTTATAGTTGACCAAGAAGGTCGAAGTGCTACAAAGTGGATGCAAGAATTACCTCCAGAAATTAAGGAAAGCATAGAAAGTTATTATTTTACAGGTGGCGAGCGGCGGCGCATGGAAGCATATATGAAGAGTGGTACATTATTGGCACAGCTTCATGCTAAAGGGTTAGTGTATTGTGACTACTCGAATAATAATGTTTTTATATCGAAAGATATAGAGCATTGTAATGTTTGGCTTATTGACGCAGATAATTTGAAGGAAGAAACAAAAGCTATAGAAGGATATGTCTTTACTCCGGGGATTGCTGCACCTGAGATTGTACAGTATGATATAGAATGTAGAAGCAATGTCCCGCAAGAGGAATGCTGTGGCTGTGGCAATACTTTCTCATCAGATACATATACATATGCATATTGCTTGTTTAAATGTATTATGGAGGCGGATCCTTTTGATGGGAACGCTTATAAACAGCAATTAAACAACTGTGATGATAGGACTGAAATTGATGAGCAAAAAGACCGTGGAGAATTTTCTTATGTAGATGATTCGGACGACAATAGTAATTTAGACGATTTTGTACAACAATGTCTTTGTATACGCACTACTAGAGGATTACAAGAATTGTTTAGGCAGACATTCGGAACAGCTGGTAAGACTTGCAGATGGTTACGTCCTACCATGTTTGAGTATGCAGAAGAGACCGCTCGTTGTCTTGATCTTTTGGTTAGATGTTGTACATGCGGCATGGAGCATGTAATGTACACGTTTGAAAATGGCGTTGAGACGGCGTTTTGTCCTTGGTGTGACGCACCAATGAAAAACATCATTCTTCTTAAATCCTATTTTTACGAGGGAGATAAAAAATCCTTAGAGGTATGGGAGTATGCTCATGAACTTTCTGAAGAGGAATGCTTGGTTCCACTGCGGCTTGTAAATGGATATATAGCGGATGAACTAGACCAAAAACTTCTTAAATTATCATTAAAAGGTAGTAAGCTATATATAGGGCTTACCGGCAATGTAGGCGATATTAAAATGAGTTTCTCAGATGACGGTAATAAGTTTAACTACTATCCAGCTGTAGAAACTAGTGCTAAGCGTTTTTGGTTAAGAATATCTAACAACATTGCAAAGCAAGAGTATTTTCTTGAGGGAGAGGTTGTAGGATGAGATCAATAGATATAAGTGATTTAAAAATACGAGAGGATCTTGTTTTCAGCAATGTAGAATGTAGACTGCTCCTAGATGATATTTTGTTAGGCGACACCGGTAGCTTGACTCAAAATAACATAGGTAATTTTGTGTATTATACATGTCTAGAAGATGCAAAGTATAATATGCAAGGCTATGCTGGAAAAGCGTATTCTTATGAGCTAAATATGGTTGATCAACAAATTAGAGAGCGTGTAGAAAATTATATGCGCCAAGGATATCAATGCCTTGCTAAGGTTATTGGAAAACCTTCTGCGCATGCAACTGGAGAGCAGAAACGAGTCGTTATACTATATTTAGTATTTGTTCTTACCGGAAAAAATATGGGCGAATTGCAATTGATGGTCAGTGATAAAGTTAAGAAAACTTTGCTCAAGAAAAAAATCCTGAATGATAATGACAACCTTAATGAAGTCATGTCTAAAAATTTCTTTCTTTCTGATGGCAGAGCACGCATTGGTTGTTTTTTATATTTCAATAGTACACATGAAGAGGCAGCAGCGGAGCAAAAGGTTGTAGATTACGATGAGCATGAAAAGAAAGATGAGGAGTCAGTTTCAGAGGCAATAGTTGATGATGAGAAGTTAGAGGAAGTTGAGCCGTCTGTCGATGAGACAAAGGAAATATTATCAACTGATAAAGAAGAGGAAGAACTTACTTTAAACGCTGATTCTTTTGATGAAGATGATAAAGAATTTGTTGCAGAACCTGTTACAGAAATATCAGATAACATTGACAGACAAAGTAAAGGCATTATACTTTATGGTGCAACTTTTAATGCAGTAGTTGTAGTAATAGGAACTGAAGATGATAAAAAGCTTATGGTTAAGCGGTATCTGCCTAAAAGCAAGAACTCGGGGCCTATGATGCTTGGGAAAGGTAATTTAGTTTTTACTGATAATGCTCAAGCCATCGATAAATCTATCGAAAAGCTATTCTCGGATTCAGCTCAATATATTTATACCTGGAATAAGTACTCCAACATGGAAGGAGAATTTTTACTGAAGAGGGCTCGTGAGATTGGAGAACTTGCTTTTGACCACCATCAAAAAGCATCCGTCGATTCCGAAGGCAATATAGAGCTTATTCTAGCTGAAAGCGCAGCTAGGGCTTTAATGTTGCTTTCAACTAATGACACCTTAGAAAATAACACAGAAATACCACCGTATCTTATTGACTATGGACTGACATGGGATGAATATAAAGGCATTTGTTCTATCCAAAATTCTGAAAAAGGCAATGATAATAGTAATCAGAAGGATAAAACTATCCAAGTGAAAGGAAAGCCAATAAAAATAATTAACATAGATAACAAAACATGCAGTATTACTTTAGAATGTAAGGAAATTCCCAAGGGCCATTTATATTTATCTCTTGTGGGAAATATGATGCAAATTCGAAGGCGAGAGGCTGCTCGTGACATCATTATGAATGGGCAGGTACCTAATCCAAGGATTGCCATGATTATTGCTAATAATCTTGATGAAAATGCACCAAAAGATTACGCTGTAAATGTTGAGAATGTAAGTCATGTAAATCCTCTTAGCAAAACGGTATCGGATAAGATTTTTACCTATCCTCCTACTCCAACACAGGTTGAAGCAATAGATATTGCTTTAAACACACCAGATATTGCTATTATTCAAGGTCCCCCTGGTACAGGTAAAACAACTGTTATTACGGCAATTCTTGAAAGACTAAATGAGCTGTCGGATAAAAACAATATTAAACAGGGAAGTGTGCTAATAACTAGCTTGCAGCATGATGCTGTTAACAACGTCATTGAACGTATACGTATCAATTCATTACCTACAATAAAATTTGGCAAGAAGATTGACCAAAATGACACAATTGAAAGTTCAGTAGATCAATGGTGCGATAAGATGGCTGAACGCATTCGGAAAGAAAATCCTAACATTGAACAAGCAACACTTAGAGATAAATTAGATAATCAGTTTAATTTGTATGCCGTAAATCCATCTGATGAGGCAGCAGTTACTTTTTTGCAGTACATGTCAAGCATTTGTGTGGATATTAATATAAAATCTAGAATAGGTAAAATACAGGCTGAGATAAAAGCGATTGAAGATAATGGTAACGATGATCTTTTAAAGCTGATACGGCGTTTGCGTACTAATGGGGCAGCTTTCTTAGATGACGGTCCGGATAATGCGGGAAAGCTTTACTATGAATTGGCGGATTTGCTTCCACAAAATAAAGAGAATTTAGAGATACTAGATACTTTAAAATGTGCATATCGGATGAAAGGCTGTCCTATAAAAGATATGCGCGCTAAATTAAAAGAAAATAATATGCAGTTGTTAAAAAAACTCCGTAGTATCAAGAAGACTCTCTTAGAGAAATCTGTAGCTAGACCTGTATATAAATTGAATTCTGTTCGCGAGGATGTAGCAGAAATTTACGAGAATTTAAAACAGCAAATTAGAAAACCACGAAACAGAGCTGACGCTATTCTGTTAGATTTATTAGATGAACTGGAAAATAATCAGTCCGATGTTCGTAACGCTGTTGCCAAATACAGTTATGCTTTTGCGGCTACTGCACAACAGAGCGAAGGCAAAGATATTCGACGTGCTAAAGGAATTACAGATAAAACTGAACATCCTGTTTATGGCACAGTAATTGTCGATGAAGCTGCAAGAGTTAATCCTGGTGACCTCATGCTGCCTCTCTCACAAGCTAAAGATAGAATCATACTTGTAGGCGACCATCGCCAGTTACCGCATATGTATGATGAAGAAATCTTTGAGGCCATGCAAGAAAAAGGAGAAACTTTTAATGAAGCAGATGTTAAGGTAAGTATGTTTAAGCTTCTGCTTGATAAGGCTAAAGCTCTTCAAAAAATCGATCATAAGAAACGCTTCATCACTTTGGATAAGCAGTATCGTACGCATCGTATATTGGGAGAATTTGTCAGCAAAGAATTTTATGAGCCTGACGGGGAAGGATACGGATCACCTCTAGATGATAAGTTCTTTACACAGCATCTCTATGATAAGCCGTTAGTATGGATCGATGTACCATATGAAACAGGCAGAGAAGAGAAACGTGGTCTTAGCCGCTATCGGACAGTAGAGGCTGAAGTTATTGCAGAAAAAATTGATGAGTTTCTGAAAAAAGATGAAGAAAAGTTACAAGAAGCTTTGCGTAATGAAGAAGCTATCCTTAGGAAACAGTCTCTGACGGAGCAAGAGATTTCCTTTAGATTGTTAGAGCTTCAACATAAACTGGAAGATAAGCAACTTACTTATGGAGTTATAACATTTTATTCGGCACAGACTAGTAAAATTAAATCCGAATTAAGAAGAAAATTAAAAGGATCTGTGGTTGACAAGTTATACAAGCAGCAAAAATTACGCGTTGGAAGTGTAGATGCTTTTCAAGGTATGGAGTTCGATGTGATTTTTCTGTCAGTTGTAAGAACAGGTAATAAACCACTTAATTTTGATCCTTCTAAAGACAGGTCACTTTTGGCATTGGATATTGGCGATAATAAGGATTTAAAGACCAGGCAGGATAAGTTGGCAGCATCAAACTATGGCTTTTTGACATCACCCAATCGTATGTGCGTAGCTATGAGCCGACAAAAAAAATTATTAATTGTTGTAGGTGATAAAAACATTTTTGTAGGCGAAAAATACAAAGAAATTGCAGAGAGATTTGTCCCTGGTATGAAACATCTGTATGAACTGTGTACAAAGGAGGGCGTTTTGCTAGAACTGTCAGCAAAAGATGGTAAAATTCATGAAGTCTAAAAATAAGACTTGAAACAATAAAGGATGATGGGATATGTATGATAACAAAGCAAAAGTATTTAGTAACTTTGGCAATAAGCATTATACAGAGTTATTTCCTGGAGCAGATGTGTATTTTGAAAAAGATATACTACTAGCTTGTAATAGTTTTAGGGTTCTTGTTCCAACGAAAGCTCAGGTTGAAAAAGAACTTAATATTTTTGAAATCACGGTTCTGCGTCTGTTAGAAATTAGGTTTTTCACCAATGATGAATTGGCTCATAAAATGGGAGCAGAACAAGATTTTGTTAATTTTATTGTAGCTAGTCTAAAAGAAAGGCAGTATTTAACAGAAGATTCCCAATTAACAACTTTGTCTAAACAACTACTGGGCAATGTTGATGATAGTGAAGCCAAAGTCGAATATAGAGCTATTCGGATTTTTTCCTTAAAGAACACTCAGCAATTGCTACCGATAATTTGCTTTGATGAAAAAGAAATAGTTACTGGCTTTGTTAATCGCGATAAGAAAGTCGTAGAGATTACTCTAGGAGAAAATGCAGGTGATGAACAGATACGAACTTTAAAGTACTATAATTCGGGAAAGAGAACTCTGATAAAACCGACAAATACTGAGGTGCTTCGTCTCTTAAAAAACTATATGAAAATACAGTCCTATAGTGCAGAAAAAATTGTAATCAACAGTCGTCAATTCACAATAGAATTTGTTGGCAGTGTATTTGTACATTTAAAAGCTGCTTTACAAAGCAACCACCTGGAAACTCATATAATTTCAGATGGATTGTTAAATAATAATAGTTTGTTGGTCTCTTATTTTGAGAATGAAGAAAATGGGATTTTTTTTGATAATCTCATAGAATCTGCAAATAGAAAACAAGAGAATGATAAGAACCAGGGAAAATTTTTAAACCAGAAATATAATGCAATTATTAGACTCATGTCTAATGCAGTTCCTTTTAATGGAGAGACCTATGATGAAAGAATTAAGGCTGCAGATCATAATCTAAATGCAGTTCGTAGAATGTATTCTGCATTGGAATGGGCAGCACATTTCTCGCTTCAGCGAGATCCGTTATCAGAAGTGCTTTGCAATCGTTATATAACTGGTAGTAGAAATGAAAATAAACGTCTAACTATTGCTTTTGCCAAGAAAGCAGGCTTTAGAATACCAAAAGAAGGCGAATTTAAGAACTGGAATATATTAAATTTTGCAGACAGAATTAAATTAAGGGATTATCTTAAAGGTTTAGATATAAATCCTAATATGGATATTCTTTTACATCTCTGCATAGCCAAAGCTGCTTCTAATCCTGCTAATACATGGAACAATCTCTGTGGAGTAATGCCTGAAATTTTGGGAGAAAAATATAAACAAAAGAAAGAAGAAATTGAAGCAACGGCAAATGACGCTAATCTAGAATCAAAAACTCCAGGAAATGATGATACTGATCAAAAGGAAAATGTTAAACCTATAAAAAAAGATTATCCTTTTGATTTTTTCCGTATACGGCAACTAGCAAAACCTTCAAGACATTATAATGATAATGAGAAACTGCATATAACTTACGACAAGGCTTGCTGTTGGTACGAAAAAGTAGAGAAAATAATTAAAATACTTTTACCGGATTATGCTAGCGAATGCAAAGCCGTTCACGACCCAACAACGGATTTAACTAACCAGAACATTTCAGCAATAGCCAGCTTAAAGCCTTATTTTTCATACAATAAGTTTAGGCAAATGCCTAAGCAAATTCAGCGAGAAGTGCTTAATGTTGCTCCGAGCAAAGATGAAGATATTCTCTTTTCAGAAATGGAGCTTGTACTTTCTTTGTGTAAAATCTTAGAAGGGCTTTTGAAAGAGGAAATATACCTGATGGATATTCCCATAAATAAACGAAAATCGCATACTGATGCTATTACTCACATTCAAATGAGATTAGAAGGAAAGTTGATGCCACCCTTTATAAGCACGGTGCAGGAGCGGTTTTATAATGCAGCTGTAAAAGGAGAAGATGCTACATTAGGCGCATATGCTTTGGTATGGGCAGGACATGATAATGTTGATGGGCATACTGGAGATTTTTTGGCAGATTTACTTGCAACCGTAGGTGAACTGACAAAGTTACGAGGCCACGGGAATAAGATTGCTCTAAGTGTTGACAAAACGAGGCTCAAAGAACTACGTAATAAAGTATTAGATATAATAAATATTATGGAGGAATAATTATGTTCTGGAATAAAAATGGTAACCAAGAAAATAACGATAGCCAAAGTAGCAAAGTTGAAGAGCTTATGATGCGCCAAAATGCAAAGCTAGAGAGTGAGCTTGAAGCACAAAAACAAGCCAATGAATATCTTGCTAAGCAAGTAGAGGAATTAAAACATGCCTCTAAGAATAATGATAAACAGGTGGAATTGGAAGCTTATCTAAAAGATATGCAGGCAGAGGTTGCCAGATTGCAAAAAGAGAACGAGGAAATTATTAATAAAGCGTATACTGCTGAAAAGGAAATTAGTGTTTTAAAAGATAGTGTAGCTCAAAAAGATAATGAGATTCACTCTATAAAAAAGCAAGTTGCTGCTAAAAATGCAGAAGTTGCAGTAAGAATGAAGGAGTTAGATGCTCGCGAGAAGTCTGTTATTGATGCAGAAAGCACATATCAAGCTACCATAGAAGCAATGACTGAAAAAATGCTCTCTCTCGAAGAAAGCCAACGTAAAGTGGAAGTTGAGAAAAAACGCATTGATGGTTTGAAAAAACTCATTGATAAACGTGAAAATGAAGTGGCCAAGAAAGAAGAGCAATTAATTAATACTGAGTTAAGCCTCCAAGACAGAGAAAATACTATTAGCGCTAAAGAGAAATCCGTTGAATCTGAGCTTGTAGCTAAGCGTATGCAGGTAGAGGCTGAATTGAACCAAAAAGTGGCAGATGTTGAAAATGATATTAAGGAAAAGCAGGAAGAGGCTTCTAAGAATTTAACTGCTTTAATCGGGACAAAAGAATCAGAGCTGATTCAATGGAAGGAATCGGAAATAAAATCTCTGACGGAAGCCTATGGAACTCTTAGAAATAATTTCGACAGGGATATAGCTGAGCAAAGAAAGAGTCTTTTTGAAGCTATGAGTACTGCGGTTGAGAATGAGCGCAATGCTCGCTTAGATGCACTTACAGCAGAAATTAATGGCAAACGTGCTGCACTTGAAGAAGAGAAAAGCAAACTTGAGGAAAACAAAAAGAAGGCCTTTGCCGATTATGAGAAACTTCAACAAATGATCAGTGAAACTAAGTCTAAGCAGGAAGATTTAAAATGGCAAGAAGACCGTCTGAAAATAGAAAAGGAAAAATTACAAGTAAGAGGCGAGCAGCTTGATGCTGAGGTTGAAGAAAAATATAAAGTAGCTATTGCCAGCTATAAATCAACTATAGAAGAGTATCAGGATCAGATTGCAGAAATCAGCGGTCAGTATAAATCGCTGCTCGCGGAAGTTGAGAGTTATGATAATTTGCATGAGATGTTTGGTGGCAATCCTAAACTTGTTCAAAAACGTATTAGCGATTTGGAATATGATAAGAAGGTGCTTGAAGATGAACTGGGAAAACGTCCTGGAGTAGAAACGCAGAGAGAACTTCAAGATCTTAAAAACAAATATGAACAAGTGCTGCAGGAAAAACAACAAATAGCTAATGAAAATGCAGATTATAAAAACAAGCACCAAAAGTTTGCATCGTTAGAGGCTGATAATCTTCAACTTAAAGATGAAATAGAAGATTTAAAGGTTAAAAATACTGTCTTGGCGAATAGAGTTCAAGCACTCCATGAAGAAGTAGTCAGACTGAGTTCTACAGAAGCTATGCTGATAGAAAGAGATAAACGCTTAGCAGATATTAGGCAAGAGGTTTTGGGGAATGTTGCCAACCCTGAAGAAGGTGTTGGTCAACCTGATAATGAGCTGGAATGGCTTAATGAAATCAGCCGTAATTGCTATGAATACGGTATTGCTTTCCCTAAACGTATACTTTATGCATTTCACACTGCACTGAAGATTTCAGACTGGTCTACTATTACTGTTTTAGCAGGCGTTAGTGGTACTGGTAAATCAGAACTTCCAAGATTATATTCGCTTATGGGTCGTATTAATTTCTGTAATGTACCAGTGCAACCGAACTGGGATAGTCAGGAGTCTATGCTGGGATATTTTAACTCCATTGATAACCGCTTTGATGCTCAACCGGTGTTGCGTTTTTTAGTACAATGTACCGAAAAACTTAGTAGTTGCTTGAGTATTGTTTTGTTAGACGAGATGAATCTGGCGCACGTAGAATACTATTTTGCAGAATTCTTAAGCAAACTAGAACAACGCAGAGGTGCTAAACAAGGTAACGAACCGGAAATCGAGGTAAAACTTGGCGCTGGCGTAGCACCATATAAACTTCCTTTAAAGCGGTGCATTCTTTGGTGTGGCACAATGAACCAGGACGAAACTACAAAGTCTTTGTCTGATAAGGTTCTCGACCGTGGGTTAGTGATTAACTTCCCGAGACCCAAGGAACTAAAAGGAAGAACCGAAATGAAGAGCTTGGATAAATTCTTAGAGAATAAGCTGAATAATCGTCCAATGCTGCATTATAAAACTTGGAGGAATTGGATTGTTATCAATACGCTCAAAGATAAAGGCGTTCCTGAGAAAGATCAGCATGGTAATGTTATCGGACGAAAAGTGTTGATAAAAGCATTCGAAAAAGAGCAACTCGAAGAGCTCAGTCGTTTAAAAGGAATAACTGAAAGGATTAACGACTGCCTAGGCTTTGTAGGTCGTGCTTTGGGACATCGTGTATGGCAATCTATTGAATTTTATATTGCTAATTATCCAGAGGTTATTGATGCGAAAAACAAAGCTGCAGATGGTGAACTTACGGCTGAGTTAAAAGAAGCTATGCATATAGCGTTTGAAGACCAGATTGTGCAGAAAATTATGCCTAAATTACGTGGCATTGACACTCGCGGCAAAGCTCTGGAAAACTGCCTTAATCCTATCAAAGATATCCTCATTCAAGAAGGGTTTAAATTGGAGAACGATTTCGATAAAGCTTGCCAACTGGGGTATGGACAATTCATGTGGAGCAGTGCAGAGTATATCGACGATAGCGATATAGCGGGTGTTGAAAAGGCAAATAATATAGCAGACGAAGCTAGTGCTATAAAGGATGATAGTAAATGATATCAATAAATAGTTATGAAGATTATTGTAAGAGCTTCAAAAGTAAAGATAGCACCTATAAAGCTAGGGGAGAATTATTACATTATGTACGGAGTTGGTTCAATTCTCGTGTAGGGGGAAGCATTGAATCACGGTCTTATACAAGTCTAGATGATCTTACATGCTGTCTTGATGAAACTAAATTAAATAATGATGGGCTCTCGAAAATAGTAAATAGGACGTTTAATGCATTTCAACACCTGGTCAAGAATATGCACGAAAAAATAGTTCGTGAAAATGTTTTGCTTCCCATACATAAGGTAAGGGAAATTAATAACTATGGCATAAACTGGCTTAGCAAGCGTAATGGACGCACTGTTAGAGAAAAACTTTCTGGTAGCAATTCTATGATGGCTGTTAAACGTCGTAGTAGCTTTGACACAGGAGAAAATAGGCTTTTGTTGGCTTTTGCAAAGCAAATGTCAGAAATAATCGAACTCAAAGAATACTGCATGCCTGATAAAGTTTCCGCTGTTGAGGAAGAATTTTACGATTTATCTGTACAGTTTTTGCGTGTAGATGATACAGCAGAAATTAGACGTTGGGAAAATTTGCCGCCTAATAATACTCTTTTATCCGATAGATATTATAGTATTATATGGCGCGGCTGGAACGACTTACAAAAACTGGATAGTATTTTAAAAGAAGATAATGATAAGCTGGCAGAAAGGCTGAAGATTATTTTTGCTTGGAAATTATTAGAGCATGCACGCCAAAGCTTCGCCTTTAATCAAATCCCGGTGCTTATTGATTTTGATGAATTTCAATTAGATTCAATTATCCCCAATGTAGTTGGACTTGAAGAAAGCGGAGATATTATCAGTTTCTGTTGGTGCAACACAAATGATAAGTGCGCTATTAGAATTATATATCATGAGAAAGAATATATACTAAAATTTGAAGGCATTAACATTGTATTGATATGTGATGGAAAAAAATTGAGTGTGTTTTCTGTTACCCATGAGAACATTAATAGCATAGTTCGGGATATTGCTTTAGAAATTTGGGATTCTAGTGATAAAGCATGCACCTTTAGTAATAAAGTAGAAAGTGTTGTCGGGAAAGGGGCCGTAATTGATATTTTTGCTGTAAGACCGGATTATATTCTAGATGGGCAACACATTGCTCAAGTGCCTTTCAGAATTATGGTGCAGCAGTTTACGAAATACTTTAACAAGTTACCACAGCATTATGTGATTAGTGATGCATTTGCACATGCAATATATACTAATGATGATGACACTAATGTACAAATCTACACATTAAATAGCGTTTTAAAGGACCCTGCAGACGGGCACGCTCCGATGCTTGTTGGCATGCTTAGAGAATATTTACGGGTAAAAAAGTTAACTTTTATTTTCCCAGATATATATAATGATTTCCAACTATCAAGACTTAGGAGAAGCTGCAGGTTATTCTATAGTGAAGTTGAAGCTATGCCCAAAAGCATAGCCTGCACTTTTGCGTTTGAGCAAACAGAAACTTTTAAGAACAACTTTAATTGCGGCGATTGTGTTATAGTGCTTAATTTGGTAAATGACAGATGCACCATTACTCTTATGGAAAGCAATTACGATGAAAATGTTGCTGCTAGGTTGCCAGATAGAAAAGGAATAGTATGGGAACGTCATCCATCGGAGAATTTTCCAGCTGTTGGGCATAAAGAAGATTATAGTTTAGGTCAACAATTTATTCAAAAGATCCGCAATGATAATTTTTATAATCCGGGTATCATAGATAAACATTATGCGGTTCAGAGCATTAATTGCGAGCTTAATAAACTTTGCCTTTGTGCAGGGGAAAATGAATGGTTACCTATTAGGTTAAAGATTGCCAAACAAGACGAAAAACTAATATGCAATATTACAGATATTGTTGATACATTTATTGCCAGACGTCAAAATTTTATAAAGTCTAGGCCAGTACATATAATTTCCCTTACAGAGAAATTTATTTATACTGGAATTTGTGAGTTTCAAACTATAACTAATGCTCAGTGTTTAGAGGGTGTTTGTTATTATAATAAGCTTGCTGATCAAGTAAATGAGTCATTATGGAAGGATCATTTGCCTGATTTGGCAATTAAACGTTTCTTAGGAACTTTTGATCTAGTTAAAGGTCAAAAAATTGAGCCGAGATATAACAATGTCATCGAAATAAAGATCAATAATACATTTACACTTATAAAAGGTAAGCAGGAATATCATTTTAAATTATTGCAAAACGATGGTGCAGATTTTATGCAGTTTGAGGCCGTAGTTAAGCATGTTGCTTTTCCTTTGAAGGAAGATGTTAATTGTTTACTGCAAATGACTTATAACTATGGTGCAGATGATCCTTATAAACTAGTGTTTAAACCATTGAACAGAGCAACAGCAGGTTTTTCTGAAGCTGAGGTAGAATGGAAGCCCATGATGGAATATAATGTTCCAGATGACGATAAAGCTATACCAAAGTTTCCTAAGCCTAAAACCTGGTATGATCTGCAGAATTGGCCCAGTAAAGATGGTACATATACAGAAAATTTGCTGGAATCCATCACTAAATATTTAGATAGAATTATAAACACAAATGTGGGGATGGATTTTAGCAATATGAGTTCTTCCTTACAGAGAGATAATTATTTTGGCACTTCTTTGGTTTATTGCGGCCGTTTTAAAGGAGAAGATTCAGTAATAGTTGTAAATGAGAAAGCTTGTGATGACTCTATAAACATACGAAATATGCCTACTATGTTACAGTGTAATCTTGTAGAAGATAAAGATAAGCGATATGATACTAATGGCAGATTGGTTAATTGGTTTGTTGATAAATCTGGTAATAATACAGCTAGGGTTGATATACTGATTGACAACGTTTTAACAAAAGTACTATTTTATACAAGTAATTTTATACGTAGAGAAGAGTTTTATGATGGCATTTCTCATATGACATTTAAAGTATATGTAAATAAAAACGGGATGTGTTTTGCTAAAGATATTATTGCTGGGACTGTCTCACCTAGAATTTATCATGCAAAAAAAGTTTCTTTGCCAAAGAATGTTATTACCATAAACGAAGTCTCATTGAGCTTTAAATCATGGTATCATTTCCATACTGTTTTTAATAATGCACGTAGAATTGGAGATGCGGATTGTCCTAGAGATTTTTATAACACAATACAAAAATATTGCCAGATTTTGACGGAAAAATTTTATGAAGTTAAAAATCCGAAAAAGCGACTGGTATTATTGGTTATGTTAAGTCTGATGACCAGCGTAGATTGTCCTGATTTTTATGCAACAGCAGAGCAGATGTTGTATAATTTTCAGGAAAATAAAACTCATTTAAATGACATGCTTGGATATATTTTGGGTGATTGTTCAAATGAATACCAACAGGGTCTTTTACACATGGTTTTAAGGTTGGATGACGAGGTTAAAAAGATATGCCTGCTATCTAGAGCCGCATGGCGCAATGAAGAATTTATATTGAGCATTCATCCGAAAATATTACTATCCCTTTTTAACAGTGCAATTGACAAAATAAATGAGGGGGAATTATCTGGCTTTGATAAATTGATGTTTTTAGAGTTTATGTTAGCGACTTTCAGATTAAGAGCTCTAAACGATAAAAATATCAATAGAACATTGTCTCTGAACAATCCCAGGTTGCTAAAATTGTATTATGGCCTCGAAAAGATGATAGATGACGAAGAAAGTCTGCCTGTTTCTAGATTGACTTTTGATATCAAAAAAAGCGATGTTTGGATTAACAGGAATATTCCAGACTTTATTTATGCTTGTTTAGTATATATTACTGGTGAAACTGGAGAAGGCGATATCAGAATAGCAGAAATAGTAGATCGATAGTTGCAATATCATATGATTTGCATAAACTTTATATAATAAAATTGGTTAATGTTCTGAATGCATAGTAAGCGTCAAATCTAACTGAAATCCGTCATTTTTGATGGTGTAGTCGGTGCTCCTGCGCTTTTTGTGGCTGTAAATTTCGGTACTGTCAATAGTTTTGCGCAAATTTCTTCAGACATCCTAGCAGAAGTTTAGT
>ENA-OPMP01000326-OPMP01000326.1-human-gut-metagenome-genome-assembly--contig:-NODE-326-length-24329-cov-2.095411_pt1 | contig 24329 bp, 23 predicted proteins | sample MGYA00241527_ERZ501751 | MGnify/ENA primary metagenome ERZ501751 (study PRJEB25962, sample SAMEA2042647) | human gut metagenome | biome: human gut; feature: human-associated habitat; material: faeces... | reverse complement strand
CCGTGTCCGATTCCCGTGGTAGCAAAGGAACCATGCAGAAGGATCTCAGCCTTCCTCACATGGTCCTGAAGTAATTTTTCTGAAATATATCCGATCCGGACAGCTCCCGCAGTATGGGAACTGGATGGTCCTACCATAACCGGTCCGAGAATATCAAATATATTCATCTTTCGTTCTCCTTCTTCTCTTGTCTATTATTGTAGTATAGCAAGTTTTTGTCAAAATATCCATTCCAATCTGCCAGCATGATACATAATCTTTCGTGCTCTTCCTGCAGCAATTTTCTTCCATGTTCTGTGATCACATAAGACTTTCTTCTTCCTTCTTCTTTTGTCCTGAAAATAATCTGATTTTCCTCAAATTTAGACAGCATTGTATACAGCGTTCCCGGACCAACCTTCACTCTTCCGCCGGAAATTTTTTGCACCTTTTCCATAATGTCCACTCCACAGCATTCTTCGGATAACGCGATCAAAATATAATACATCGGCTCTGTCAGTGTCTGAAACTGCTCTCTTGCCATAGTCCACACCCTTCTTTATTCTTTCAATTTCAGTCGTTCTTCCACAACCTGAATCTGTTCTTTTGTCAGAGGTTCTTCCACTGAAAGACGTAAAATTTTCTGACCATAACAGATGTAGTAAATTCCGGAAATGAAAAATGCCATCCAGATGCTGCCATTTCCTTTAGATATTCTGCAAATGCATCACATTCCAGATATCCAAAACTACGAAACACTCTTTTCTTTGTTCTCATGAGATTTCCTCCTCCCAAAAAGAAATATCGAGTATCGATAATTTATACATTCATTATATTATCGATACTCGATATTGTCAATTTATTTCAGAAACTCATTTGCAAACATCGCCAGTGCATTCTCATCCCGACTGTTTCCGATTCCGTGGGTATCCACAAATTCTTCCGCTCTTCTGGCATCCTCATGCGTAAAACGATATACTTTTCCACCATTCTTTTTCCATGTCTTTTCGATCACATCCTGATACTCCTGTTCCTGATACCATTTGGAGTCTACATGAAGTCCTCCGTTTTTACTGTATGCTTCTTTTTCGTCCTCTGTCAGAGCGTCTGCATCCACATTCTCATTGATCCGATAATATTTTTCACTGATAAAACGAACATTCTGTTTATGCGGTGCTTTTGGAATTTCTCCATCCTTGACAACATACACAGTAAACGGCCGAACCGTTTCTTTTCCTTTGCCATCCGGACCCATGCTGTCCTGAACATGCCAATTCAACACGATATACCCTGAATCCGTAAATTTTTGAAATTCCTCCGGATGAAAATCAAGCAGTTTCAATTTTTCAGAAAGATCTCCTTCTTCCGTATCATTGGCTTTTACTTTTCCTTCTGATATTGCCTGAGTCTTTAACACTTCTTCCGTAATTGCACCCTGCTGTGCCTCTTGAAGAGTAAAATAGCGATCCTGTGCTTCAATCACCGGAAATTCATTATATTTGATCTTAACGCTGCAGGACTCTTCTGTAATATTTCCAATGCTGTCCGTAACCTGATATACGACTTTATGTGTGACCGGGCTGTCTTTTTTATCCAGCTGCAAAAACCACGTATCCAGAAGTTCTTCGGATGACATTCCGTCTTTCCATGTTTTCACCTCTTTATCCGCTTTTCCGTCTTCTGTCAGTCTGCCGGGCGCATATTCAATCTGAACGATCTTAATCTGCGTAGTTAATTCCCCATCTTCCCGATCCGTACTCTGAACATCTTTCAACAGATCCTCCTTTTTTACGGTCTCTCCTTCAAAGTACTCTTTATCCGGTGCTGAAATCTCCGGAGCCCGGTCCCAGATCGCATACAATGCCACTTTTGCCATTTCCCTGCTCTCCCCGGTTTCGGTTCTCTGACTGGCAGCAATCTTTCGAAGTTCTTCATAAGAAATTCTGTTTTCGCGATTTTCCTGAAATGCCGCTTCTTTTGCGCCCACATCCGCACGCTGATCCCAGCCTGCAAATGTATGTCTGTTCCTCTTATAATCTGTATAGCCTTTATTTTTCTGAATCCGGTATCCGTTTTGGAGACAATCCTCATAAGAAACAATTTCCGACTTTTCCTGTCCTTCTTCTGCGTGATTTCCCAGATAACGGATCGATACCCGGTCCTCCCAGATTGCATACAGCGTCAGATCCTGATTTTTCTCAGCAGGAAGATTTTCTCCCGGCTGATACTGTCCCTCTTTCGCCGTCTGATTTTCATTCCATCCCAGAAACGGTACGTCCAGCCATTTTGGAATCTGTTCCGAAACCGCTGCTTTCTCATACCAGTATTTGACAGACGGTTCCGGCATCTGTTCCACCTGTGCTTTCGTGTTTTTATCATACTGCACCGTATATTCACTGCTGATCGTAACTGCTTCTTTTAAAGTACCTGCACGCCGATCCTGATAATCTCCCGGGCGCAGGCAATATCTGCTTTGTGGTGTCAGCAAAAACCGCTCCCACTCCATACTTCCTGTACGGTTTCCATAATTTACCTTTACCACCATTCTGCCATTCTCATATCGGTCCGGTGTAACTCTTGCCGCAGGAACAGACTGAAGCTTTTGCATTACCTCAATGTATTTTTCAGCTGGCAGATATACGTCATTCCCTTCATCTACCAATGCTGAACCACTCATCTGGTAAATTCCATCCTGATAAACACCGGAACCGATCTCTGCCGTATTCGCGGAAAAATTTCCCCCTTCCTGTTTCACGGTTCCATTCTGATTGTAGATTCCTCCGCCCCGGTTTTGTGCACGATTTCCATAAAAACTGCCGTCTTTCAAAAGAATCTCCCCATCCTTTAAATAAATGGCGCCTCCCCGATCTGCCTGATTCTCACAAATCGTTCCGCTATTCCATATAATCGTTCCTCCATTGAGAAAGATACCTCCACCGTTTCCTTTCTGTCCGCACTGTTCCGTATTAGCTTCTCTTGCATTGTTTCTTGCCAGAGTCGTATTATTAACCACCGTGCGCCCTTTACTCATCGTTGCAATTCCATGGACGCCATTCTCATAGCTGCATCCATTCACACTTGCTTCTACATTGGAATTGCAAAATCCGGTACTGAACCATCCTGAGTAAAGATCTCCCACATTCGGATGCTGTGAAGTACTTTGCCATCCATGATACCTCTCATTGGACACATTTACCTGAAACGCAGAAGCTGCAACCGAAGTACCCTGACTGAAGCTTTCCCCGATATAACAGTTCTGAAACGTATTTCCCTGAATCCGTGCACTTATCGGTCCGGTATATGGAGCTTCATCACTTCGGATTCCGCCAATCCCGATCCGGCAGTTTTTAAATACATTGTTCTGAATCTCGGCACGGATATTGGCCCTATGTATAGAAAAGTGAACCGCTCCGATATCCGCAATCCCATCAAACACAGAATTTTGCACGCGAAAACTGATTTCTGTCGGCGTGAATGCAGAACTTGCCTCTGTAACAACTCCCACTCCATTGTCGCAATTTTGAAATTTACACTGATCCACTGTTACAGAACCATATTCTCCGTGAATCATCCATCTTGACAGCTGATCTCCATTTTGAAAAACGCAATTTTCAAATGTCACAGAACTTCCCTTATTTGCACAAATGGCACCACAATACAAATTATCCGAATCCGGAACGGAAGTCCCACTTAAATCAAATGTCAATGGATCGCTTCCTTTACTTCCGATCGCAACACTTGATTTTGTAAATGCCAGCCTGTGCCGGTCCGGCATCCTGACCGTTCTCGGACCGCCCTCGGGCAAAATCCGGACATTCTGAAACTTTCTCGTTCTGGTCTTTTCCACATATACAAAACTATCCTTCATCGTATGACTCTGTACAATATAAATCGTTTCATTATCCTTTACTGCATGCAAAGCCGCCGAAAGATCCTCATAGTATGTATTTCCAATCCGGCAGGCGCCTTCTGCTTTCTGCTCTTTGGACACGTTGCCCGGCAATGTTTCTTCTTTTTCAACAGGCTCTTCTTTATCATCTGTTCTGCTGTTTCGGATTTTTTCCAGGCATGCTTCCACCGAAAAAGACACCTGTGTCTGCAAAAACTCTCCATATCGTTGCAGACTGTCCACCCGGCTTTCTTTTCCATCAATCACATAAGATTGCCCGTTTTCCGGAAGCATTTTTATAAGTGCTTCCGTGAGACTTTGCTTTTCTTCCTCACTGATTGGTGATTCCTCCCGTCTCTTCCATTCCTCAACCACTTCCAGATACATTTTGGTATCCCACGCAGCCTCTTCTTTTCCGATATGTTCTTTGATCATCAGATAAGGTAAAATTTCCTGCAACTGATAAAGCTCTCCCGGAGAAAGTGCCCCCACAAACTGTATACGCTCTTTCATCTGACTCAAATATGTATAAGGCTGCTCCGAAGCGATCAGTATTTCCATGTTACTTTTTTCTTCTTTCTGTATCTTTGTTTCCCATCCGGCATCCGGCTTCTCGGCAGCCCATACCTGCAAACCGCCAAACAACAGGGAAAATACAGTCAAACCTGCTGCCAGATATCTCCGATTCTTTCTTCTTATATTCGCACCTCCATTTCTTTTCCTACTGCTGTCAGACAACTGTCGGCGGAGCGCGAATGCCATCAGTCTCCTCCATCTGCCCCCTCCTTTCGGGTACAAAAATAAAACAGACGTTTCGTCTATCTCTCCTGTATGCTTCTTGCTATAACTGGAATACATTTTACTGATGTGATGAAAACCATCACTTCTGAATCATATAAAACGATGAATCTGTACTTCAGATTCCATGAATTTTTAGAACTCAGAAACCAGATCTGTCTCTAAGTGATATGGATTATAACACCTGTTCTGAAAAAAAGCAAGCAGAATACACAAAATGAGCAGACGAATACTGCCGCCTGCTCATTTCACATATTTGCTTTAGAGATTATTTTTGTATGATTTGTAATATCGTTTATACAATTCCCTGCGCGGTCATTGCTTCTACAACCTTCTCAAATCCTGCGATATTGGCACCAACTACATAGTTTCCTTTCGCGCCATATTTCTCAGCAGCATCTGCCATATTGTGACAGATATTTACCATGATCTGCTGTAATTTTCCGTCTACCTCTTCGAATGTCCAGCTTAAACGCTCGCTGTTCTGAGACATCTCCAGAGCAGATGTCGCAACACCACCGGCATTCGCTGCTTTACCAGGTGCAAACAGAACTCCGTTTTCCTGCAGGTATTCTGTAGCTTCCATTGTGGTCGGCATATTTGCACCCTCTGCAACCGCAATACATCCGTTTGCAACCAGTGCTTTTGCGTCTTCCAGATGAAGTTCATTCTGTGTTGCACACGGAAGTGCGATGTCCACTTTTACGCTCCATACGCCTCTTCCTTCATGGTACTCTGCGTTTGGACGATAATTTTTATATTCTGTAAGTCTTGCACGTTTTACTTCTTTGATCTCTTTGAGTGCCGCCAGATCGATACCTTCCGGATCATATACCCATCCTGTAGAATCGCTGACTGTCACAACTTTTGCTCCGAGCTGCTGTGCCTTCTCTGTCGCATAGATCGCAACATTTCCGGAACCGGAAACTGCAACTGTTTTTCCTGCCAGTTCGATTCCGTTTAATTTCAGCATCTCCTGTGTCAGATAGAGAAGTCCGTATCCTGTTGCCTCTGTACGTGCCAGAGATCCTCCGTAAGTAAGCCCTTTTCCTGTCAGGACTCCTTCAAATACTCCGCGGATTCTCTTATACTGACCGAACATATAACCGATCTCACGAGCACCTGTACCGATATCACCGGCAGGAACATCTGTGTCAGCACCGATGTGCTTACAAAGCTCTGTCATAAAGCTCTGGCAGAATGCCATAACTTCTCTGTCGCTCTTGCCCTTAGGATCAAAGTCAGAGCCACCCTTACCGCCGCCGATAGGAAGACCTGTAAGTGAGTTCTTGAAAATCTGCTCGAAACCGAGAAACTTAATAACGCCGAGGTTTACTGACGGATGAAGTCTTAAACCACCCTTGTAAGGTCCGATAGCACTGTTGAACTGAACACGGAAGCCACGGTTAACCTGAACCTTGCCGTTGTCATCAACCCAAGGTACTCTAAACATAATAACTCTTTCAGGCTCTGTAATTCTTTCGAGAATACCATTCTCTTCATACTTTGGATTCTGCTCGAAAACAGGCTCAAGTGAAGTAAGAACTTCGGTAGCAGCCTGAATAAACTCAGGCTCATTTGCGTTTTTTGCTTTCAGCTTTTCAAGCTGTTCACTTACATATGACATAAGTAAGTCCTCCTTAATAAAATTCGCATAAATTATACGGAAAAAATTCCGATTATGCTGTAGCACAGTAAAGCACTACAATCAACATATTAATAATACTATACTTTTAACGATTTTGCAATATCTTTTGTGAGTTTCCTGCAAATTTTTTTAAAATTATTGAAAAAACAGCCGATTTTATTCCTTTTCTGCAATTAATTTTACAAATCTCCCAAGTTTAGTTGCATTTTCGTACATTTTACGAGCTGAATTTTATGAAAATGTATTCATGAATCCAAGAATTTCATTTGCATTACAATATTTTGTATAATTCATATTTGATTTACCAATTAAATTTTAGTTGCAAACGGACATATTTTATGATAAAATCCTATCAGTAATACTATCTGTAATATTTTTAAAGGTGATTTATATGGACTACTGCAAAAGATTAAAAGAATTAAGAGTCAAAAACGGATATACACAAGGGCAAATTGCATTCATACTTCACACGAGGCAGGAACAATACAGCAAATACGAAAATGGAAAACGGGAACTGCCTATTAGACATTTGATAACACTTTGTTGTCTTTATAAAACTTCAAGTGATTATATTCTCGGAATAGAAAAATTTGTAAAATAAAGCCGTCGTCAATACCAAATCCGAGTATTGACGACGGCTTTATTGTTATATAAAATTGCCGGATTATTGAATTTTTTCTTTAAACATCATCAGAAAACTTACAAGGAGCAATCCGCATGAAACCCATATTATATGCGTTCCAAACGATAATGAAAGATTTCCTCCCAGACCTGCTCCGACTGCAAAGAAAAATATAACACCAAAATAATACATTGCCTGTCTGAGCTGTTCGGGTTTTCTTTCGTGAATAAAACCTGACAGAGCAGCCGTACCGCTTCTCAAATTACCTATACACATTGTGCTGGCATAGGAATATCCTCTGACTTTTCTGAAAGTCTGAACCTGCATTGCACAGGAAAACGATACAATTGAGTTAGTCACGAGATGATGTGTTACGGAACGAGTAAAGAGACTTGCCGGTAACGAGATTGAACTAGGTATAGAGATACCGACGATCGAATCTCGGGCAAGTAACATACCGATGACAAAAGGAACAACGTATGTTGTTATGCGGTTTGACCGATAAAGATCTAAGAATAGGAAAAAGGTATTTAAGCCCCTCTCCCCACTTTCCTGTCATAAAATTTGTACTCATAAGCACAACGTTACCCGTCTGTGCATTTGCAAATACTCCGTCACGGGTAAAATATGTATATGCATCCTGAAATCCGCCTGATAACGCAAGAAATATACAATTTCTAAATGCCTCAGACATCTGTCGTGTCGGCTCAAGTTCCTTAAAAAAACTTCTTATCCTAAACACAATACTCAACTCCGAATCTATGCGCTAATCTACACAACACAACACCGAACACAATTAAACAGTTCGGTGTTGCACAATAATTATAATTCGATTATCAGATATCGTTCTTTACTATATCCTCGTAGCTTTCACGCTTAACAACAACTCTTGCCTTGCCGTCTTTAACCATTACGATTGCAGGACGAGGGATTCTGTTGTAATTTGACGCCATAGAATAGTTATAAGCACCTGTTGAAAGAACAGCAAGTGTATCGCCAACTTCAACCTTAGCAACCTTTGTATGTTCCTGAACGAGGTCGCCGCTCTCGCAACACTTACCTGCTACCGTTACGATTTCATCAGGCTCTTTGTCAGCCTTACCTGCATTTACTACGGTATAAGCAGACTGATAAAGTGCATACCTAATATTATCAGTCATACCACCGTCAACGGATACATATGTTCTTACATTAGGAATTTCCTTTTTGCCGCCAACTTTGTAAAGTGTAATACCTGCTTCGCCGACAATTGAACGACCCGGCTCAATAAAGATATACGGAACAGGAAGTCCGTGTTCTTTAGCCTTTGCCTTAACAGCCTCAGAAACCTTTTCCATATAGTTTTCGTAAGGAACAGGTTCATCATCCTTAGTGTACATAATACCAAAGCCGCCGCCGAGGTTAAGCTCTGAAATAACGATTCCAAGTTCATCGTGAATCTTGCCCATAAAGTCAAGCATAATTTCAGCTGCAGTGACAAACGGATCAATATCAAAAATCTGTGAACCGATGTGGCAATGAAGTTCCGTAAGATTTACATTATCGTACATCTGTGCCTTTTTAACTGCCTCAAAAGCTTCGCCTGTTTCAAGAGCAAAACCGAATTTTGAATCAATCTGACCTGTTCTGATGAAGTTATGAGTATGAGCGTCTACACCGGGCTTAATTCTAAAAGAAATATTAGCCTTCTTACCCACTTCACCGCAAATTTCATTGAGAAGCTCAAGTTCGTAAAGGTTATCAACAACGAACTTTCCTACATTAGATTCAAGTGCAAATCTGATTTCATCAGCAGTTTTATTGTTTCCGTGGAAGTGAACTTTTTCCATCGGAAAGCCTGCCTGTACGGCTGTATAAATCTCACCGCCTGATACTACATCAAGACCGAGTCCCTCTTCCTTTGCAATTCTGCAAAGCTCCTTACAGGAAAGAGCCTTACTCGCATACAACGGCATACCATTACCGTGGTAATACTTTTCAAAGGACTTTACATAAGCCTTGCACACATTTCTGATTGTTGTTTCGTCAAGAACATATAAGGGTGTACCAAATTCTTTGGCAAGTTCGAGTGTATCGCAACCGCCGATTGTAAGATGTCCCTTATTGTTCACATTAAGACATTCGCTAACGAACATTTTACTCATACCTCCGTATTTTTAAAATTTGCTATTGAAGTTTCAATAAGTTTCCTTATTTCATCATTTCCGAAGCCTGTTTGTGCAGAAAACGGTATCAGCGGAACATGTTCAATTGTACTGAAAATGTCCTTATAATACTCAATCTGCTTTTCAAACGCAGTCTTTTTGAGTTTATCGCTCTTTGTAAGAACTGCGGCAAAGTTAAATCCGCCTCTGTAAAGGAAATCTATCATATGCAAGTCATCATCAGTCGGAGGATGACGCAAGTCAAGAATCTGAATAACGAGCGGACGCTGTCTGTCCTGTTCAAAATAGCCTTCCACAAGCTTTGCCCATCTGTCTTTTTCTGCTTTTGAAACCTTTGCATAACCGTAGCCCGGCAAATCAACCATACGAAACTCTTTGAGCTTATAAAAATTAATGGTAGCCGTTTTGCCCGGCTGAGCGCTTACTCTTGCAAGGGCTTTTCTCTGAACAAGTTTATTGATAAGAGAGGATTTTCCTACATTTGAATGACCTGAAAATACAATTTCAGGCATATCCGATTTCGGCAACTGATCAACACGACCTGCCGCAAATTCAAAAGCGACTTCATTAAAATTCATAAAATCCCTCTCTTTCACTGTTTTACTGCGCTTACAGTTTTCGTTGCAGAACGAACTGCTGTCATATCAATTCCGTTCCATTGGTTATCGGTAATTCTCACGGTATTATTCACCGCAAGTGCAACTACCTCCGAAAAATTTCTAACAGGAATAAACTTAACCTTTTCAAGAACCGCCTTATCGACATCTTCAAGATCAGGTTCGTTATCCTTTGGAATAATTACTGTTGTAATTCCGTTTTTAAAAGCAGCCATGCTTTTCTCTTTAAGACCGCCTATAGGAAGAACATTTCCTCTGAGGGTAATTTCACCTGTCATGGCTATATCGTGTCTTGCAGGCTTTAAAGTCAGCGCCGAGTAAATTGCGGTTGCCATTGTAATACCTGCAGACGGTCCATCCTTTGGAACAGCACCCTCGGGAGCATGAATATGAATATCCTTGTTTTTGTAAAAATCGGAATCAATTCCAAGAACCGCCGCATGACTTCTAATACAGGTGATTGCTGTTTTAGCAGACTCCTGCATAACATCACCAAGAGAACCTGTAAGTTCAATCTTTCCTGTACCCTCCATAACGGCAACTTCAATAGGTAAGATTTCTCCGCCCACTGAGGTCCATGCAAGTCCGTTTACTATTCCGATTTCATCCATTTTAGCAAGTGAATCAGGAATAAACTTTTTATGGCCTAAAAATCTTTCTACCTCTTTTTCGTCAATCTTGAATACTTCTGTACCCTCTGTAAGCTTTTCAACAGCACATTTTCTCATTACTGATGCAATAAGCCTTTCAAGAGTTCTTACGCCGGCTTCCCTCGTATAAAAGTCTATGAGAGCGTATATGGCTTTCTGAGTGAATTTGAGTTCCTTTGAAGTAAAACCGCACTCATCAAGCTGTTTAGGAATGAGGTGCTTCTTTGCAATATGGAATTTCTCTTCTCTTGTATAACTGCTGATTTCTATAATTTCCATTCTGTCACGGAGCGGTGCCGGAATAGCTGAAATGTCATTTGCAGTTGTAATAAACATCACATTTGACAAGTCAAACGGAAGTTCAATGTAGTGATCAACAAACTTATTATTCTGTTCGATATCAAGAACCTCAAGCAATGCCGATGTTGGATCGCCCTTATAATCAGCGGCAAGCTTGTCTATTTCGTCAAGAATAAGTACAGGATTATTAGTGCCGGCATGTTGCAATGCATTAATAATTCTACCCGGCATTGAACCGATATAGGTCTTTCTGTGGCCTCTGATTTCAGCCTCGTCACGAACACCGCCAAGAGCGATTCTTTCACTTTTTCTGCCTATTGCCTTTGCAATCGACTGAGCAATTGAGGTTTTACCGACACCGGGAGGTCCTGCAAGACAGATGATCTGTCCCTTTTGCTTTTCACTCAACACACGAACGGCAAGCTGTTCAATGATTCTCTTTTTAACTTTATCAAGTCCATAGTGAGTCTTATCAAGAGCCTTCTGAACTTTAGATATAACGATTTTATCTTTAGATGACTTATTCCACGGCAAATCAAGAACCGTATCAAGATATGTACGAATCACAGCCGCTTCCTGACTGCCATAAGGCATTTTGCTGAGTTTCTTACATTCTTTATAAAGAATGTCGGCAGACTTTTCGTCAAGATTAAGCTTCTCAATTTTATCGACATAGTTTTCAGCATCGTCAATCGGTGAATCATCTTCACCGAGCTCTTCCTCGATTGCTCTTTTCTGTTCACGAAGAAAATAATCACGCTGATTTTCATCAATTCTCATTTTAGCTTTTTGAGATATTTCGTCCTCAAGTTTAAGAACAAAATTTTCATTTACAAGTACATCAAGAACAGATTCAAGTCTTTCGGATTCTGGGAAAGTTTCAAGAATCGACTGTTTAACTCTGTAGTCAAGAATGAGATTAGCTGTGATAAAGTCAGCAAGCTCACCCGGTCTTTTGCAAAGGGCAACCTTAAAAATAATATCTGACGGCATCTTCGGAGAAATCTCAAGATACTTGTCAAATTCATTTTTTACGGTTCGCATAAGAGCGGAATCTCTTGCTGTAAGATACTCGCTTTCTTCCTCATACGGTTTAACTTCTGCAACAAGACACTTTTCGTCAAAAACAGGATTTATAATTGTAGCCCTGCATTGACCCTCAATTACAATTCGTGTAGTATTTTCAGGCTGTTTCAAAACCTGAACAACCTTGGCAATTACACCCGTGTCATAAACATCAAATATATCCGGTTCGTTTATTGCGGCATCCTTCTGAGAAGTAAGAAAAACAAGTTGATCGGCTTTCATAGCTTTATTTATAGCCGTAATACTCTTTTTTCGTCCAACATCAAAATGAATAAGTGATTTTGGAAAAACCACCAACCCTCGCAACGGAAGAACAGGGAGAGTCAGATTTTTTTGCATATCAAAATCCATTTAAATTCCTTTCATAAAGCAAAAAGCTGTATTGTAATTGCAATACAGCTTTAATTCACAATATCAAGACGCTGTGCTGCGCTTCTGACGCTTCTTTGCATCTTTTTGAGTCAATTTTACGGAATTTGTCTGTAACAATTCCTTTTTGCGAGTAATTTGCGGAGCAGCACCGTTTTTGATAACATCCTCTGTAATAATAATCTTATCAATAGTAGGATCAGACGGAGCCTCAAACATAAGGTCTGTAAGAATATCTTCCATAATTCCTCGAAGTCCTCTTGCACCTGTATGCTGATCCTGCGCCTGTTGTGCAATAGCTCTGAGTGCCTCTTCTTCAAAAAGAAGTTCAACACCGTCAAGTTCAAAAAGTTTCTTATACTGCTGAACAATAGAGTTTTTCGGAACAGTAAGAATCTTGACAAGTGCATCCGTGTCAAGACCGCTCAAAGCAGTAATAACAGGCAAACGACCGATAAGTTCAGGAATAATTCCGTACTTTACAAGATCATGTGCTGTGACCTCTTTCATCCAATCGGTTGAATCAAGCTCCTGCTTTGACTGAACAAGTGACTCAAAACCGATAACAGAAGAACCCTTACGCTTTTCAACTATCTTTTCAAGACCGTCAAATGCACCGCCGCAGATAAAAAGAATATTCTTAGTATCAATCTGTAAATATTCCTGTTGCGGATGTTTTCTGCCACCCTGTGGCGGAACATTGGATACGGTTCCCTCAACAATTTTAAGCAAAGCCTGCTGAACTCCCTCACCGCTTACATCTCGTGTAATAGAGGGGTTTTCGGATTTTCTCGCAATTTTATCAATTTCATCAATGTAAATTATGCCGTGCTCTGCCTTTTCAATATCAAAATCGGCTGCCTGAATGAGTTTTAAGAGAATGTTCTCTACATCCTCGCCGACATAACCTGCTTCGGTCAGCGTAGTTGCATCGGCAATTGCAAAAGGAACATCAAGAGCCTTTGCAAGCGTCTGAGCAAGTAATGTCTTACCGACACCTGTCGGGCCGAGAAGCAACACATTACTCTTAGCGAAATCTACGCTCTCATCATTTGAAAAAGCACGCTTATAGTGATTGTAAACAGCAACGCTCAGGGTAACTTTTGCATGATCCTGTCCGATAACATATTCATCAAGAATTGCCTTGATTTCCTTTGGCTTTAAAAGTTCATCAACGGACAGTTCGGGGGTATGAGGTTCTCCCGATTTTGAAAGTTTATTTTCATTTTCACGTTCAAGCTCGCCTGATTCGCGAAGAATATTCATGCAGAGCTCAACACACCGGTCACAAATATAGACACCGTTGCCGGCAATAAGTCTGCCTGCCATCTCCTGAGGTTTTCCGCAGAAAGAGCAATAAATATCTTCGTTATTTTTGTTAGCCATCAGTTTACCTCACCTTTATCTTTTTTCGATAACCTTATCAATCAAACCATACTCAAGTGCCTGCTGTGCAGTCATGAAGTTATCACGATTGGTATCCTTTGCAATAACATCAATCGGCTGACCAGTGTTGTCAGCAAGAATCTGATTGAGTCGTTTTTTCATATCAAGAATGTGTCTTGTGTGAATTTCCATGTCAGTAGCCTGACCCTGAGCACCGCCTGAGGGCTGGTGGATCATGATCTCCGCGTTGGGCAGGGCAAAGCGCTTGCCCTTGGTGCCGCTTGCCAGCAGGAAGGCACCCATACTTGCAGCCATACCCATACAGATTGTGGAAACATCACACTTGATGTAATTCATTGTATCAAAAATAGCAAAGCCGTCCGTTACGCTGCCGCCGGGACTGTTGATGTAAAGACTGATATCCTTTGTCGGATCTTTACTTTCAAGGTAAAGCAACTGAGCAACTACAACGCTTGCACTTGCACTGTTTACCTCTTCGTTAAGCATAACAATTCTGTCTTCAAGAAGACGGGAATAGATATCAAAAGAGCGCTCGCCCCTGCTTGACTGTTCGATAACATATGGTACTAATGCCATTTAATCATAACCTTTCTTAAATAGTGATTAACAGATATAAGAAAAATATTCAAATTACTTAATAACAGCTTTGTCCTTTACGAGATTAAGAGCCTTTTCAACCTTAACATCTTCTGTGAGTGATTCAGCAGGAACAGCCTTCTTAACCTTATCAACATCCATCTTGTAAGCCTCTGCCATCTTGCCGTATTCAGCGTCAAGGTCAGCCTCTGTAACTTCAATATTTTCTTTTCTTGCAACTGCTTCAAGAGCAAGTCTTAACTTAACTCTCTTTTCAGCCTCTTCTTTATACATACCCTTGAGTGCGTTTGCATCCATACCCATGTACTGCATATATGTCTTCATATCAAGGCCCTGTGAACGGAGACGCATATCAAATTCTCTTACCATCTCGTTAGCCTGATTATCATACATTGCCTCAGGAATTTCACCCTCAAGGAGTTCCATAAGCTTTTCGGAAATCTGATTGTCAACATCCTTGTCAGCCTCATCCTGAAGGCGTTTAGCAACAGTTTCTTTAAGCTCAGCCTTGTACTCATCAAGTGTTTCCTTATCGGAAACATCCTTTACAAACTCATCATCGACTTCCGGAAGTTCCTTAGCCTTAATTTCGTGAAGGTTGATCTTGAATTCAGCTTCCTTACCTTTAAGCTCTTCAGCCTGATAATCATCCGGGAACTTAACTGTGATTGTAAACTCTTCACCTGTCTTGTGACCTACAATCTGCTCCTCAAAACCGGGGATGAAATTGCCTGATCCAAGCTTAAGGTTATAGTTTTCAGCCTTACCGCCTTCAAACGCTTCACCGTCAACAAAACCCTCAAAGTCAATAACAGCTACATCATCATTCTGAGCAGCTCTGTCGTCAACAGTTACCATTCTTGAGTTGCGGTCACGAACCTTCTCAATTTCTTCGTCAACGAGTTCGTCTGTAACTTCTGTTGACTTCTTTGTAACTTCAATGCCGAGGTAGTTATTAATTTCCATTTCAGGCTCAACAACAACATTAGCCTTGAATGAGAAACCTTCTTTGCTTGCCTCAATAGCCTCAAGAGTTTCAACCGAAACTATCTTGATACCTGCTTCTTTAGCGGCCTCATAAAGAGCGTCCGGATAACAATCCTGCATAGCATCTTCATAAAATACTTCCGAACCGTACATTTTCTCAATTACATGACGGGGAGCTTTGCCCTTTCTGAAACCGGGGATATTGATGCTTTTAACCTGCTTTTTATAAACTCTGTTAACAGCGTTACCAAAAGTTTCACCGTCAACATTAACCTCTAATTCATATGAATTAGCCTGTTCTTTTTTTGTACATTCCTTTAATGCCATTTTAATATTCCTCCAAAGTTTAAATTCAAAATCAAGAAATCATCTTATTATATCACAACAAAATAATTTTGCCAATAGAAAATACAGAATTTATCTGACTAAAATTGGCATGAATGACAACCTGTCACAAGAAATCAGCTTAAAATCAATACCTTCGTATTCACCTTCAATTGCAAACCTCATATTCTTTTTTCCGTGAAGGTGTCCGTAATAACATTTTTTGATGTCATATTTCAAAAGCACATTAAATATTTCGTCACATTTTGTTGTTCCGTAAACAGGGGGATAATGTAAAAACACTATTGGTTCCTTTCCTGTTTTTATAGCTGATTGTATTGACATTTCAAGTCTGCCGACTTCCCTGTTCAGGACTTTTATATCATTTTGAGATTCATTCTCAAGAAACCATCCTCTTGTACCGCAAATTGCATAATCATCAACAACATATGAATTATTGAAAAGGATAGATATCGAATCAAGTGAATTATTTTTCAGAAACACATCCATTTTTGTCTTGGTGCTCCACCAATAATCGTGATTGCCTTTATTGAAAATTTTCTTACCGGGAAGATTTTCTATGAAAGTAAAATCCGTAAGAGTTTCTTCAAGTTTCATTGCCCAGGAAATATCGCCCGACACAACAACCGTGTCATTATCGGTAACAAGCTTTCTCCAATTATTTTCAAGTCTTGAAGTATAATCGTTCCAGCCTGCGAAAACATCCATAGGCTTATCTTCACCAAGTGAAAGATGTAAATCCGCTATAGCAAATAATGCCATTAATCTATACCGAGTGCTCCGAGAACATAATTCTCCATATCATTAACTTCTGTAACATCAGAGAATCGAGCAGTTTTATTTTTAAGATTTGCAAGAGGTGCAGGTACTTCGGCACCGGAAACCTTATGAAGTTCATCAACCATATCAAATTCTGTTTCAGGAAGTGTTGCGTTTGGCTCAACAGCCTCAAGAACAGCCTTAGAGAATTTATACGGACTTGCAGTTGACGCAATTACAGACGGTGTCTTGTCGCCTGTTTCCTCAACATACTGCTTGTACACATTGATTGCAACAGCTGTGTGAGTATCACAAAGGTACTTATCCTGCTCAAACATCTCGTGAATTGTAGCCTCTGTATTCTTATCATCACAGAATCCGCCGTAGAACTTTTCGTTGATAACAGCCTTTACATCATCACTTACTTCATACTTGCCTTCTGATTTGAGTGCATTCATCCAGCCTCTTGTAACTTCGTCATTATCACCTGAAAGCTTGTAGAGAAGTCTTTCAAGGTTACTTGAAACAAGGATATCCATTGAAGGTGAAATTGTTGTATAGAAGTTTCTGTTCTTATCATAAACGCCTGTTTTGATAAAATCTGTAAGAACATTATTAGAGTTTGACGCACAAATGAACTTGTTGATTGGAAGTCCCATGAGACTTGCATAGTATGATGCAAGGATGTTACCGAAGTTACCTGTCGGAACAACAACATTAATCTTGTCGCCAAGCTCGATTTTACCGTCATTTACAAGATCGCAGTAAGCCGAAATATAGTAAACAATCTGCGGAAGAAGTCTGCCCCAGTTGATTGAGTTTGCTGATGAGAAAAGCATATTATTCTCAGCGAGCTTTTCTGCAACCGAAGGTGTAGTGAATATCTTCTTAACACCTGTCTGAGCGTCATCAAAGTTACCCTTGATTGCACAAACACGAACATTTTCACCTTCCTGAGTATTCATCTGATGCTTCTGCATCGGACTTACACCGTCAACAGGATAGAAAACAACAATCTTTGTGTGGTCAACATCTTTAAAGCCTTCAAGAGCAGCCTTGCCTGTATCGCCTGATGTAGCAACGAGAATAACAGCTGTCTTGCCGTCATATTTCTTCTTGAGTGACTTTGTGAGAAGATGCGGGAGAATCTGAAGTGCCATATCCTTAAACGCACATGTAGGACCATGCCAAAGTTCAAGAATATTCAGGGTTGTTCCGTCAAGATTACAGTATGAAATAGGAGCAGGATTTTCACCGCCGAATTTCTGAGCTGTATAAGCCTTTTCTACGCAGTCGCTGATTTCCTCTTCTGTGAAATCAGAAAGAAAATCAGAAAATACTTTCTTTGCTCTTCCTTTGTAATCTGTTTTCAAAAGTGCCTTGAAGGTATTTTCATCATACTTAGGAAATTCCTGCGGTACAAAAAGACCGCCGTCCTTTGAAATACCCTGTGCAATGGCCTGTGCCGCAGAAACTACTTCTTTGGCATTTTGTGTGCTGTTGTATAACATTGAAATCTTCCTTTCAAATTGCTTTAAACATCAAGTATTTTACTACATTATTCGCTGATTGTCAAAGTTTTCAAAGAAATTATACGCATTTTCGTAAAAAATCTTTTTCAAAACGCTTTCATTGTAGTTATTTCTAAGAAAAAGTTCATATATTTCGCCGATTGAATCGCTTCCGACAATATCCCTCGGCAAATCGCAACCGTCAAAATCCGTACCGAAGCAAAGAGAATTTTCGCATCCGAGCGACAGCATATATTCGCAATGCTTCAAAACATCGTTCATGCATGCTTTATCCGGATTATTATTAAGAAAAGCATTGTGCAAATTTAGACCTATAAGTCCGCCTCTCTGTATTATAATTTTAATCTGCTCATCTGTAAGATTTCTCGGATTTTGAGTAATTGTCCGTGAATCTGAATGAGTTGCGATAAACGGCTTATTCGTCTGATTTACAACATCATAAAACAGTTCATCGCTTGCATGGGATATATCAATTACAATACCGTACTTTTCCATTTCGGCTACTGCAAGTTTTCCGAAGTCCGTTAAACCGCATTTATCTTCCGATAAAACACCTGAACCAATCTCGTTCATCTCATTCCATGTGAGAGTCATTATTCTGACGCCGATTTTCGCAAACCGCTTTACATTCTCGATTTTGCCGTTCAATGCTTTTCCGTTTTCTACTGTAAAAAACGCTGAGTTTCGATATTTTGAAAAAGCATTATCTGTGAATTCACCGATACCTAACAATTCAATTCCAAGTCGGTTACATTCGGATTTCAGGTAATCAGCCGATTCAAAGAACAATTTTTCTGCCTCATTACCGTCAAGTGTGTCGGGCAACCATATAGCATAGCACTGTAACCTGTGGGATTTGGAATCGTTATTCAATTTCACTTCGTATGAGGGATTATCCAGTTCGGACTTTTCGGTTACTGCCTTATAGAGCGTGTCACAATGCAAGTCAAAAAAATTCATGGCAACCTCCCGTCAGAATGCATCTTCAATATAATTAATGCCGACAAGCTTAAGATTATCACTGTTGACAAAAACTTCGCATACATCAAATCGACATTCTTTATCTATATTGTTTTCATACATATACATATCGGCAGTTTTTAAAATTTTCATCTGCTTTTTACGGTTAACCGCATCAACGGGTTGTGTAAGAGAATTCTCTTTTCTTGTTTTAACCTCAACAAAGGCAATTACTTCCTTATTCTCGGCTATGATATCTATTTCGCCGTAAGGCTTTTTATAATTTCTGGCAATAATTTTATACTTATGCTTTTTCAGATATTTTGCGGCATAAGCCTCTCCCTTATCACCTGTTTGTTTAGTAGTAAAAATCATTTCTTATTATATATTTTCTTCAAGAAGCTCGGTCTGTGATACTTACACGGTCCGTATTTAAGAATCGCCTCAATATGAGCCTTTGTGCCGTAACCCTTATGCTTTGCAAATAGGTACTGAGGAAATTCTTTGTCGTATTCATAAAGAAGTCTGTCCCTTGATACCTTGGCAAGAATTGACGCACAGGCAATTGACATTGACTTTGCATCACCTTTTACAATACATTCACCTTCAATTGACAACGGAGGCATTCTGTTGCCGTCAATCATAGCATAATCAGCCCTTGGTTCAAGTCCTTCAACTGCCCGTTTCATTGCAAGCATAGCAGCGTTAAGAATATTCATTTCCTCAATTTCTTCAACGCTTGCAAATGCAATGCTGTATGCCAAGGCTTGTTCCTTTATTACATCGAACAAAGCCTCTCTCTTTTTTTCAGAAAGCTTTTTTGAATCATTGACTCCTTCAATAACAGTGTTTTCGGGAAGTATAACTGCGGCGGCACACACAGGTCCTGCAAGCGGTCCTCTGCCGGCTTCATCAACACCGCAGATATTCAGAAAACCTCTTGCAATATTTTTATTTTCATATTCAAGCCAATCCATTGTTATCTCCCCTGCGGCATTTCAACTGTAATTCTGCCAAGCTTTGCACTTCTGAATTCATCAAGCAACATAATTGCGGCTCTCTCGGTATCTATCTCACCGCCTGAAACAAGCATACCTCTCTTTTTGCCAATCATTTTCAAAAGCTCGTATGAATCAATATTTTCAATATCTTCGTTTTCTAATTTAAATCTTGTTATAAAATCAGCAGGCTTGAGTTCCTTAATAAAATCAAGAAGTCTTACCGCCAAAAGTTCGATATCAAGAATTTGGTCTTTAACCGCACCTGTGAACGCAAGATGCTCTCCGACTGTTTTATCGTCAAACTTTGGCCAAAGCACACCCGGAGTGTCAAGCATTTCAAGGTTCTTTGCAATTGTATACCATTGATTACCTCTTGTAACGCCCGGTCTGTCCTCAACCTTTGCACGGTTTTTCTTTACCATTTTATTGATAAAAGAAGATTTGCCTACATTCGGAATACCGACAATCATAATTCTGATTGTGGGATTTACCATTCCTTTTTCTTTTAATCTTGCAATCTTATGGCTCATAACCGTATTTACGGCAGGTGCAAATTTGTCAAGACCTCTGCCGCTTTTACAGTCAACCGGGATAGCAACAAGATTCTGCTTTTTAAAATAGTCAATCCACATTTTCGTGGCAGTTTGATTAGCCATATCGCATTTATTGAGAAGAATAACTCTCGGCTTGTTCTGAACAAGTTTTGCAAGGTCGGGGTTACGACTGCTGACAGGAATTCTTGCATCAATAATTTCTGCGACAGCATCAACAAGTTTAAGACTTGACTGAATCTGTCTTTTTGTTTTGGTCATATGACCGGGGAACCATTGAATAGTCTGCATTTCGCTCATATATGTACATCCTTTAAAAATTTTCTGTTAATATAAATACTTGAATCTGTCAAGCGGAAAAAATATAAATTGTGCTTTTCCGATTACATCATCGACAGACACAAGGCCTATACTCTTATCACGGCTGTCAAGAGAAATAATTCTGTTATCACCCATTACAAAGATATAACCTTCAGGGATAACATACGGAATTTGCAATGGATTTGACGGTTCTCGTGTTAAAGAAGAAACATACGGTTCATCAATTTTTATACCATCAACATAAACTGCATTTTTACTGTAATCCACGACAAGCGTTTGTCCTTCAACGGCTATAACCCGTTTTATAATTCTCTTTTCAATCTGATTTTCAGCGTTGATAGCTACAATATCGCCGCATTTTGGTTCATACATAAAGTTTGTAATGAAAATTTTATCATCGCTGTGGAGCGTGTCAAGCATCGAATTTCCCACAACATTGGCATCTCTGATGATAAAAGTAAACGCTACGGATATAATTGCAAACACAAAAATTATTGTCCGTGTAAAATCAAACATATAATTCGTGATTTTTTTATCGTTAATTTTAATTCTGATTTTATTATTTTTATGTTTTTGAGGCATATAACCCTCCGTAAAAAATAAAGCTTATTTCTATTATAAAACAGAAATAAGCTTTTCACAATATCAAAATTTAAATTAACATTAAATTTTTACAATCTTTAGCATCAGTACAGATAGCCGAAGTGGTCAAACGGATAAACTACAAACTGTGCCTTACCGATTACATCATCAACATCTATAAGACCGATTTTTGTACTGCGGCTGTCCATTGAATCCTTTCTGTTATCACCCATAACAAAAATTTTGCCCTCAGGAATAACCTCCGGAATTTCATTGTCGCCTATATTGTTGCCGTAGGTTGAACCCTCTATGTACGGTTCATCAAGAACAACACCGTCAACTATGATTTGGTCGTTGTCATAATCGACCTTAACAGTCTGTCCCGCAACAGCGATAACACGCTTAATAATCGGACTGTTATACTCTGCACCGTGAGAAATAACAACGATATCGTTATTTTTGGGAGTGTAGAATAGATTTGTTACGATAACCTTGTCGTTAGTGGCAAGTGTGTTATTCATTGATCTGCCTTCAACATCAACAAGGCGGAACAAAAAGATAAGACAAACCACAACAACCGAAATTGCAAACAGGATACATCTTACCCAGTCATAAAAACCGGACATTGCGCCTTCCTCTTTTGCAACAAGAAATTGTTTTTCGGAAATTGACGGTTTCTTATCCACATACATTTCAGGATTGATATCTGAAGAATCGTTCACACCCTCAGGCTGAAGCACAGCCATATTAGCCTCATTGACATTATTTTTGCTTTTCTTCAACTTTGTCACCTGCTATAAAGAAAAATAGTAAAAAAAGGGACTTTTAAAAGTCCCTTTTGATTTCGTGAATTACTTACGAATCTGCTCTTTAACCTTAGCAGCCTTACCAACTCTGTCACGGAGATAGTAGAGCTTGCTTCTGCGAACCTTACCGTAACGAACAACCTGTACATCTTTAACATTGGGTGAATGGAGAGGGAATACTCTTTCAACACCAACGCCGTAAGCTACTCTTCTTACAGTAAATGTTTCAGCTACGCCACTGCCTCTTTTAGCAATAACAGTACCCTCAAACATCTGGATTCTTTCTCTTTCGCCTTCACGAATGTTTACTGATACCTTTACAGTATCACCTACGCTGAACTCAGGTGTTGTTTCCTTCACGCTTGCTGCAGCAATAGTCTTTAATGCGTCCATTTTTTATCCTCCTTATTTTTCCGACATTCTTACTCAAACGAGCAGCGGACTGTCACATCAAAATGACGGTTAAACCGTTATTTGAACCTCGTCGAGAGTTACGACGGTTTCAAATGCTTTAATATAATACCACATACGGAATAATAATGCAAGTGTTTTTTCAATTTAGTTTAAAAAATCGGAATATATCCCATCAAGCTCCGATTAATGTGATGATATATTTTCAAGCTTTTTAAGATATTTTTTGAAATAATCAGGCAATTCGGAAGTGAATTCAATATATTTATTGGTTTTTGGATGAATAAAACCGATTTTTCTTGCATGAAGGCATTGTCCTTCAAAATCAACTTTTTCTAATAATTCATCTATTTTTGCCATTTTAAAATTCCTCCTTATTTTTGAGATTTCTCTCTATTTTATTTTTAAATTTAAAATCATATTTATCAGTCTTATCTGTTACAAATTTTGTAAATTCATTAATATTTTCTTTTAAATTACCTTCGTAACTTAAAGTTTCATTATCTTTATATTCATAATAAAATGAATTAGCTATTTTATCGACAATATTAGTAATTGTAAATTCGCGCTCAAAAATTTTTGCTCTAACAAAATCTGTACTAAATACATATAATAAACTTTCTTTTGCTAGACAGTAACCTAGCTCAAAACCAATTCCTGCATCAAATGATAATCCATCAATTCTACAAATAAATACATCTGTATTTTTTAACGAATTTATATCTGCTTCGAAAATATTTTTAGAAGCATTTCCTATATTACTTACTTTCATATTACTATCTCTAAATGGTAGATAAATATTTGCATTTTCATATTTTTTACTTTTTAAAACAGCATCATACATATTTGTTGATGCATATCTATCATAAAAACTAAATAATTTTGTAGCTAAATATATATTATTTTTTTTCATATTCTTTTACCCTCGTATTTATTCCATTGATAATTTTATATTCTCTTTTTGAGTTCTTATAAACTTTTTTTAGTATTTCATCTTCTAAATCAATCTTTAAAATTTCAGATAATCCTAACAAATAAATTGCAACATCAGCAAGTTCTTCTCCTAAGTCATCTTTCTTTTTTCTCCATGCTTCATATGCCTCAGATACTTCACCATATGTTAAACAAAATTCTTTATTTACATCTGTCACATTAAATCCTTTATCTACTTTATTTTGATATATTTCTTTTTGAATTTTTCCTAAATCTATCATTTTTATTACCTCTCTATATCTTCTTTTTCTTTCATTTTGTTATTTACTCTCCTAGCAATGTGTTTAAAAATATCGTTAATGCTTTGACTACCATCAATTTGCTCAAGTGAATATTCATCTAATATGCTTTTGTAGGCTTTTCTCACTCTATCTAAGTGCTCATATGAATATCTTATGTTGAATTTTTGATCTGTATTTCTTCTAATAGACTCTTCAGGAGTTATGTCTATATAAAAGCCTAAATCATGTCTAGGAAAGTTCTTGTTAATTCCTTGAATCCATTTCTTATCAATTCCATCTGCCATTCTATATGCAATAGCAGAAGGCACATACCTATCAAAAATAACAATGTCATCTTTCTTTATCTCTCCAAGTCCATCTAGTAGCAATCTTCTATCCGCTGGAAACAAATATGATTTTAGCTCTGGTGTTAGTTTTCCTTCCCTAGATAATTGCTTTATTTGTTCTCCAACTGGTGTACTTAATTCTTTAGCCAAAATTGCATTTTTCCCTTGTATCTTATAATATTGCATTAACATTTTTGCAATAGTAGTTTTTCCTGTGTTATCTAGTCCTTCTAAAATTACTAGCATACACATCGAACTCCTTTCTTTATTATCTCTGCCATTATATTACATTTTATACCATTTGTCCACAATTTCAGATATTGAATTCACTATAATAATTATGTAATGTATTTTCTGTGTGAATTTTTTACATTATTTTGATTTAC